>FWPU01001911.1_pt1 | contig 60085 bp, 37 predicted proteins | sample 2228361 | NCBI WGS metagenome assembly FWPU01 (sample SAMEA103939777, study PRJEB20133) | metagenome
ATTATCCGGGCGGCTGGAAGCCGCCCTCCACGGCAGCCAGGATGGCCGCCGCTACGTAGCGGCAGGCTTCCAGCCCGGCGGATTGCGACCCGCAGACCACGCAGAAGACACGGAAGGGGAACGGCGCGTTCGGAGAACGCGTCCTACCACGTCTGGGTAATCACGACGGCGCGCTCGGAGAACGTGACCTACCGGATGCCGGGAACTCATCGCTGGTAGGGCGGGCTGTCCCAACCCGCCGCGTTCCTGAGCGGACTTACGCGAAGGCGCGAAGCGTTGAACGGTAGCGGGGACGCTGACGCTCCCAGGCAGTCCCAATGCTCTGCGTTTTCCCCGGGCCGCTCGATCCGCGCGTCAGCGCTTGGAGTGCGCCGAGCTGGCCGGCGCTTTTCAATAGCGGCGGCAAGCTGCCGCACTCCACACGCTTCGCGTTTTTTTGCCCGTTGGATCCCTCCCTGGCCGCGCGGACGACGGCAGTCGCCGTTTTCCGAGGGATCAGGGCTCGATTTTGCGGAGGCGATAATAGCGGGCTGGGCTGGAGAGCTTGACGTTCACGGTCACCTCGTTGCCGACGATGATCTTGGGGTTGAGCAACGGCTCCCACTGTCCCAGGCTGAGGTCATCGCAGAATTCCAGGTCGTAGTCCGCGGCCAGCGCGGGCCAGGACAGGATGAGGCGGTTGCCCACCCGTTCGCTGAACAGGTAGGGGCGGTCATAGACGGGGATTTCCAGCCGGCTGAGCGTGCCGGGGCTGGGGCGGGGTACACCGACGGATATGAGGCCCGCCTGGCTGACGAACAGGCCGGGGGCGGTTGGCCGCGCCAGCACGTGGAGCACGGCAGAGCCACCCGGCGGGAAATCGCCCAGATAACAGACCACGCCGGGTGGCGCCAGCTCGGCGTTCCCGCCGACGAAATCGGCGTCGAGCAGGTCCACGTTCAACGAGAAGGCCACCAGCATGTGGGTGCGGGGGGCGGGCACCTCGCCCCGGTTGGTTACCACCACAGTGATGACGTATTGATTGCTCAGCAACAGGGCCACGGGCGCCGGGCCGTGTTCGACCAGGAGGGTTGCGGCCGGATGCACCCGGGCGGTGAGCGCGGCGTGATTGTCTGCCGGCGCCGGGTCGTACGTCCCGGCGCTGATTTCGGCCCGGTTGGTGATCCAGCCAGGGGTGTTGCGGCGCAGGGTGAACTCCGCGCAGACCAGGCCGCCGGGCTCCAGGGTTTCCAACTCGGCGATGAATCCGCCGGCGTCGGGAGCCCAGGCGCCCGCCGAGGGTTCCAAGCGCACCAGTTCCGTGCCTTCCGGCAGCCAGTTGGTCACGCGGATGCCGGTGGCGGCGTGCGGCCCGCGGTTGGTCACTACCAGCAGGAGATTCCACTCCTGACCGGTGGGCAATTCCTCGGCGTCGGTGAGCAGTTGCACCGCGAGGTCCGCGCCGCGTCGCAGTTCGGTGGCGGCGGCGGCCCGGTTGTCCTCGCGGTCCGGATCCCATTCGGCCGCGAGCGCCTCGGCAGAGACCGCTAGCAGTCCCTCCGTTTCGGAGACCAGGGTGAGCGAGCAACCCGTGGCAGAGGTTGCCGGCAGGTCTTCCAGCGCGATGACAAGCAGGCCGTTGGTTCGCTCGTGAGTGGCGGATTGCGGGCGAAGTGCCTCCACGCGAACGTAGGGCGGCAGTTGGACGTGCAGTTGCAAGTGGGTGGCCGGGTGCGGGCCGCGATTGGTTACGGTGAGCGCGTATTCCAAGGGCTGGCCGATCAGGGTCGGGGATTCGGGTCCGGCCAGCGTCAGTGCCAGGTCGGCGCCCAGGAGCACTTCGTTGACCGTGAGCGCCGTATTATTTTCCGGGTGATAGTCCGGTTGATCCATCTCCGCCAGGGCGACGTTGGTCAGCCAGCCGGTGGCTTCGGGACGCAGGGTCAGGCGCAGTTCCGCCCGGTCGCCGGCTTCGAGGTCTCCCGGGAGGTAGGTCAACTCGCCGTCGTTCAGCTCGTAATCGCCGTCGGAGAATTCCACCGCCAGCAGGGTGGTCTGAGGCGGCAACCACTCCCGCACGCGCACGCCCGTAGCGGCGTTGGGGCCGGCGTTGCTGACCACCAGCAGATACTGCAGGGGCAGGTCGCGCAACACCGGTTCATCCAGCGCGTGCTTGGTCAGTTGCAGGTCGGCGGTGGGCAGCACTTCGGTTTCCGCTTCCCGACTGTTGTTTGCGGGTTCGGGGTCCAGCGCGGCCGAGCGAGCCCTGACGGGGAAGCGAAGCATCCCCGGCTCCAGCGAGCGCAAGCGCAGTACCCATTCGACAGTCTCCGAAGATTCCAACGCGACCAGGCGGGCCATGACTTCTCCCTCGCTGGTTTCGAGTTCCCCTTCCGACGGAGTTTCCCAGTCCTGCAGCTCCACTCCCGCCGGCAGGTGCAAGGTCAACTCGATGTCCCCGGCCCGGTGCGGACCGTGGTTGGTCAGGGTAAGTCGCAGCACAAATTCCCGTCCCTGGAGAGGGCGGTCGGGCTCGACCGTGGCAGTTAGGGCCAGGTCCGCCAGGTCCGAAACCTGAAGTACCTCGGCCACGCGGTTGTTGGCCGGCGTGAGATCGGCCTCGAAGGCGTCAACCTCGGCCCGATTGGTGACCAGGCCGCTGGCGAAGAGCGTGACGTCGAGGGTCAGTTCGGCGCGGGTGCCCACGGCCAGTTCCGGCAGTTGCCAGATTATCAGGCCGTTGGTGAGAACGGCGTCGCCCGCGGAGACGGCCAGCGCGTCCGGCTGGAACAGGTCCGGCAGAGAATGAGTGAGGCGGACGGTCGTGGCCGGGGTGGGCCCCCGATTTTCCACGGCAAATCCATATCGCGTGGCGGTGTCCCGCACCAACGGCTGTGCCGGCGGCAGTCCTTCCAACACCAGGTCGGCTTCCGGTTGCACGCGGACGGGGACGGCGGCGGAGTTGTCATCGAGGTCGGAGTCCGCCTCGAGCGCGGTGGCCGTGGCGGCCTGGACGAACTCGCCCAAAGCGTCCGCCCACCAACGCATCAGCAGCGTGGTCTCCGTGCCGGCCGGGAGCGTTTCCAATCGCCATTCCCAAGCGGTCGGTCCGACCTCCCAGTCTCCGGACGCGGCGGTAGCCTCGATCAACTCCAGGCCGGCCGGGATTTCACCTGTCACGGTTACGTCGGATGCAGCTTCGGGGCCGCGGTTGGTCAGGGTGAGGGTCAGTTCCCAGGGCACCCCGGGCGGCACCTTGTCGGGCACGGCCTGCAGGAATAAAGCGAGGTTGGCCGTGGGCAGCACTTGGACCAGGGCCTCGCAATGGTTGTTGGCAGGAGCCAGGTCCGGTTGCGGGGCGAAAATTTCCACCCGCGGCGCGAACGGACCGGAGGCGGTGGCGGCCAGTTCAAATCGCAAGGGTGTGCGCTCTGCGGGCGGCAGGTCGCCGAGATTTACCATCGCGCCTTCGGTGGTGGGCGTCCAGGTCAACGACGCGGGTTCCACCGCTCGCAACTGCCCGGGCTCGGGCAACGCGAGCCGCACCACCACGTTGCTGGCGGCGAAGGGACCGCGGTTCTCAGCCTCGACGTCCAAGAAAATGGCCTGGCCCACCGCCGGTTGCCCGGGGTTGATTTGGCAGGTCACGGCCAGGTCGGCGTCTTCCTCCACCCATCCGCTCAGCGTGTGTTCGTTGTCATCCGGAGCCAGCTCGGCCTGGTCCGCCGCCACGCTGGCGATGGTGTTGAAGGGACCGCTTGCCACGGGCAGGAGAGTCAGGGTCAGGCGGGCCTCCGCGCTTGCGGGCAGGGCGCCGAGTTCACATACGACCCGCCGGTTGCGCATCGAGCAATGAATTCCCGGGCTGGAGACATCCACCACGGCGAACCCCTCCGGCAGTTCGACGGCCACGCGCACGCCCGTGGCTTCCAGCGGCCCGCGATTGGTGATCAGGAGGTCCAGCGGAAACGGGTGGAACACGACCACCGGCCCGTCTGGCGGCAGGTGCTCCACCGCCAGGTCCACCGCCGGCAACACCTCAACTACCGACTCGGACCGGTCATTGGCCGGTTCCGGGTCCGGGGTGTCGGCGACGGCGCTGATCTGGTTGGTCCACACGCCCGCTTGAAGAGCCGCGATCCGGACTTCACCTGTTGCCGCGGCGCCGGCTGGCAGGTCTCCGAAATGGAAGCCCCACCCCTCGGGCGTGGCGGTCACCTCGCCGACTGACGTTTCGATCTGCTCCACCGCGAAGGCCTCGGGCAGTGCCAGCACGGCCCGCACGCCGGCAGCATCGAATGGACCGTGGTTGACGGCGAGCACCCGGAGCCGCGTTTCCCGGGTCAACAACACCGAGTCCGATTCCGGCTCGAGCGAGACGGCGAGGTCCGCGAGCAGTTCCACCGGGAAAATCGCCTCCGCCGAGTTGTTTTTCGGAACCGGGTCCACCTCGAAGGCGCTTGCGGTTGCTTGAACCCGGACGGGGCCGGCGAGGGTCGGTTCGATCTCCAGCGTCACCGCCGCCACGGCGTCCACCTCCACGTCCCCCAGCACGGCCCGGATCACTCCCGCTTCGTTGGTAACCGTGCCCTGCGAAGATTGGACGTCCACCAACTCGAAGCCGTCGGGCAGGGGGTGCTCCACGGTCACCTGCGTGGCCGAGGCGGAGCCGAGGTTGGTGACGAGCAACCGATAAGTGGCCGGCAACCCTAGCAGCAGCCGGCCCACAGGAGGCTCAATGGCCATTAGCAGGTCGGCTGCGGGCCGCACTTCCACTCCCGTTTCGGCCACGTTGTCGCTGGGCTCGGCATCGAACTCGAACGCGGTTGCCACCGCCTGGTTGGTAAACCAACCGACCTGCGCCGCGCGCAGTTCCAGGTCCAGGGCGAGTTCTCCGCCCGGCGCCAGATGGTCGAGGGTCCACAGCAGACCGGGGTCGTCCCGGGTTGCGGTTCCCGCGGTCGGTGTGGCGGTCAGGATTTCCAGCTCCGGAGCCGGAGCAAGGCGCACTTCCACCGCCGTGGCCCGGACGTCGCTGCGGTTGAGAATCCGCAGAGTCTGCGCAAAGGGCGTTTCCTGTGCCACGGGGCCGGATGGCGGTTGCCAGGTCAGCTGCAGGTCCGTGACCGGGCGCACTTCTACGTGGGCCGCCGTCTCGTTGTCAGCCGGGTCGGGATCGGGTTCGGCGGCGGCGACCGCGGCGCTCAATTCCAATTGCCCCGTCTGTCCCGGGGTCAGGGTCCAACTCATCTCGACCCCGGCGTCCACAGCCAGTTCGGGCCATCGTGCCTCGAAGCGTCCGTCTGTGAAGGTCCATTCCGCGTTCTCGCCGGTGTGCACGCTGACCAATTCCGTCTCCGGCGGCAGCAGTGCGGTCAACCGCACGTCCGGCGCCGGGTGGGGGCCGGAGTTGGTCACCCGCCAGGCCACGTCCAGAGGCTGCCCAAGCGGGGTGGGATTTGCCGAGACCGCCCCGTTCAGCGCCAGGTTGGCCGTGGGACGGACCGTCCACTCGAAATCCACCGAGTTGTCCTCCGGGGCGATTTCGATTTCCGCCGCTTCGACGCTCAGCGCGATTTGGAAATTGCCCGGCGCCGCCGCCCGCAGGGTCAGACTCACGTCCGCGCTGGCGCCCTCGGCCAGTTCGCCCACCGCGGCCTGCAAGTTCATGTCCTCCACCAGCACGACGCCCTGGGTAGCGGTCACCTCAAGCAGCTCCAGACCGTCGGGCAAGACGCCGGTCAGCGCGACCTCGGTGGCCGGATTGGGGCCGCGATTGGTGACGGTGATGATCACCTGGAACGGCAGATCATGTCGCGGCGGGGCGGGGATCACTCGCGGCGACACGGCCAGGTCCACGCTGGGGGGGTGCACCGTCAACCGCACCGTGGCCGGACCGCTGACGGCGTGACCATCTCCCACCTCGTACGTGAATGCGTCAGGTCCGGAGTATCCCGGGGCGGGGGTGTACGTCACGGCGCCGGTGGCCGGGTCAAATTCCTCGAGGCTGCCGTGCGCGGGCGGGTCCAACAGCCGGAAGCTCAACGGGTCCTCGTCCGGGTCGTACCCGGGCAGGTTCAAGCGCAAGGGGCGCTCGAACCAAACGGAGAGCGCGGCGTCGGGCGCCACCGGGAGACGGTTGAAAAACTCGCACCGGTAGCCGGACTGGGCGTATCGGAGGGCCAACTCCCAGCAAAGCAAGGTGCCGCTGTCCTCGGCACTGGTGTCGGTAATGAGCAGTTGCCAGTCGCCCTCCAGCGGGCGTCCGTGGAGGCCGGCCAGAGGTTCAAAGGGGCGGAAGCTTCCCACGTACGGCGAACTGCCCTCGGCCATCGTCTGTGTCGCGGCGTCGTCAAAGACCGTCCACTCCACCTCGGACCCGCAGTCACCGCGTCCGAGGTTGTCACCGAAGAAGCGCAGCGGAGGAACCAGCACCACCGAACCGCCGTCCGGGGCGAGCAGGCGCAGTTCGAGGTCGTCCAACCACGTGTGATCCAGGCGCACGGCGACGCGGGCCTCCAGCACCTGACCGGTAACCGTCACGGGCAGCGTGGAGAGGCAGACGCCCAAATCCGGGATGGGCAACGGGGTGTCCGCGGCGGCAAACACTGCCTCGGCGACGTTGGTCACTTCCAGGCGGCCGACCACGCGCTGGAAGTAATTGGTCAGCCGCACGCCGCCGGCCAGGGTGATGACGTGCTCGAAGCGCAGCACTGCGCCACAGGGCGCCTGCTTGCTCACCCGGTAGGCAAAGGGGGCCGGGTTCGTCACCGCCAGACCGGGCGCCAGGTCCGGGTACTCCGCGTCGGCCCGCAGCCAGTGCACCCAAGGCGAATCGGTTTGCACTCGGGCCGTTATGTTGGTGGCCCCGGGGCCGTCCCGGTGCCGCAGGACCAGCCGCTCCTCGATTTCCTCGCCCGGGTCCAGGAAGCCGTCTCCGTTGCCGGCGGCGGAGTCGAGCGGGGCCTGCGGTTCCAGGCTCAACCAGGGGATAGGCGGCAACGTCGCCGGGCTGAACAACAGGGCAAATTTCTGACCCATGCCCAGGGGCAGATGGGCGCCGGACACGGTCAGCGTCCAAATCCCGGGCAGGACGTTGCCGTCCGCCAGCACCTGTTCGATGATGTTGACGCGATCGGGCTGGGTCCGCGTGGCCGGCGCGGACGGGTTTGCGGGGTCGAGCGTCCAAGGGAAATGCCGGTTGCCCGCCGGATCGGTCACCACCAGGTCCAGGTCGTTGACCAGGGTGTGGGCAGCGTTTTGGAGAGCCGGGACGTCGTCCCAGACCAGGGTCACTTTAACCTGTGCCGTTTCGGGCGGGACCGGTAGGAAGTAGGAGACCGTTTGTCCGGGCGCCACTTTGCCTGCCAGCCATCCGCCGCCGCGCAGATGGTCCACCGCGTTCCGAATCTGGATACGCCCGTAGCCCGAGGCGTAGTCGGGACCGGGCTGAAACCAGTCCGTCTCGTCGTCCAGATCGGCCGCCGTGTGCGTCAGCAGGCCTTTGATCAGAGCGGGCTGCGGCGTCAGGCCGTTGAAGAGCCGGCGATAATCTTCGATCAACACCGCGGCGGCGCCGGACACCGCCGGGGCGGCCATGGAGGTGCCCACGAGCACGCCGTAGCCGCCGTTGGGTTGGGCAGAGGTGATCCCGCCGTCACCGCTCACCTCGTCGCCCGGCGCGACCACCTCCGGCTTGAGGCGTCCGTCATCGGTGGGGCCCCAGCCGCTGAAGACGGTCATGCTGTTGTCATCCGAGTGGATGGCGCCGACGGACAGGACATTCTTGGCCGTGGCCGGCACGCCCACCGTCCCGTAACCGCCGGGCTCGCGGCAGCCGCTGCTGTCCTGGCGACCGCGCGCGTTGCCGATGGCAAACACCACGTGGTAGGGCGCGCCCAGCAGGCCGGTGACCAGATGATCAAAAGTCGCCGCGTCGCCGGTGTAATCTCCCAACAGGTGGCAATTGCCGAAGAACTCGCTCACAGTGACGCCCCAGGAGTTGTGGGAAATTACCGCCCCGTGCCGCTCGCGCGCGTCCCGATGTTCCTCAACCAGGAAGGCGTTGCTCACGTCGTAGGAAATCAGAGTGACGCCGGGCGCCACCCCGCGCCACTGGCCGGGGAATCCGCCCGCCTGAGCGCTGGCGGCGCCGGAGCCGCCCAAGGTGCCGGCCACGTGAGTGGCATGGGGATGACGTTGCTCGGGCACACTGGTTTCGCCCGGAAAGGCCCGGCCGGCGAAGTCCGGGTGCGCGAAGTCCACCCACCCGCCATCCCAGATGCCCACCACCACGCCGGTGCCGCTCAACCCGTACGGCGGATCGGCGAGGACGTAGGCCTGCACGTTGGTGCGCAGGCCGTCATTGTGCAGGGTAATCGGAGGGGGAACTTCCTCGATCCAACGCACCCAGTTCAGACCGGCTAGTTCCAGAAGCCCCGCGGCCGGCAGCCGCACCTCCCAACAATGGAGTTCCAAGATGACCCGCCGTACCTGGCATCCCACCCGGGTCAAGGCCGCGCGGGCGTCCGCCTCCGGGACATCCTCGAAGGCATACACCACCAGATTCAAAGAGCCATCCCCTTCGACCGCCCACACCCCGGGAGTGCCCGCCAGCAGGGTGTCCGACAACTTGTCTTCGGGATAAACCGTTCCCAGCCAGCGCAACCCCGCCGCCGCGGCCCGGGCGAGGTCGGCGCCGCGCCGCACCCGGGCGAAGTAGCTCCCCTCCGGCACGTAGCCCAGCAGATGCACCCCGGCGGCTTCTAGACGGGCGCGGTCTTCGGCGTCCGGCGCCCGGTCGAGCTGGACCAGCACGTGGACCGCGGTCGCTCCCGGCGCGGCGGCCTGTGCCGCCGCCCAGTTTGCCTCCAGGCTGCCCGCGCCGGCAAAGGTTCCGGACTTCAGCCTTACCGGGTGTAAAATGGACGGACCGGCCAAACGCGGGCCGCCCGTCTGCTCGAACAACGGAATGCGGTCCGGGCGGGTCGGTGCTTCTACGGCGGGGCTGCCTCGCGCCAACCCGGAAAAGGGGGGACTCAAACAGATTAACGCCAACAGCCACAGGCGCAGGGCGGCGGTTTGAGGTCTCACGGCGGGAAAATGCTGCGCTTTTCTCGGGATTGCAAAAGCCGCGGTTTGGGTACGCATCAGGTTTGGAAGTTAGCAAACTTCGGGCCGATTTACTCACAACCCTGGTTACCCCTCCGCCGTTGTCCACCAAATTGTTGCCCTTTTGAATTCGCCGTCCCGGCAACCGGGGTGGTAGTAGTGCGCCATGCAAGTGGCGCGCCTGCGCGGCCAACGGCCGAATTTCGCATTTCCCGCCGCTGGCGGGCCGGTCATGCGGCGTGTCGTCGAATCTGCAAGATACAACCGCCCATGAATCTGCAATTGCCCGGATTCGAACCGGAAATGGCGGCCGCCAGCCGGCCTGCGTGGCTGCGGGGGCTGCGTTGGGCTGAGGAGGGTCTGGTGGTGTTGGCCCTGGCCCTGATGGTGGTCCTGCCTGCCGCGGAAATCGTCCTGCGCAAGTTCTTTGCTCAGGGGATCAGCGCCTCGGGTCCGCTGGTGCAGCATCTGGTGCTGGCGGTGGGGATGTTGGGGGGCGCCCTGGCCGCGCGGGAAGGCCGGTTGTTGTCCATCTCCACGCTCGCGCATTTCCTGCGGGGGCGCTGGCTGACGGCGGCGCGGGTGTTCAGTGGCGGGGTGGCGGCGGCCATCAGCGCGTTGTTGTGCCTGGCCAGCGCGGAGTACGTGGCCAGCACCCGTCCGCTGGGCAAGATTCTGGCTTATGGGATACCGGTGTGGACGGTGCAGTCGTTGCTGGTGATCGGGTTTGGGTTGATTGCCTTGCGGCTGGCGTGGCACGCGGGGGCGAGTTGGCGCACGCGACTGACCGCGTTGGCACTGGCGGCGGGGTTGGTGCTCACCTTCGAGGCAGCGGCCCCCCTGGCGGAGCGGCTGGGCTGGAGCGGCTTCAGCCCGGCGCTGTTCCGCGGGCCGGCGCTGGCGGTCCTGTTGGTGGCCGTTCTGGCCGGAGCGCCGATCTTTGCGGCGCTGGGCGGCGCGGCGCTGATTTTTTTCTGGACCGCCGGGGAAACCGTGGCGGCGGTGCCGCTCAATCATTACCGGCTTACGGTCAACCCCACCCTGCCGAGCATCCCGCTCTTTACCCTGGCGGGGTATTTCCTGGCGGAGGGCGGCGCGGCCCGGCGGTTTGTGCGGGTGTTTGACGCCTGTTTCGGTCATGTGCGCGGCGGACCGGCCATCATCACGGTGTTGGTCTGCGCGTTCTTTACCTCGTTCACCGGCGCTTCCGGCGTGACGATTCTGGCGCTGGGCGGGCTGTTGTTGCCAGTGCTGCTGGGGGCGCGCTATTCGGAGCGCGCGTCACTGGGGTTGCTGACCAGCGCGGGGTCGCTGGGGCTGTTGTTTCCCCCCTGCCTGCCGCCGATCCTTTATGCCATCGTCGCCAGCACCAGCGCCAATGCCAACATCCGCATCGAGGAAATCTTCCAGGCCGGACTGCTGCCGGGAGTGTTGCTGGTGGCGATGGTGGCCGGTTGGGGCGTGTGGCAGGGACCGCACACGCCGGAGACGTCCCGTCGCTTTGACACGCGCACGGCCTGGCAGGCGGTGCGGGGCGCGTTCTGGGAACTGCTCATCCCGGTGGTCGCGCTCACGCTGCTGTTTTCGGGGCTGGCTACGCCGGTGGAGGCCGCGGCGGTCACGGCCCTGTACGCGTTTGTGGTCGAGACGTTCATTTACCGGGACCTGCGGCTGTTTCGCGATGTGCCCCGGGTGATGGGCGAATGCGCGCTGCTGGTGGGCGGGGTGCTGTTAATCCTGGGGGTGGCGTTGGGGTTCACCCACTTCCTGATTGACGCGCAGGTTCCAGACCGGGCTGTGGAATGGGCCACGGCCACCCTCCAATCCAAGTACGCCTTTCTGCTGGCGCTGAACCTCTTCCTGCTGGCAGTGGGCTGCCTGATGGACATCTACTCGGCCATCGTCGTGGTGGTGCCGCTGCTGGTACCGATCGCCACGGCGTTTGGCATCGAGCCGCTGCACCTGGGCATCATTTTCCTGGCGAACCTCGAGCTGGGCTACCTCACCCCGCCGGTGGGCATGAACCTGTTTCTGGCCTCGTACCGCTTCAACAAGCCGGTGCCGGAAATCATCCGCGCCACGCTCGGCATGGTGGCCGTGCGGGCGGTCGGCGTGTTGCTGATCACCTACGTGCCGCCGCTGACGCTCTGGTTGCCCCACTGGCTGAAATGAGGTTGCCGGGAGGGCAACTCCGGTCTGTCAGACGGCAGCGCTCTGAGTGCACAGCCCGCCGCCCACGGCCGCTGTTGTCACTTCTCCGGTACGTTCAGAAGGGAGCCGGTACGAACGGCGTGGAACCTCCAGCGCCCGGGGAACCGCGGCCGTAGAACTCCATGCCCGACCCGCCCCTGGATGAACCGGCCGCCAAGCGGCTTGGCGGGAAGGGAAAGCCAAGGTCCGGCATTCTCTCCGCGCCGGGTGGGGAACGATACTTTTCTGCTTTACCAGCCGTCTGCTGCAGGATGGCTCCAAAAGCGGACACCCGCGAAGCCGCTCAGCAGAGTGTTCGCCGGGCGGGATGGCGTTTTCCTCCAGCCGTCGCGTGGTACTCACGCTGTCCGACGGGTGTGGGTCACCGGGCCAGCGGGGGCAGTTCCCGATGCCACGGCGTGGCCTGCTCGTAGGCGTGGGCGATCCGCAGCAGGCCGGCCTCGCCGAAGGGTTTGCCCAGCAGTTGCAGCCCGATGGGCAGGCGGGGCGCGCGGGTGAACCCGCAGGGCACGCTGATGCCGCACAGCCCGGCCAGGTTGCACGACAGGGTGAAGATGTCCTCCAGATACATCCGGAGGGGATCGTTGCTTTTTTCGCCCCGTTTGAACGGCGGTCCGGGGGTGGTGGGCGTGACGATGGCGTCCACCTGTTCAAAGGCCCGGAGGAAGTCCCGCCGAATGAGCGTGCGCACCTTTTGCGCGCGCAGGTAGTAGGCGTCGTAGTAACCGCTGCTGAGCACGTAGGTGCCCAACAGGATGCGGCGCTTGACCTCCGGACCGAAGCCCGCCCCGCGGGTGCGCTGGTACATCTCGACCGGGTCGGCACCGTCCACCCGCAGGCCGTAACGAACGCCGTCGAACCGCGCCAGGTTCGCGCTGGCCTCGGCCGGGGCGATGATGTAGTAGGCGGCCACGGCGTAGGAGGTGTGCGGCAGGGAAATGTCCACCGGTTCAGCTCCGAGGGCCGCCAGTTGCGCCACCGCTGCCTCCACCGCGGCCTGCACTTCCGGGTGCAACCCCGGCACGCGGTATTCGCGGGGCAGACCGATCTTGATGCCCCGCAAATGATCCGTCTCGAGGGCCGCTGCGTAGTCCGGCACCGGTTCTGGCACCGAAGTGGAATCCCGGGGATCGTGTCCGGCAATGACGCCCAACACCCGCGCCGCATCGGCCACCGTGCGTGTAACGCACCCGATCTGGTCCAGAGACGACGCGTAGGCCACCAACCCGTAACGGGAGACGCGCCCGTAAGTGGGCTTGAGTCCCACCACGCCGCAGTGGGCCGCGGGCTGACGCACCGAGCCGCCGGTGTCCGAACCCAGCGCGGCGGGCGCCTCGCAGGCCGCGACCGCCGCTGCTGATCCGCCCGAGGACCCTCCAGGGATGCGCTCCAGGTCCCACGGATTGCAGGTCGCTTGAAAAGCCGAGTTTTCGGTCGAGCTGCCCATGGCAAACTCGTCGAGGTTGAGCCGTCCCAGCAACACCGCACCGGCGGCCTCCAGTTTCTCCACCACGGTCGCGTGGTAAGGAGAAACAAACCGCTGCAGGATGCGCGAACCGCAGGTCAGGGGCTGGCCGCGGACGGCGATGTTGTCCTTGAGGGCCACGGGCACCCCCAGCAAGGGATGCGTGGCGTGCGTGCGGCCCTGGCGCAGCGCGGCATCCGCGGCCTCGGCACGGGCCAGAACCTCCGCTTCATCCAGATGCAGGAACGCGCCCACGCGGTCATCCACGCGCCGGATGTGGTCCAGGCAGGCCCGGGCCACCTCGCGGGCAGAGCAGGCGCGAGCGGCCAGTTGCGCCGTCAGTTCGGCAAGGGTCAGCCGGTGCAGCATGAGTCGGCGGCGGGGTTATTCGACAATCTTCGGCACGGCGAACAGGTCGCCGGCGCGGGCCGGAGCGTTGCCCAGGGCCTCCTCGGGGGGCAGGGAGGGCTGAACGATGTCCGGGCGGGTCACGTTCACCAGCGGCATGGTGTGGGCCAGCGGTTCCACGTCCGTGATGTCCACTTCCCGGAGCTGCTCGAAGTAGAGCAGGATGTCGTCCAACTGAGCGCCGTAGCGCTCGATCTCGTCCGAGGTCAGCTCGATGCGAGCCAGAAGGGCCACGGCGCGGATGTCCAAGTGGGGCGCGGTCATGGGCGGCGCGGATCAGTCCTCATCGAACTTGGATTTGAACAGCTTTTCCAGCTCGGCAATGGCCTGCGCGGCGTCCACCCCTTCAGCATGGACGCGGATGCGCGAGCCCGGGCCAGCCGCGAGCATCATGAGGTTCATGATGCTCTTGCCGTTGACGGTCTCTCCGTCCTTTTCCACGTACACGTCGCTGGCAAAGCGGTTGGCCAACCGTACAAACATGGAGGCGGGCCGGGCGTGGATGCCCAGCTTATTGGTGACGGTGAGCTCGCGGGTGATGTGGATTTTCTTCGGTTCGGCCATGTCCCGCCCGGGGTTGTACCCCCAAAAGCTTCGTCCGGCTAGTGAAACCCGCGTGACGAACCGGCGGGCGCGGGGCCCTCCGCCGCCCCGGGGACCAGGGCATGATTGACCACCACCTTCAGGGCGTCGGGACGGGGATGCGCCGCCAGGGTTACGGCGGCGGCCGTTTCGACCAGCGGAAACTGATGCGTGACCAGCATGCGGACATCGAGCCGACGGCTGAAAACCAGCCGGGCCACGGCATCCTGCAAGGTGATGTCCGCCGAATAGCTGCCGATCAGGTCTTTCTCGTCCACGCACACGGCCGCGCCATCCACTGCGAGCGGCTCGCCGCGCCGGGTCTGGGCAAACAGCAGGACCTGCCCGCCCCCGCGCACCAGATCCAGAGCCTGACGCGCCACCGTGTCCGAGGGCACGGCCACCACCGCGGCGTCCACCCCCCGACCGCGGGTCCGGCGGGCGATGAGGTCGGCCAGGTCCTGCGCGTCGCCGCGGAGGGCCCAGCGCGCGCCCCAGGCGCGGGCGCAGGCCAGCCGCTCGGGCATGAGGTCGGTGGCCAGCACCGCCGCGCCACGGAGGGCCAGCAGGCGGGTGAACATCAGGCCGATGGGACCCTGACCCGCCACCAGCACGCTGTCGCCGGGCAACAGCCGCAGGCGTTCGACAGCTTTGAGGACGGTATTGACCGGTTCGAGCAGGGCGCCTTCCAGGAGGCTGTTGCGCGACGGGATTTTCACCACGCCGGGCAGCACGAACGACATTACCCGCACATATTCGGCGTACCCCCCGCCGGCCGGCTCGAATCCGGCGGTGATCCCGGTACGTTTGTAGGTGGCGCACTGGGCAAAGGCGCGGCGCCGGCAAAAGTGGCAGTACCGGCACGGAACATGGTGATGCAAGGCCACCCGTTCACCGGCGCGGAAGCCGCGCACCCGTGCGCCGACGCGCACAATGACGCCGGCGGTCTCGTGGCCGAAGACCCGCGGGGGCGGCACCGTGCCGTGGCGGATTTTTTTGATGTCGGTGGGGCACACGCCGCACACGCCCACCCGCACCAGCAATTCATCGGAGCGGATGCGCGGGACGGGGAGGGTTTCCACGCGCAGGTCGTTTGGGCCGCGGTACACCACGGCCGTCATCTCTCTGGGCACCGGCTCTGGAACAGGGGCGCGTTGCACGGTCTGGGGTTTTACGCCCGCGAGGGACGGGGCGGAAGTCTTGAGCATACGCGGCCGGGCTGCCCGCGGAACAAGCACGCGGAGCGTGTGGCCGCTTCACCGGGCTGCGGAACAGACCTGACACCGGGCTCCGTTCCTGGTAACCTGCGGCCATGTTTGGCCGCATCTGCGAAATGCAACTCCTGCTGGTCGGGAAACCGGGCCGGCGCTGGGCCCGCGCCGGCCCTCTGGCGTTGGGGCTGGGGCTGGCGCCGCGGCCGGCCGCGGATTCCGATGCGGGTGGTTCCACGACAACCGCTTCCCCGGCTGGGACGGTCTTGCGCTTTCAGCCGCACGAGGATGGCGGCTTCATGTTTGATACCGGACTGCTGAAGGGCCGGCTGCGCGCCGGCGGACGATCCATTGGTCTGACCGAAGTGATCCACGTGCCCTCGGGCGCGCGGCTGGAGCATGGTTACGGGCTGCTCAGCCACTACCGCGTGTTCGCCAACGGCCGGCGCTACGGGGCGGCGGCCTGGGACTGGCCGGGCACGGCCAGACTGCTCGAGGATGGGCGGGTGGAGGTCCTCTGGCCGGCCACGGAGGAGCGTCCGTTCGAGTTGCGGGCGGTGTACCGGCTGGCGCGGCCGGGCGCGATCATGGTGGAAACGCGGGTCGAGGCGCGGCAGCAGTTGCGCGGCTTCGAGGTGTTTCTGGCGTCGTATTTCGATGCCGCCTTCACCAACGCCTATCTCGCGGTCAAGCGCGGTGACCGTCGGGTGTTTCAGGCCGCCACACTCGACCGGGGCGAGTGGCAGATGTTTCCGCGGGACCCCGCCGCCCGGGCATTGGCCGAGGACGGGCGCTGGGTCCTGGAGCCGCATCCGGTGACCTGGAGTTTTCCCGCGGAGTTGTCCGGACCGGTCATTCGCGCCCACCGCCGCGCTCCCACCAAGGGCCTGTACGCCACGTTCAACGCGGACACGAACACCTGTTTTGCCGTGGCTATGCCCCACCAGACCGAGCCCCACTACTCGACCTATCTGTCGTTGTTCGGGCGCACACTGGCGCCCGGTGAGAAGACGTCCGCTCTCGTGTCCCTGCTCATCACCGGCGGCATTAGCGAATCGGCGGACTAATCGGAGTCGTCCCGAACGGGGAGAGAGTCGTCCGGCACGGCGGGCGCACCGGGGCTGGCATCGGGCGAGGTCAAGCGGCCCTGTCGGACCACGGCCGGCTCCAGTTCGACCAGCCGGTTGCCCACCGCATCAAACCGCAGGGGATCGCTGATGCCGGGCCACTCGCCGCGCACCGGGTACGCGGCAAAGGCCGGGCGCTGACCGACCTCCTGCAACAGCCGAGCCAGCAGCAACACCGCATCGGCGGCGGCCTCCGCCAACGGTTCCGTTGCGGTGAGCTTTCGCTCGGCCCAGGCTGCGGCGAAGGCCTCGCGCAGAACGGGGGCGAACGCCGTGTCGCGCTTCATGCGGGTGGTCCAAAAGCCCTCGGCGCCCGGGCCGGCCCTGATTAGAAAAGCCGGGCCGGCCAGGCGTCCCGGGCCGGCCAGCACACCGGTAAACCCGGTCGAGCGCGCCCGGGCCGCGAGGAGGCCGGCCGTCGTCGGCTCCAGCCACAACAGCAAGCCTTCCGGCCGGGCACGCATCGCCTGTTGAAGGGAATCGGACAGGAGATGGGGCCGATCGGATACGTTCACTACCGGCGCCAGTTCGCACCCGGCCCGGCCGGCGGCGTGCCGCAGATCCCGGGCCGCCTCGCGTCCGGCGCGGCCTTCCGGCACCAGGACCGCCCAGCGGCGAACCGGTTCACCCGACGCGGTGCGCGCCTGACTGAAAAGGACCATCGCCTCTTCGGGCGTGGTGGGCACCATGCGCACCACCCAGGGGATGCGCGCGGCGGTCACCGAAGTGTCCCCGCACAACGTGGCCACCGGCACGCGGGTGCGCCCGGCCACCTGTTCGACCAGGTGCACGGTGGTCCCCGTGGCCGGAGCAATGAGCGCCTGCGCGCCGGCATCCAGCGCCAAGGCCACGGCGTCGTCGCCCTCGGTGCCCCACTGACCCGGGCTGCCGCGCACGACCAGATCCACCGCCCGCCCGCATTCTCGGGCCGACAGCGTGGCGGCGATTTCCGCGCCGAGGCGGATGGAATCCGCCTCCGCTTCACCAGGAGGCAACACTAGGCCGATTTTGAGCGGAGCCGGGTCCTGGGGCGGGTGGTTTTGAGCGCGCGGGGCGCTGCCGGCGACCAGGACAGCCAACAGGCCCGGGAACCACCACCGCCCCGGACTGGGCATCGGCGTTCCGGGATTCACGGGCGGGACTCGCCTGCCCGGGCTTGTTGCGCCCGCGACGGCGGCCGCCAGTTCGGCCGGGGAGGCGGATCGTAGTGCCATTCGCCGTTGCGGAAGTAAGCGGTGGTGATGGGGGCGATGTTGTCCCAGCGCGCGTCGAAAATCATGTGACCGGTTACGCCGTCCCACTCGTTCAAGCCGGCCAGGTAGTCCCGAATGCGGAAGCGGTTGGGCCCGGCATGGTTGATGGCTTCGATGAGGAGCCGGGCTCCGTCGTAACCATAGGCGGCGTACACGTCGGGTTTTTCACCCCAACGCTGTTCGTAGCGGGCCGCGAAGTCCAGCCAGGTCGGGTCGGTGCGATGGATGTTGAAGAAGTATGTGATGGTCATGCCCTCGGCGTGGGGGCCGGCGTTCCGGGCAAAGGCCTCTTCTTGCAGGCGGTCAAAGCCGAAAAATTGCGCCCGGATGCCCGCCTCGCGGAATTGTTTGACGAACCGCCCCACGTCATCGGGCTGACCGTAAAAGAGCACGGCGTCCGGCTCCGCGGCCTGGATGGCCTGGATTTGAACCGAGACGTCCCGGTCGCCGGGTTTGAAGAACAGGTGTTGCACCGGCGGGTAACCGAGGCGGCGGATGTAGTTGTTGAAGTGCATCACCCCCACCCGGCCTGGGCGGCTGCTCTCGCGGAAGACCGCGATGCGTTTGCACCCCCGGTCCTTGACGATGAGGTTGGCCAGCCGGAAACACTGCTGGCGGTCGTCCGGCCACACGCGGGTCAACCAGGGAATCTGGGTTTCGGTCAGCGTGGGGTCGGGATCGGAAGTGTTGACCATGTAGGTTTCGATCTTGAGGGCCACGCGCAGGGCCACATGGGTGGCGTCGCCGTCAATGGTGCCCAGGAAACCGAGCACGTCAGCATCCTTGAACTCGACGGCGATGTTGGCCGCGCTGCCCCACTGCGGGGAGTCTTCCTTTTCGATCAGCTCGAAGGGCAACTGGCCGGGGGCGCGGGCGGCGTTGGCCTCTTCCACTGCCAGGACCACGCCCTGTCGGCTGCGCTTGCCACGCGCGCCTTCCGGGCCGTAGGCCGGCGGGCTGAGCAGGCCGATCTTCAGCGACGTGAGGTCCGGCGGGTCCGGATAGTCGCGACCGGGTCCGCGAAAGGGCAGCCGGCGGGTCCAGTACCGATAGTAGGGCTCCACGCCGCGGAACGGAATCATGTCCTCGGGGGTGTTCCCGTAGTACGGGTATTCGCCCGCCGGATGGTCCGTATCTCCGTTCGGTGGTGCCGGGCCCACTGGAAGGCTCACGCAGCCGTCTTCTCGCTCGGCGGGCGGCGGCGGTTCGGGTTTTTCCCCGTAGCCGTATCCGGCGGCCAGCAGGGCGGCCGACCAGGTGGGCACCAGAAGCCAAGGCAACCGGGTTTTCATGGATGCCTCCTAACGGATGAGAATGGCCATGGCTTCGATCTCGACCAGCAGGTCACTCCGACAGATGCGCGCCTGGATGCCGGTGCTGGCCGGAAACGGGTCCAATCCCAGCGCGCGGTAAAACTCGTTGCGCACGCGGTTGAACTCCTCGTAGTCGCGCTCGATGTCCCGCAGGTAACAGGTGGTGCGGACCACGTCATGCCAGGTCGCGCCCTCGCTGTTGAGCAGCTCGGTGATGTTCCGGTAGGTGCGCCAGAGCTGGGCGCGGAAGTCGCCCGGGTAGAGTGTTTCCCCGTTTTCCCCCACGCTGGCGGTGCCGCTGATGTAGAGATGGGTGATGCCGCCGGGCAGGTCCACCCGCAACCCGCGGGAAAAGGCGCTGCCGTACTCGCCGGCCTCGTTCAGGACGCGCGGGGCGGAAATGGCGCGCTTGCTGATCGGCGCGCGGCCCCGGGGAAGCTGTTTGAGCAGTCCCGGCGGGGCGGGTTCGCAGGCGGGTAGGCCCAGGGCGCGCCGCTCGATTTTTTCGGCCTCGGAATACACGATGCCGTTGGTCTGGTAATTGTCCAAGGTGATAGGAGGCGCCGGAATGGAAAGGGGCATAGGTTTTGTGAGAGGTTGAGGTTGCCAATCGGGGTCAGGGTTGTGTTGAAGGAGGTGTCTGCGCCACCGTCGCCGGTCGTTGGTACGGGGCAAACACGCCCCGACTCAGCCCGTTGGAGGTGGCAAACCAGGCCTCGTCATCGTCCACGAAGATGCCGAGCACAAAGCAATTCGCCAGCGCGGTGGTCATGGTCTGGACCTCGGGGGTACGACCGGGCCGGTGAAGGGTACGGATGCCCTCGCCTCCGGCACCGACCTCGTAGTTGACCCAGGTCTCGCCGTCGGTCACCGAGACGCCCTTATCCATGCCGATCCACGCCACCCGGCGATGAGGCCAGACGAACTGGGTGAAGTTGGACAGCAAGGGGGTTTTCTCTTCAACCCAGGTTTTCCAGCCGCGCCCGTCGTAGCGAGCGAAGCCGAAGTAGGTGCACTGCCAGAGAATGCCATCGCCCCAGGAGAGCCAAGAGGTGATGTCGTTGATCGGGCCGTCGTCGGGCACCAGGTCGTAGTGAAAGTCGCGATCCGGGTCGCGGTATTCCTTGAAGGTGCCGAGGGCCGGGTCGTGCTCAATGATGCCGCCGCCCCAGACACCGATGTAAACCAGGCGGCCGGCGCCCTGGATGGCGTAACACCAGGGTTCGTGCATGGCGCTGTTGTTGTGGTCGTAAATTTTCCATTCGCCGGTGCGCGTGTTGAGGGAACCGGCGCCCGCGGCGGTGGCCACCCAGACGTGGTCGTCCAGCACGTCAACACCGTACACGACGTTGTTGGGCAGGCCACTGTTGGTCTGGGTGTACACGGTGAACCTGCCCCCGCTGAACCGGGTCAGCCCACGCATGGTGCCCACCCACAGGTCGCCGGTGCGGGGGTCTTCCACGATCTGCAGCACCATTTTATGGCTGAGGCCGTGCTCGGGTCCATAGCGTCGGAACCGGCCGGTTTCTTCGCGGATGCAGAGGCCGTCCCAGGTGCCGATCCAGAGCCGGCTGTCGCGGGTCTTGTACACGGCATGCACCTTTTCGGTGGGGATGCCGTCCGCCTTGCCGAAGTTTTCAAACCGTTCCACCACCGGGAACGGCACGTCTTTAAACGCCACGGGCTGGGGGTCCGCCGCGCGGCTGTGCAGTCCGGCCCAAACGGGGAGGGCCAGAACCAGGAGTGTGGATGAGTTCATGGGAGTTGGGGATCAGAGGGTTTTCAAATACTCGATCAGGTCGTTAAGCTGGTGCTTGCTCCAGTAGCTGCTCACGCCGTGCAGGTCATTGGTCTGGTAGGTGGTCCACAATTCCTCGAGGGTCCGGGCCCGGCCGTCGTGGAGATAGGGCGCCGAGGCCGCAATGCCCAGCAGATGCGGCGTATCAAAGAGGTCGGTGGCATCCCGCGGGCCGCGCGTGCCCACGGCACTCTTGAGCCGGTTGGTGAACAACGGCGGGCGGTGGCAGGTCTGGCATTGGCGTTCGATGGGGATGGGCGTGCCGTCCGGTTGCTGCGTGGCAAAGAACAATTGCCGGCCCCGCTCCTGCGCGGGTGTCAGGGGCTGGTCCCGGCGACTGTGATGCACCGTGCGCGCCGGTGGTTGCGACTTGAGGAACGTGACCAGATCCTCGAGGTCCGCTCGGGGGATGGGATCGGTGCGCATCAGGACCCGCGCGAACCGCGGCCCGCATTGCACCTGGAGGGTGGGGTTCGAGCCAACCCACTTGAAAGGTTGGGTGCCGTCAATTCCCAGCAGGGTGCGGTTGTCCAGCAGATTGTCGCCAATGCCGTCGCCATCGAAATCGTACGCCAGTCCGTCCACGTGGCCATCCGGATGACAGGAACGACAGGAAAACTGGCGCTGAAAGGTGTGGGCAGCTTGGGTGAAAACCGATTCGCCGCGCCGGATGGGATCCCAGCGGCCGCCCTCGCCCAGCACCACCCGCCCGGTGACGGTGAAGTTGGTCGTGTCCACAGCCCAGACCTGGTCCTCCAGACGCACGGACACGTACAACGTCCGACCATCCGGACTGAGCGCCAGGTGCCGCGGGTTGCGTCCGGTGGGGATGCGCGCGATCACATACTCCGCCGCCAGTGACAGATCTCGAATGGCCTCGGCTCGCGTGGCTTCATCGGCTTGAGCCAGCCAGAACGCCAGGCGCTCCAGGTCCACCACGCTGACCGCATCGCTGCCCGCCGAAGCGACGTAAGCGCGCCGCCCCGCGGCGTCCACCGCAATGTCGGCCGGATCGGCAAAGTAGTCATTGGCCTCGTCCAGGGGCACCTGGATGACCTCGCCTTGGGCATCGGCCACCGCGAGGCCGCTGGACATGACCCAGCCGTGGGCCACCTGGGTGATCGGCACCAGGTTGCGCACCTTGATCAGCGGCGCCAGCACCCAGTCGCGCCCGGACACATAGGCCAGGTCTTCCGACAGGTGGGAGGACTCGAGAGGAGTTCGGCGCAGCACCCGTCCGGTGGCCGGATCGAGCGTGGTTAATTCGGACGCCGCCGGCAGGTAAATGTGGTCAAAATGCTCCGGCCCGACCGGCGCTTTGGGAGGCACCTCGATTTCCGCCAGCCGACCCACGACGAACGCCAGGCGGCCATCCGGACTGACCGTCACGCCGAACGGCTCGCGTCCGGTCCGGGGCCGCGCCAGTTCTTTCAGCGGTGACAGGCTGAGGATCGAGGCGTCGCCGCTGCCCGAGTTGGCCACCACCAGGCGCTCGCCCGCGGGAGTCACCGCGAACGCCACCGCCACCGGCTGCATGCCCACAGACAGACTGTCCACTTCTTGAAAGCTCTCGACGTCCACCTGAGCCAGCCGATCATGATGCCGACAGGTCACAAACAGGCGCCGGCCCTCGCGGTCAAGCGCCAGACCGAAGGGCCCCCCCGTCACCGGCGCCCGCCGCAACACCGTGTACTCCGCGGCGTCCACTTCCAGCACCTCGTCCCGCTCGTCCACCGCGATGTACAGGCGCCGGCCATCTGGTGAGACCGCCAGACCGGCCGGGGCAGGATGCCGGGGGCGGAGCTTGGCCCAAGCCAGCTTTTCGAGCTTCACGCCGTGGCAGTGATTGCAGGAAACGAAATTCAGATCGGGGCGGCCCGTCCAGCGACGCACGTGGCCCACGGACCAGAAATAGCCGCCCGCCCCCAGCGCTCCCAGGGCCAGCGCGCTGGTGACCGAGAGCAGCACGAATCCACGGGCATTCATCGGGCGTGAGCGGTGAGTGGGGGTCGCGATTGGGTGAGCGGCACCGGGGGACGATTCGCCGCCAGCGGTCGGACGTTGCGCGGGGCGCGGTGATGCGGCTCGTGGCAGCCGATGCACGACCGGTTTTCGCCTGCCCGCACCCAGGCAATCGGCGGACAGCGCCGCAGCACCCGGCCGGCCTCGTCCAGGGTCTCGATGGCCAAGGGTACGTCGGCCGGCAATTCCACCAGGAACGAGCCGTCGGGGTGCGGTTCGATCTCGCCCAGTTCCCGCTCCCCTTCAGGCGGGACGGCGTAGAACCGGAGGCGGCGAATCTCGCCGGTCACCGTGCCGGTGGGGTTCTCCTCGGTTTCGTACACGTTCAGGCAAAGCAGGGTGCCGACGGGCTTGGCGGGGTTCATGGTCGAGAGATGCCCTTGGGGCGGGGTCCGGGCCGTCAACAGCATGGCTTCCACCTCATGCCAGGCCGGGTCGTCAAACAGCGGAGTGCTGAGCAACCCCGCGCCGGTGGTCACCCGGTACACCGCGAAGGTGTCACTCAGGTCCCGCCCGGCTACCCCGCGAGTTTCCAGACAGGCAAGCCATTCGCCGCGCTGGCCCGGCTCGATCGAACGGCACAGACCATTGACTTCCGGCATCAACTCTGCCCGACTGTACATGGGCCGGGCCAGACGCACGCCTTCCGCCCGGGTGAACCGGCGGGTGGCGTGCCGCTCCGCGGCGAGAAATCCCACCCTGCCATCTCCCAGTACCCGCGGCCGAGCCAGGAGCGGCCAACCGCCATCGTGCTGCCCGGCAAAGGCTGTCGGCTCAGTGCCGTCGGTGTTGACCGTGAACAGCGCCAGGCGCGGTCCATCGGGAGCAGCGGAACCGGGTTGCACTGTCACGAACAGAATCCGCCCATCGGCCAGAACCGTGGGGTCCAGCGCGCTGTGCGGCGTGAAAGTGAGTCGGTGGGGCGCCTGGGCGCCACGTTGAGCGTACAGCGCGGCGGGCGTGGGAGGGCTCCACAGCGCTTCGGCGGGAGGAACCGGCGAGGCAAACACCAACGCTCCCCCGGCGATCACGGCCGGATTCATCGCCCCGCCGGGCAGGCGCGTGACGCGGCGGGGTTTGCCCCCGTTGAGCCGCGCCTGATAAATCTGCCACGGCTGGTCCGCGCGCGCCTTGCCGCAGAAATAGACCGTGCGCCCGTCCGGCGCGACCACCGGGTCACCCGCCGCCAGCAGGCCGGCGGACAACACCCGCACGTCGTTGGTCCGATGCGGCGGCAGCAACAACACCACCCGGCTGCCCGCCGGGTACCGTTCGTCCATCAACGTGGCGGCTTCTTCCGCGGCGACCGAGTGGACGGGCGTCTGGGTCAATACCAGCGCCCCAGACGGGACCGCCTCGCGACAGCCGCTTCCCAGCCCGGCGGTGATCAGGGCTCCTCCCAACAACCACAACCCGGGACCGCGCATGGCTTAAGGCTCCTCGAGCTTCAGGTACTGGTTCACGGGCAGGTTTTCCAGTGTCTGGACCGCGCCGGAGGGCCAGCGGATTTCGAGCTTTTCTACCCGCGTCGCGCCGCCCAGGCCGAAGTGCAGGCGCGGGTCGGACTGACTCAGAAATCCGGCGGGACAGCGGGCCTCGGCAAATTGCGTTCGCCCCGCAGCGGTGATGTTGACGTGCGCGCCCCAGCCGTGCGGGTTGGAGCGGGTGCCCCGCAATTCCACTCCCAGCCAGGCGTGGCCGTTGCCCCGATTGCGCAGCAGCACCACCCGGTCGGCCAACTGGGTCACCACCAGATCGAGGGCGCCATTGTTGTTGAGGTCCAGCACCGCGCTGCCCCGGACCCGCAGGCGGGCGTCGAAGAAGGCGCCGCCTTTTTCCCGGGCGTTGGTGAAATTGGCGCGGCCGTCGTTTTCCAAGAGCAGGCTTTGCCACCCCACCAGGTGGTGGGCATCGCCGGTGCCCAGGAAAATGTCCAGATCGCCATCGTTGTCGAAGTCCAGGTAGTTGCAGCCCCACCCGACGTATTCAGCGGTCAGCCGCCCCAGACCGCTGGCCATCATGGCGTCGCGGAACAGGCGCGATGGCGTGGCGAGGTACAACGAGCCGTAGCCCAGCCGAGAGACCAGGATGTCCGGCAGGAGGTCGCCGTTGACATCTCCGATGGCGGCGGTCATGGAACCGGCGGCCTCGCCCAGCGCGTTGAAGGCCACGCCGTACTGGATGGCTTGCTCCGCAAACCGGCCCGTGCCGTCATTCACCAGCAGTACGTTCGGCGTGGCGTCGTTGCACAGGTAAAAGTCCGGGTCCCCGTCCAGCTCGAAGTCAAAGGCACACACGGACATGGCCCGATGCCCGGGAATGCGGATGCCGGCCGCCTCGCTGATGTTCTCAAAGGTTCCATCGCCCCGGTTGCGGTACAGCACGTTGAACTCGGGCTTGTAGCTGAGCGGCCCGGGATAGGCGTCGGGGTTGAAGTAGAGTTTGTAGTTGGGATCGTAGGTCAGGTAGTTGGCCACGAAAAGGTCCAGCCGACTGTCCTTGTCCACGTCGGCCCAGACCGCGCCGATGCCCGTGCCTGTGTCGCCCACTCCGGCCCGTGCCGTCACATCCTCGAACGTGCCGTCGCCGCGGTTTCGATAAAGGAGGTTGCGTCCCACATTGACCACGTACACGTCCGGCCAACCGTCGTTGTCATAGTCGGCCACGCTCACGGCGGTGCCGTAGCCGGCGCCCGCCACGCCCGCGCGTTCGGTGACGTCCTCGAATCGCCCGTCGCCCAGATTGCGGAACAGACGGTTGGGCTCGCGCCGCGTGCCGGGAGGATGATGGGTCACTCCGTCCAACGGTCCGGAGTTCACAAAGTACAGGTCCATCCAGCCGTCCTGGTCGTAATCCAGCACCGCCACGCCCGCGCCGTTGGACATGATGATGTTGGCGATGCGGTTGGCGCAGAATTGATGAACAAAGTGGATGCCCGCCTCCTCGGTCACGTCCACGTACAGGTCGTTCGGTCCGGGTTTCAAAGGCGGAGTGCGGGGCATCTCACCGTGAGCAACCCCGCCGGCCGCGCTCACCGGCCGGCCATCCGGGCCGCCAGCTTGCGAAACCGACCCGGCGGCCTGAGAACTTGCCGAGCGTTCGCCACATCCACAGAGCACCAAGCTCCCGATGAGCAACCCACCCATGATTAAACCGCACCTGTGGTGAAAATCGCTCATGCCAGTGGCTGTTATGGCGGACAGTTTGCTTCCACCTCTCCTTCGGCCACACCCAGTTGTGGCCAGTCGGGCTGAAACGGGGGCGAAGCGGACTGTGAGAGAAGCCATTGAACCTGCGCCCGAGCCGGCGGTGGCTTCAGTCCCAGGCGACGCTGAAAGTGGAATCGTCGGCCGCGGTTCCCGCTGGGTGGAACGGTGCCGCCACGCTTGGCAACGGAGTGGCCGGAGCGGCGGGCGACGGTTCGGGCGCCGCTGCCGGCCGCGTTCCGGACCGCGCGGCCTGGAGGGCGTTGCGCAAGGTGTTCACGCTGCCCAGGTGCAGGACGGAGGCAATCCAGCGCAAGGACAAAGCGGTTTCCCGGCGCAGTCGCTGCGCGATGGCCAGCTTTTCCGGATCGGTCTTGCGGCGACTTGGCAACTCGGCCTCGCTCCAGCCCCGGCGGGCGAGTTCCTCGGCAATGATCCGGCGGCCCAGCAGTTCCTGGGCATCCGGGGGCAACACCCCGCGGCGATGGGCGTCCTGCGTCACGCGCAAACGCTCCAGCACCGCGTGGCGGAACTCCGGCCCGCCCAGGCACCAGCCCCGACGCAGCTTGCGCCACTCGGGCGGGGGCGCCGCGGCGCGACGCGCCTCCAACCAGGACGCCAACCGGCGTCGGTCGTCTTCAGAGTCGCCGGGCAGACCGCAGGCCTCCCGGAGGCGATCGGTGGCCAACCAGGACGGGCGTTCCGTCGGCGGTCGCAGGCAGGCGCCGAGACTGGACCACGGATAGGCCGCCAGGGGTTGATCCGCCGTCAGCACGCCGGCCCGCGCGGGATTCAACAGGACATGCTCGCAGGCCAATCGAAACCAGGGACCGTGCGGCTCCAACAGCACGGCGTGATACCGACCCGCGAACAGATGTCCGTGCGTGCCGTGGCGGCGGTTGTAACGGTGGGTGAACGTCCCCAGCAGCCATTTCATGCCGCGGACGAGGTTGGGGGCGGGCGTTTCCAACACCAGATGCAAGTGATCGGGCATCAGGCAGTAGGCGTGGACCCGCCAACCAGTCTTGCCGCAAGCCTCCCCCAATTCGGCCAGGAAATGCTCGCAGTCTTCCGCGGCGCGAAAAATGGCCTCCCCCCGGTTGGCGCGGCTGGTCAGGTGATACACCGCGCCGGGGAATTCAATCCGCAGGGGACGAGGCATGGCTCAACGCGGGGAGCAGGGACGCCCCGAACGGGCTGGAACAGGTAACACGGGCGCAGAGCCGGAGTTCATGGCAGACGCCAGCGTTCCAGCCGTTCCCGGAGCGCCTGGTGGCGGGCCGCGTCGGGCAGCAGGTTGGGAAAGTCGGCCAACACCCGGTCAGGAGCCGGAATCTCCCCCCACGCCGTCAGGGTGAAGACTTCCACCGCGCCCGTCCCGGGCAGCCCCAGCTCCCGCTGCTTGCGCTCGAAGCGCTCGCGCAACGCGCGCCGCCAGTCCGCGAACGTCTCCGGCGCGCTCAGCCGATGCCGCCCCACCCAGGGCAACCACTCGCGAATCTGGCTCTGGTGACACCAGGTCAGGCGGGCGATGTCCTCAAACGCCGGCTCCACGTCCACCGCCAGGTCGTGGGTGTTCCCGCCGAACATGTACCCGTCGTACACCGTCACGATCACCGGCACCGGACAGGGCTCGGAGCGGGTCTCGTCGGCGGGATACTCGGGCGTAAAAGCATGCGGCACGTTGATCATGTAAGCCACCTCGCGCACCGCCCGGGCGATGGCCACGTGATCCACGTGCACCCCGGCCAGCGGGTCCGCCGGCAACGGCGGGCAAAACAGATAATCCGGACGAAAGTCCCGAATGGCTTTCCACAAGGCGGCCAACAACGCGGCATCCACCTGCAGACACGCCTCGCGCGGCACCCGGCCATCCGGCAGGCGGAGCAGTTCGAACTCGTATTCGCCCAGGCGCGCGGATTCCTGCTGCTCGGCCAGCCGGATGCGACCGGTTTCCTCCCGGGTTCGGAAATGATGCCCGGCGCGGCCGTCTGTGCACACGATTACCCGGCGCTGCACGGACGGGTCCCGCCGCCGCCACAGCTCGAACGTGCCCGCGGCGGTGAACTCGAAGTCGTCAAAGTGGGCGTGGATGAATAACAGTCTCATGCGCCGGCGGCGGGAAAGTTAATCCCGGGCTCCGGCTCTTCACAAGCCGGGGGCGGCGGACTCAGCCCGGCCCGGCACGGGATTTGACCGTCTGCGGACGCCCGCTTCCCGCCGCGCGCTCAGGAAAACCGCAACCACACGCCCAGGAACAAAGCCAGCGCGGTCACCGCCACCATTAACCCCGCCGGCATGAACTTGCGCGTCCGGGCCAGGCGCAGCGCAAACACCCCCAGCAGGAGGGCCTGAATCACCAGCACTAGCATCTCTCCGCGCGGCACCGGTCCGTACCCGCACAGGGCCAGGGCCGCCGCCGAAACCGCGGCCGTAATGAGCGACACGCGGCTGCCGGCCTTCAAATAGCCCATTAATCCGCCGGCCAGCAGCAGGAGGATGTAACCCGCTAGAACGTAGGACGCCATGACGCCGCCCAGCTTCCGTCATTCGCCCGATACTTCCAAGACTGGAATCCCGCCCGGCCCGCGGCGCACCCGCACGTCGAAAGGCCGGCAACAAACCTCGCAGTCCGTGATCAGGCACACCGGACCCGGACAGGCATCTACACACAGTTGGTTGATTTCCCCGCAAAAGGGGCAGTTCACGGACACGAATTCTTCCATCCCCGCAATTTCCACCGCGGCTTCAAGCCCGCAAATCCGCGCGCGTCGTCTCCCTAGCGGCAGGCTTCCCAGCCTGACACGGAGTCGGGCTTCCAGCCCGGCGGATCGTGCCCACTGACCATGCATGAAAACGCATAGGAGGGGTAGGGCGGACTGTCTCAGCCCGCCGCCCGAGCAGGACGAAATGGCGCGAAGGTGAAAAAGGGAACGGCGCGCTCGGAGAGCGCGCCCTACCGAGCGTGGGGCAATCCATCGTTGGTAGGGCGGCTGCCCCAGCTCGACCGATCGTGGAGCCAGGCGGAAGGGTGTCCCGGCTTGGAGGCGCAACCGTGCAGGTCCGGGAGAAATGAACCACTTCAACCCGCGCCAGCCCCCAACGCCTGCTCACCTGACTTTTTTCTGCGCCACCTCCCGCCCCCGTCTTAGGGCCCCGTCTCCGGCGTTGACAGCCCCCGGGCGGGCCGTTGAGGATGCCTCCGATGCGGAAAACGGACGTTTCAGTCATGAATCGCCGCGCCTTCGTTCGATCCTCCGTGGCGGCCGCTGGGCTGGCAGGACTGGGGGTGCGTGCCGGGGAGCCCGCCCAACCGCCTGCCGGGCGCGAGTACTACGAGCTGCGTCGCTATACCCTCCGCCGCGGCGCGGGTCAGAAGCGGTTCGACGATTACGCCCGTGACGCAGCCATTCCGGCGCTCAACCGTCTGGGCATCGGCCCGGTGGGCGTCTTTTATGTGGCTATCGGCCCGGACAGTCCCAGCGCCTACGTGCTGATCCCGTACCGCAGCCTCGAGGATTTCGCCCGCGCGGGCGAGCGGCTCCGCGCGGACGCCGAATACCAAAAGGCCGGGGCGGCATTCATCAACCTCCCGCCCGAGGACCCGCCGTATGAGCGCGTGAGCAGCTCCCTCCTGGTGGCTTTCGCGGGCATGCCCCGCCTGGAGGTGCCGGCCGCCACGCGGGACAAGCAGCCCCGGCTGTTCGAGCTGCGGATTTACGAGAGCCATTCCAAACGGGCGAATCTCAAGAAAATCGAGATGTTCAACGAGGGGGAGATTGCCCTGTTCCGCCGCACCGGTCTCCAACCGGTGTTTTTTGGCGAGACGCTCATCGGCGATCGCCTGCCCAATCTCACTTACCTGCTGGTTTTCGAAAACATGGCCGCTCGGGACAAGCACTGGGGCATTTTCGCCGCCGATCCCGAGTGGAAGAAGCTGAGCAGCACGCCGGGATACACGGACCCGGAAATTGTCACCCACATCACCAACGTGTTCCTGCGTCCGGCTGCGTACTCGCAGATTTGAATCTCAATCCGCCACCGCCATGAGCCTGATCTTCCGTCTCCAACGCCCGGCCGCCGCACCGCCACAGGCCCGGGATGACGTGACCCGCCTGCGCGCGCAGGTCGAAGACCTCCAACAACGGCTGGAATCACTCACCCTCGCCACCCAGGCCCTGTGGGAATTGCTGCGGGCGCAGGGCCGCTTTACGGACCAGGACCTTCAGGAAAAAATGCTCGAAGTGGACCTGCGCGACGGCGAGGCCGACGGCAAGATCACCAGCAGCGTGGTCAACTGCCCCAGTTGCGGTCGCCGCGGCCGCTCCAGCCGTCGCCGTTGCGTGTACTGCGGGGCCGAGATGCCCGCGCACCACCTCTTCGCCCGCGAATAACCAACGGACCTCCGCACCGGTCAGGGCTGCTCGGTCAGAAGAAAAAATCGGGCGGCGGCGCCGGGCGGAATTTCCAGCGTCGCCCGGCAGACGCCGTCCGTGAGAGTCCAGGCGAGGGCCACCGGCGCCCACTCCGCAAGCGGCCGGGCGAGGTCGTCGGATTGTTTGAGCAACAGCCGGGGAACCCGCTCCGCCTCGATGGGCGCGCCGTTGACGTTGGCCACCTCGAAGCGGATCCGCCCCTCCACCAGGTCCGGGCTGGCCGTCAGGCGGACGGGGGGCGGAGGCGGCGGGGCCACGTCGAACGCGGCCAGCTCGGTGGTGGCGCGCACATAGAGCACCCCGTCGCTCAGCGCCGGCGAATTCCAGATGCGCCCCTGGGTGGCGCGGAAGCGGGTAATTTCGCGGTAGGCCGCGGGGTCTGGTTCCACCAGCACGAGGTCGCCGTATTCGGAGGCAACGAAGATTTTGCCGTCCACCAGGAGCGTGGCGCCGGTCCCGAAGTCCGGGCCTTCCCACGTGTATTCACCGTTGTTGCGCAGGTCCAGGCAGCGCAGCCGTCCGCTGGTCTGGCCAAACAGCCCGTAGATGTACCCGTTGACCGCCACCGGCGTGCTCCAGTGGATCATCCGTGAAGACCGCCGTCCCAGGAGCTGGCGGGCGCTGAGGGCACCGGCCAGTTCCACAATTTCGGCCGCGGCCGAGCCCATGGCATATGCGCCGGCATAGTAAACGCGGTTGCTCTCCACCACCGGAGTGATGGCGATGGAGGTGCTGTACGGCAGGGCCGCGAACCGCCAGAGCTGGAGGCCGTCCGCAGGCGTCAGCGCCACCAGTCCGGACTGGGTGAGAAAAATCACCTGACGCACCCCGCCAATGGTGGCCGCGACGGGGGTGGAATGGGTCAGGGCCTCGTTGTGGCGGCGCCAGACCAGCGCGCCATCGTCGAGCCGGAAAGCCGCCAGACGAGCGGGGGCGGCGTTGAGGTTGAGCAGCAGCAAATCGCCCTCGATCAGGGGCGAAGCCGCGTTTTGCCAGGGAATGACCGTGCCGCCGAATTCCGCGCGCAGGTCCCGCGACCAGATACTCGCCCCTGTGACCGCGTCCAGGCAGTGCAGGTTCAGATAGCTTCCCAGCACGTACACCCGACCGTCCTTCACCACCGGCGTGCTGCGCGGGCCGTCATCGCTGCCCACGCCTCCATCCGGATACCGCGCCAATACGACCGGATGGGTCCACAGCAACGCGCCGGTGAGCGTGCTCAGGGCCAGACAATATTCAGTGTCACCCTGGCGGACCTGGGTGAAGACGCGGCTGCCACTCACGGTCACGGAGGACAGCCCGTTGGTCAGCGGTTGACGCCAGAGCAGCCGCGGCGGCTGAGCAGTCCAATTGGTGCGGATGCGTCCCAGATACACCCCATTGCCCGCCGACCCACGGTACTGGGTCCACTCCGCCCGGGCCAACGGCGGCGCAAGCCCACCGGTCCACAGCAGAGCCACTGCGAGCAGGCCCGCCCACTTGGGCGTTGCCGCGGGTTGTTTGTGCCGTCGCATGGGGAAAGCTGCGTCAGCAGAGACAGAAGTCAACCCCCGCCCCGGACCCCGGAGGGAAGTTCACCCGCAGCAGGCCGTCGGTGATGTCAGCGGCGTCGCTCACAGCATGAGGGAACGAATCTCCGCCACCGAAGTGGTGCCGGTGCTGCCCAGTTGGTGAATCACGATGGATGCCGCCGCCATGGCCAGCTCCATGGCCTCCCGCAGCGTGGCCCCGGCGGCCAGCGCGCAAGCCAGGTTGGCGGTCACGGCGTCTCCGGCACCGACAATGTCAATCTCCCCGCGCACGGGCAACGCGGGGACGTGCTCGACCGTCCCGTCGGGCGCAGCGCCCACAATGCCCCGCTCCGCCAGCGTCACAAATACCGCCCGCCCGTTTCGCCGGGCCAGCGCCCGGGCGTGCGGGCCGACGGCGGCGGGTTCGGCCAGCGGGCCGTAGCCGGTCAACCGGCCCAGTTCGGCACCGTTCATTTTGAAGGTGACCGGCGGAAAATCGCGCAACCCCCGACGGCTGTCGGCGATGATGAGTTTTTCCGGATGCCGCCGGGCTGCTTCCCCCACCGCCTCGAGCACACCCCGGGTGACCACGCCGGTGTCCGCGACGTCCACCTGATCCAGCACAATGAGGGCGTCCACTTCCGGCGCCAGGCGGCGCACCGCCTCGCACAAGGGGACCTCGACCTCTGGTGGCGTGGGCGACCAGTTCTTCGAGTCCAAGCGATTCAGCTCGCGGGGCGGACGCCCGGCCTCGAGCACCAGCGGCTTGCAGTACGTGAACGTGCGGCGGAGGGATGTGACCAGGAAGTGGTCGAGCCGAACGCCGGGCCGGGCGCTCAAGGCGCGTTGCAGTTCGTAGCCCTCCCCGTCCTCGCCGCAGAAACCGACGGGATGAATCAGGCCCACGCCCAACGCCACCAGGTTGTTCAAGATCGTACCCGCGGCGCCCGGCTGGCTGCGGACGTTCACTACGTTGAACACCGGCAGGCCGGTCTCGATGGAGGTTTCGGTCCGCGCCGGGTCAATCTCCAGGTACCGGTCCAGGCAGAAGTCGCCCAGCACGGCCAGGCGCAGAGTCGGATAGCGGGAAGTGAGGGTGTCAAAGCGGGCGGAGTTCACGGGGCAAAAGCGGTCGTTCAGCGGCGGCGCGATTCGGAAGCGGAGCCCTTGCACACGGGTTTTGCAAGCAGACGAGTGTCTGGCTTTTCTGCACGGTATCAACCGCCACCAGCGTAAGAATCGAGGCCCGGTCCGGCAATGATCTTCCGGTCGAAGTCTGCCTCTGGGAGGTGCGTACAGTCCTCGCGGGCGTTCCGCCCGGGCGGCTTGGCGTGCTCGCCGATCATTCAACCTTCGCGCTTTTGAGCGTGACTGCTGGGAGCCGGCGGCGGGCTGGGACAACCCGCCCTACCAACGGTGGATTGCCCCAACCCGGTAGGGCGCGCTCTCCGAGCGCGCTGCCCACCGTTCGCGCCCTCGCGCCTCGTACGCCGGTTGTCAGTTTGCCTGCTCTGCGGAGGGAGGGTCCGCGACGGGACGGGTACGGGCAGCAGACCAGTTCGGGGCATGTTCGGTGGGGAGGACCGAAGCCGCCGGACGCTCGCAGAATTGCGGCACCCAGCGTTGATAGAGCCAGTTACCCAGCGGCACCAGGGCGAGTGCGGTCAGGATGCCCGCCGCGACGTCCACCGCGTAATGGAATCGGCAATACACCGTGGACAAACACAACAACACCACCATTACCGCGTGCAGGTGACGGAGGCGGGGCAGGTAGCGGCGGGAAAACTGCAGCGTGCAAATGGCGACCGCCACATGGCTGCTGGGAAAGGCGGCCCCGGGCGGCTCGAACAGGTCGTAAATCAGGGCGATGACGCGGTACATGACCCCGCGCTGGATGACCTCCGGATACGGGTGCGCCGCGCCGAGGGCCAGCCATTCCGCCGGCAGGCTGAAATGGTCCACCTCGCGAAAAAACAGGCGCGGTCCGGTGACCGGCAGAAAAATGAAGGCCAGGTAGCAGCAGTAAAAAACGAAGCTGACCACCGAGACGTAGTGGAAAAACTGCGGACGCGACCGGAAAAACAGCGCCAGCCCCACGCCCACGATCATGATGTAGTACGAGAAATACGCTCCGTAGAACAGCTCGCCAACCCAGCGGTAGGGTAGGAGGTGCATGAACGTCAGGCTCGGCTGGAAGCCGAACAGCCACTGCTCGAACCGCACGAAGTGTTCATCCAGATAGCTGGGGACGAACATTTTATTCAGCACTCCGGTTTCCCGGTAAAAGCCGGTGTAGAGCAGCACCGGGTAAAAGTGGCGCAGCAGATCGAGCGCCCGACTGTGCGGGCGGCGGGCGTGCAGATGAATCAGACCGTGCACCAGGACCAAACCGGTCGCATGGAGGGCCAGCAACACCGGCACGCCGGGCACCCGTTCGTTGTGGAAGAACAGGATTAACAGACTCACCAGGGCCATGTAGCTCTGGGTCGCATAGTCCACGAAGGTGTAGTGCTTCATCTGCCGAATTACCGCGGGAACGCTAGAGCCAGCCTGCCTGCCGATACCACTGCCAGGTAGCGGCCAGGCCCTCGGCCGGGGGCGTGGCGCACACCGCGCCCAACCACTGTCGCAGGCGCCCGGTGTCCGCCACCCAACCCGGAGCGATGAGCTCCCGGTATTTGCCGTGCGCCAGCAGGGTGGCCCGGCCGGTCGCCCGCGCCGCTGCGGCGGCGAGGCCGCAGATCAGGGGAAGCAGGCCCCTCGGCAGCGAGACCCGTCGGACCCGGCGTCCTGCGGCGCGTGCGATTTCGCGGGCCAATTCCCCGGCCGTCAACGCTTCCGGGGCAGCCACGTTGACCACCAGACCCGGAGGCGAAGGAGCGTCGAGCGCGCGCGTCACCACCTCGGCCGCGTCGGGAGCAAACACCAGGCTTAGTTCCTGACGACCGCCGTCAAAAACCGGCAGCAGGCCGAGGCGCGCAGCGCGGAACAGCCGCAAAAATTCCCGATCGCGCGGGCCGTACACGGCCGCCAGACGCAGGATGACCGACTCGGTATGACATTCTGTTTCCACCACCCGCTCCGCCGCCAGTTTGCTGCGGCCGTACGCGGACAGCGGGCGGGGTGGGGTGTCCTCGCGTGTCGGGTGGGCGCGGGTGCCCGGCCCGCCGACAGCGAGGCTGGATAACAGCACCAGGCGACGGCAGGCGCCGGCGGCGTTGACCGCTTGCACCAGATGTCGTGCGCCCTGGTGGTTGACTTGGAACAGCCCGTCCGCCGTCACGGATCGGGTGGCGCCGGCGCAGTGGATCACGTGCGTGGCACCGGCCGCGGCGCGGGCGAGGGTTTCGGGACTGTCCAAGCTGCCCCGGATGATTTCCACGCGGGTCAGGAGCGGGGCGATGAAGCGCGTGTCACTGTGTTCGCGAAGCAGCACGCGCACGGGCCGATCTTCCGCGAGCAAGCGCTCGAGAATGTGGCTCCCCACAAATCCGTTGGCGCCTGTGAGCAGCACGGTCATGGGGGCTCCAACGGGCAACGCGGCTGGGAACAGTAGCCCGGTGACGGCATCCGGGAGCCCGCGGGTTCAAAGCAGTCCCAGTTCCCGCCCCACCTTCGCCATTTTGTCGAGGGCGAAGTCAATCTGCGCGTCGGTGTGGGTGGCCATGAGGCTGATCCGGAGCAGCTCCTGGCCGGGCGGCACCCCGGGGGAAACGACCGGATTGACGAACACCCCTTCCTCTTCAAGCCGCTTGCAGAAGCGGAAGGTGGTCATCAGGTCGCGCACGTACACGGGCAGGATCGGGGTCTGGCTGGCGCCCAGGTCGAAGCCCAGCGAAAGCAGGCCGTGCTTCATGCGGTTGGTGTTGTGCCACAGCCGTTGGATGCGTTCGGGTTCCTCGAGCATGAGGCGCAGAGCGGCCAGGGTGGCGGCGGCGTTGGCCGGGCTCATGCTGGCGCTGAAGATCAGCGCGCTAGAGTGGTGCTTGAGGTAGTCAATGGTGGCCGCGTCCGCGGCGATGAACCCGCCCAGGCTCGCCAGCGACTTGCTGAAGGTGCCCATGATCAGGTGCACCTGGTCCGTGAGCCCGAAATGCGCCGCCGTGCCGGCACCCCGTTCGCCCAGCACGCCGATGGCGTGGGCGTCATCCACCATCACCACCGCCCGGTGCGTCCGGGCCAGCCGGCACAACTCGGGCAATTGAATGATGTCGCCCTCCATGCTGAACACACCGTCCACAACGATGAGTTTGCCGGCGTCGGGTTCGAGTTGTTCCAGGCGGTTTTCCAGCGCGGCCATGTCCCGATGGCTGAAGCGCAGGAACTTGCCCGGAGACAACAGGCAGCCAGCCACGATGCTGGCGTGGTTGCTCTTGTCGGCGATGATGTATTCGCCCCGGCCGACCAGGGCGCTGATGACGCCCAGGTTGACTTGGAAGCCCGTGCTGTAGAGGAGTACAGCCTCCTTTTTGACCAGTCCGGCCAGGGCACACTCCAATTCCAGGTGCAGGTCGAGCGTGCCGTTGAGAAAGCGGGAGCCGGCACAGCCGGTGCCGTACTTGGCCACGGCGGCCCGCGCCGCCTCCTTGATCTTGGGATGGTTGGTCAGGCCCAGGTAACTGTTCGAGCCGAGCATCAAAACCCGCTTGCCGTTAATGATGACCTCGGTGTCCTGGGCGGAGGTGATGGTGCGAAAGTACGGGTACAGGCCTAGGGCACGGACCTGCGCGGCGCTTTTGAATTGGCGGGTTTTGGCCAGCAGCGGCAGGACCGATGCGGCGGGTTCTTCGCCAGATTGACCGTCGCGTCCGGGGGCGGAAGCCCGGGCGGCAGAGACCGGCAGCGGACGGGGGGGGAGGAGGGAGGGAGCGGGGACCGGGGCTCCGTTGCCGGGTTTGTTTGAGGCCGGTGTACTGGTCTCGCGTTTCATGGATCAAAACACGGTCGCGCACGGGACAGGCCCGATAACGGCAGGCCGCGGCCAACAGCCCGCGGACAAGGGACGCGCGTAGCGGTCGGCCATTACGTGGGAGGGAGCGTCCCGGTTTAACCTGCGGGCTGTCAAGGCGCTTTTGGGTGAACCCCGTCGGCTGGCTTGTGTGTCGTTGGCGATTGCACCGCGCGCTCCGGGCGGAGTCCGGGCCCCGGAGCCCCCAGCGCGACCATAAAAAACGCGGCCGAACCGGCCGCGTTGTCTTCGCAAAAGGCTGCCACCGATCAGGCCGTGGGCACCATGGGCGGGGTCTTCAGGCTGTCAAACAGGCTGGGCATCGGGGGTTTGAGCGTTCGGAAGTCGCCGAACTGCATCTTGCTGGCATCGGTGTAAAGCTGCTCGGGGCCATACATGAACTTGGAGTTGAGCACCTCGTCCCACTCCACGCCGCGACCGCTGTAAGCGGCCTCGCGGCCCAAGATGGCGGTGAGGGTACTGTCAGTTACCTGGGCGGCCTCGTTCAGGTCGCCGTCCTTGAGGATGGCTTGGATCAGGTCCACGTGTTCCTGGACGTAGGGGTTGACCTGGCGTTCGGAGCGGAAGCGCCAGGCCTGCCCACCGGCGGGATTCAGTCTGCCGCCGGGGGCGGCCCAGCCCTTGGTCCCGTGCACGGCCTCGCTCACCGAGGACCACTGGCGCTTGATCTGACCGCAGTAGCTGAACATGCGCACGCCGTTGGCATACTCGTACTCGACGGCGAAGTTGTCCCAGATTTCGCCTGAAGCCCGGATCAATTTGTCGCCTTCGATCCGGTCCAGTTGCTGGCGGGCGCCCATGCCCCAGCAGCGGACCGGGTGCTGGTTGCGCAGGACCCAGTTGCAGACGTCCAGGTTGTGCACGTGCTGCTCCACGATGTGATCGCCGGACAACCAGATGTAGTGGTACCAGTTGTGAATCTGGATTTCGAGCGGGCTGTTGCCACGTTCGCCCCGATGCCAAATGGGGCCACCGTTGACCCAGTAGGCGCGCAGCGTGACGACGTCGCCGATGGCGCCATCCTGGATGCGCCGGATGGTCTCGATGTAACTGGGCTGGTGTCGTCGCTGGGTGCCGGCCGCCACCTTGAGGTCCTTCTTTTTCGCCTCCTCCGCCGCGGCGTACATGATGCGGCAGCCGGGCCCGTCCACGGCCACCGGTTTTTCCATGAACACATGTTTGCCGCGCTCGATGCAGGCCTTGAAGTGGGGCGGACGAAAACCCGGCGGAGCCGCCAAGATGGCGTAATTCACTCCCGGCGTGTCCAGGGCCTTCAGGTAGGCATCAAAGCCGCTGTAGCAACGATCCTCGGGCACGCCAAACACCCGGTTGCCGTTACGCGCCTGGCCGGGGAAGATGTCCGCCACGGCCACGATCTTGCCCTCCACGCCCACCTCCTTGCAGGCCTGCAGGAAGTCATTGCCCGCTCCGGAGCCCCGGCCACCGAGGCCAAGGATCACAGCGTTCATCGCGGGCCGGGCCTGGCCGAGCACGGCGGGGAAGTTCAGCGCGGCCAACGTGCCGGCGGCGGCGGAGGTTTGCAGAAAGCGGCGACGGGAAACAAACGGTACGGAATTCGATGAGGTTGGATTCATAGATTTCTGTGGTGCGAACAATTGGTGCGTTGGACGGACCCAAGCGGGGAGACATTCAGGCCGCCCCGGCGGGAAAGGCTCCTGCCCCCTCAGCGGACCTGGCCGGTGGCGGCCCACTCGGTGCCGCGCTGAATGAGGGTTTGCACCGCCGGGTTTTGCAGGGCCCGGGCGTCGTGACCAAAGGTGTGGTGAAACACTCGGCCGCGGCCGTAATCCAGCACAAACGCCAGCGGCTCGGTGCGTTGACTCCAGTCGGAATCCGCCTCCAACAACACGCGGATGGGCGCGTCGCCCTGGAGCTTGGCGTACAACTCATCATCTGCCTCGAAGCCGCTCAGCCCGCGGGTGATCGGATGGGTGGTGTCCGCCACCTTCACTTGGAACTTGCCGCGCGGGCCGTGGCCCGAGGTGCCCATCACCCAGTACCGACCGCACAGCCGGCCATACTCCGGCCACTCCTTGTAGGAGGCGCTGGCCAGGTGCGCCACCACAAAGCCCTTTCCTCCGCGGACGAAGTTCAGCAGATTCTCGCGCGCCGCCTCGCTGATCAGCGGCGTCCGCGCGTTGTACAGGGCGAAGTAAATCACGTCGTAGCGCCCCAGACTCTGCACCGAATCCAAAATGCCGGCGTCCTCGCAGACCCGCACCTCGAACCGGTCCGCGCGCGTTAAAATCTCGCGCGTGGCAGCGGCCACCGAAGGCCAGTCATGCGCCGGCATAACGTCGTCACCGGTGATCAACAATACCCGGATTTTGGCTGCCTCCGCCGCCCGGCCGGCAAACCCGCTCCCCGACAAAAGGAAGAACACCGTCAGCAGCGAGATCAAGGCGCGCGTCATTCGCTTGAAGAACATGGGCTTCATGTGAACGCGCCATCTTTAATCACCGCCCGCAAGCCCGGTCAAGTCAAAGCCCGGAGAGGTGTCCCGGCCTCCGATCTTGGCGATCGAGTTTAAAGCCTGCCGAGGGGGGAATGTAGGTGCTTGCGGCGGGTCGCAGACCGGCAGCCATTCCCAACCAGCGGGCTCCGCCGCCGCCAGCGCCAGTTCGCCGCCCGCGCCGGCCCTCCCCGCCCCGCCGACCGGGGCGCCCCCAATGCCGGGACCCGCCCCTCGGGCTCCGGCACCAGCTTCCGCCGGCTCCCTGGTGTCGCTCCGGATCGGGACCAGAACGCGGCAACGAACCCCGGGGCAGCCTCGACCAGCTCCCCGGCGCGCCGGGTCCGGCGACGGCGGCCGCAGCGACCGTGCGGCGGGCCACGCCGATCCTCCGGCGCGGCTCCTCTACGGCAGGACCAGGTTCGCCGATCCAACCCGGGTCCGCCTCTGGCGGCGCGAGCCGTAGGAGGAGGGCATCGCCACCCTGCGTCCCCGGCTGCGCCAGGGCGTGACGTGAGAGCGGCCGCTGGCCAAATCTCGCCGCCGTCCCAACTGGCGAAAGTCAAACAACTGGCGAAAGCTAAACGCCCCGGCCATCAGGTCCGGGCCGTCTCCTGCGCAGCTCAGGCCGTCTTCCTTCCCCAGGGTAATGAGTGAAGCGGCCTCCCTTTTCTTAGTCAGGACTTGCAAAAGCCGGGGAGCCTGCTTAGTATCCGCATCATCCCAACTAACCGGACGACACTCCGTGCCCTGGCCGGCCTTGGAGCGGTCGCCCGCCAAAACCGCAACATGCAAAACCGCGCAACATGAAAACCGTACGCAGTTCAGACTCGATCCGGATGCCTGCCCGCCCCGCCGCCCTGGCGGTTGCGTCCCTGCTTCTGGGATTGTGGAGCAAAGCGGAGGTACTCTACGTCGAAGACTTCAACACCGACGGGTCGGTCGGTCCCAACCCCCGCTACACCATCATTGGCGGGTTCAAGTCCGAACCGCCGCATGACCCAGCCAACGTGGCCAACACCGCCGACCAGATCGGTCCGGTATACTGGGCCCGGAACACCGAGGTCTCCTTTGTGGGCGTGCCCGCGCCCACCGCGGGCCGCCGGGCTTTGCTGGCCTGGGACGGCGCCATTATTCCCGGTTCCGTGGACACCTTGGGAGGCTCCCCCGAAGTGTTTCGCCTGGTGGAAAACACGGTGAAATGGCTCGCCCGCGACAAGGCCAATGCCAGCGTGGTCTTTACCCCCAACAGCGCCGCCGCCCAGGGCCTGGCGGATTATCTGACCCTCCGCGGCTACCAGGTGACTGATGACGACGGGGTAACCTCGGACACCGCCTATCCGGCAGACGTCATCATCAAGGCGCCGGGTGGCAGTCCCTCGCGCTTTGCCCAGGCCCCGCAAGGGGTGCTGACTTTCTCGGCCTTGGATCATGACGACATGCTGACTTCAAGCCTCGGTTCCACTGCGTCTTTCCAGCCGGGACCGGGTACCCTCGTCACCTCTACCCATCCGGTGGCCGCCGGCGTGCCGGCCACCTTCCCGGTCGCCGACCTGACCTACAATTGGAATCTGGTGGGCGACATCCTGCCGGGCGGCGCCATCACCGTGGCCAGCATGATCCGCCGCATCCCGCCGACTGTTGCCAGTCTGGCCGAGGTGGACGCCATGGCCGCCGGCACCAAGCCGGCGGACAAGGCCTCGGGCACGGTCACCGAGTTGGATTTCTCCGATGCCTCGCCCGGGGATTGGTTTTGGGATAATCCACTGCCGGGCGGCGTCACGGGCCTCTGGGGTCTGGTCGCCCGGGGCAAGCTCGACGTCCGCACTGCCGGCCGGTACAGCTTCGCGCTGGGCATGGATGACGGCGCCCGCTTGCGGATTGACGCCAACCGAAACGGTCTCGGACCCGAGGATAACGTCATCGTCGAAGATGCTGCCGGGGGGCATCGCGCCCGGTATGGCGACGTAACCTTTTCCACGGCTGGTCTGTATGACTTCGAGGTCGTTGTCTTCAACTCAGGTGGGGCGGGCGGTATTGAAATGTCCGTCTCCACTCAGGCTGGGGGTGGCGACACCAGTGCCATCAGCGGCGGCAGTTGGGAATTGCTGGGGCAGACTTCTGGCAACGTCGCGCTCAGCGGCAGCATCGCCGTGGATGTGTACGTGCCCACCGGTCCCGATCAGGAGGTCCCCGTCCCCTTGCTGGTCCTGTTGAACGGTCCGACCGACACCCCGCCGGGGGCGGTTTTTGGCGGTGGGCCGTTCTCGGGCTACGAAGGCACCGGCTTCTTCGCCGGCTCGGGCCTGAACAAGTGGAATCCGGAACCCATTGGCGATCTTGGCGGTTATCGGACCGTCCGCCTTCAGCCAATCAACGTGGCGGGCAAGGAGAACGTGAAGGTGACCGTGGCCCTCGCCGCCACGTTCCTGGATTTCGAGACCAGCGACTTCCTGGATATCGTGGCCTACCCGCAGGGGGTGGGCGGCCCGGAGGTCCGACTGGCGCGCTACAGCGCCCCCACCGGCAACGACAAGTATTTCGTGGACGTGCAAAACGGGAACATTAACCGGCTCGGGCTCGAATTCCGCGACGTCACCTACGACATCCCCGCCGGCGCGACCACGCTGGTTATTGAAATCCGGGCCGCCACCACGTGGTGGAATGAAATCGTGGGCTTCGATCACATCCGGATCACGGCAGGCGCGGTTGTCAGTCCGCCGCTGCGCGTGGAAAGCATTGTCCAGGTTGCCGGCCAGCGCGTCGAACTGACGTGCAGCGGCGGCACGTTGCCCTTCCTGGTGCAGGGCGCCACCGCCCTGCCGGGCACCTGGGTGGATCTGCTCACCGTGAACAGCCGGACGTTCAGTCTCCCGCGGGTCGGGGACGCCGCGTTCTTCCGAGTGGTGGATGCCACCAGCAAAAACGTGCGGCTCTTTTCCGCCGTCCTCACCGGCGCCGCCGAACGCCCTGCACCGGTGGACACCCCGGCCAGCGGCGAAGGTTGGGCCGCTTTGGATGGCAACCTCCTGACCTGGTACGTCGTGTATCGGGACCTGAAAGGCCCGCTCACCATGGCCCACATCCACGGTCCGGCTGACGTCAACAGCGCCGCCGGCGTGATTGTGGACCTGACCCCCACTCCGGGGGCCATGCGGGGCGTCATCAGTGGGTCCGCCGAGGTGGGGCAAACCGTTCAGGACGCGCTGATCCAGGGCCGCGCCTACTTTAACATTCACACCACGGTCCATGGCGGCGGTGAAATCCGCGGCCAGCTCGGCGCCGAGTGACCCGAATCGCAAATCACCCCATCGGGAGTTGGGGCGGGGCGGACTTCCGGCGCGGACGCCCGGCTTGCGCCGGAGTGAAACGTCCAACCGGCGGAGGAACCGCTGAGCCCGAACTCCCGGTGGGAAGCCCACCCCGAGCCGCGTTGCGGAATTGCTCCCTTAGCGTTCCGGCAACGATTTCCGGCCCGGGCAGTCCGGCCGACCCCGAGCGAGCCGGAAGTACGGGAACACGCTCGTTGCGTGGGCCGATGCTCTGATTGGTGCGCCGCGAGAAGGCATTCGCCCCAACGGCCCGCCGCGGTTCCGCCGAGCGGCGCCCGCCGTGAAACCCGGGCCAACCGCCTGACTTGCCCCGAGCGTTTTCCCTCGACGGTCCGGCATGCGGGATTCGCCGGACAGTTCGGTAACAGTCAGCCATGTTCCCGAACCTGCGGCCCGTCCCGCCGCCGGCCCCACGGTAGCGGGCGCGCTGCCCCGGGGCAGCCGCGGTGGATTCGGTACTTGCGGCGGGCCTGTGCGTTTTGTAACCAGAAGCCGAATTGACTGCATTCATGAACCACGCCACGCGTGTTTACGAAAGCGTCTTTGAGATGCTGCCCAGCGAGGCAAATCCCACACCGCTGGTGCGCATCAACCGGCTCAATCCGGAACCGAACTTCCTGCTCTACGCCAAGCTCGAGTGGATGAACCCCTTTGGTTCGGTTAAGGACCGGGCGGCGTGGGAAATGTTGCGCGACCTGGAAGCGCGCGGTGAAATCGGCGGCCGGCGCGGGATTGTCGAGCCGACCTCCGGCAACACCGGCATCAGCCTGGCGGCGATGGCCCGCGCCCGCGGTTACCACATGCGCGCGGTGGTGCCCAACCGCGTCCCGCGCGAGAAGAAAATCCTCCTCAAAATCGCTGGCGCCGAACTGGACGTGGTTTCCGACGAGTTGTGTCCTGCACCCGGCCTGGGGGAAGGCTCGATCAATCTGGCCAAGACCCACGCCAAAGCGCAGGCGGACAAGTACGCCATGCCCAACCAGTACGAAAACCCCAAAAACGTCGAGGCGCACCTGCGCACCACCGGGCCGGAAATCTGGCGACAAACCGAGGGGCGCATCTCGCACCTGTTCGTTTCGCTGGGCACCTGCGGCACGGTCACCGGCGTGAGCCGCTTCCTGCGCCAGCAAAACCCCCGCATCAAGGTCATCGCGGTGCAGCCCACCGAGGGGCACGACGTGCCCGGACTACGCAACGTGGCGCAACTGAGCTCCTGCACGCTATTCGATCCCTCGCTGATTGATGAAATACTGGAGATTGACTACAAGCTGGCCTACACCCGCGCGCTGGAGCTGTGCCAGAACGAAGGGCTGCTGGCCGGGCCCAGCTCGGGCCTGATTTTGGAGGGGGCCGTGCGCGTGATTCAACGGGACAAAAGCGGGCTTGGCGTGATGATTTTTCCGGATAATGTGTTCAAGTATGCCAGCAACATGGCCAAACACCTGCCCGGTCTGTCGGCCGGGTTGGAGCCCTGACCCCACCCTCAACCGAAAGGACACACACCATGAGCGGTTACGCACACCCTGAAGTGCTCGTCGAAACCGACTGGGTTCTGGCGAATCTCGGCAAACCCGGCGTCAAACTCGTCGAGGTGGACGTGGACACCCAAGCCTACGAGGCCGGCCACATCCCCGGCGCCGTGGGCTTCAACTGGCAGACCCAACTGCAGGATCCGATCCGCCGCGACATCATCAGCAAGGAAGCCTTCGAGCAACTGGTCGGCGGGGCCGGCATCTCGCCCCGGGACATCGTCATCCTCTACGGCGACCATAACAACTGGTTTGCCGCCTACGGATTCTGGCTCTTCAAAATCTACGGGCATCGCGATGTGCGCCTGATGAACGGCGGCCGCGTCAAATGGCTCAACGAAAAAGACAAACCCCTGACCACCGAACTGCCCAAGGTCGCGCCCGTCCCCTACACGGTCACCGAGGTGCACCTGGAGCTGCGCTCCCTGCTGCCCCAGGTCTTCGAAGCCCAAAAAGGCGGCTGGAATCTGGTGGACGTCCGCAGCCCCGACGAGTTCACCGGCAAGGTGATCGCCCCGCCGGGCATGACCGAAACCGCCCAGCGCGGCGGGCACATCCCCGGGGCCAAGAGCGTGCCCTGGAGCCTCGCCGTCAACCCCGACGGCACGTTCAAGTCCGCCGAGGAGCTGCGTCGCATTTACTTCGAGGAAAGAGGCGTCGATCCGAACAAGGACACCATCGCCTACTGCCGCATCGGCGAGCGGTCCAGCCACACCTGGTTCGTGCTCAAATACCTTTTGGGCCTCAACAACGTGAAGAACTACGACGGCAGTTGGACCGAGTACGGCAACCTGGTGGGCGCGCCCATCGAGAAAGGCTGAACTGCGGTCTCAACCCCTTGTCCTCAACAGGTGCCGAGCAGCCGCTGGCTGGCGTGGCGATCCATCCTCCGGGGCCGGCGTCGAGCCAGAAGGGAGAAATGTTCTCGCGAAGCAGGCCGCCGGTCGCCAAAAGCTGGCGGACCGGGGAGTCTCCGGTCCCAGTGTCGTGTCGGCATCCGGCACGGGGAAACCGGTTCGGGGAGAACGCGGGGGCTGTTGAAGGAACCTCGTGCCGGTGACGCGCTCCGAAGGCGCCCGCCGGGCTTGTGATTTGCGGGAGGTGGTTTACAACGTCGGCCATGACAAACGCCCCCGCGCCGGCGTCGGGTCCGGCGCCTCGCGACTTCATCCGTGACATCGTGGCGGCCGATCTGGCGGCCGGGCGCTATCCGCGTATTCACACCCGCTTTCCCCCCGAGCCCAACGGTTACCTCCATATCGGCCACGCCAAGAGCATCTGCCTGAACTTCGGCATCGCCCGCGAGTTCGGCGGCATCTGCAACCTGCGCCTGGACGATACCAACCCGACCAAGGAAGAGGTCGAATACGTTCGGTCCATCATCGAGGACGTGAACTGGCTTATTGCCGGTTGGGCGGATGATTGTGTCGGCTTCAAGCCCAAGGGCGCCACCCCCGTCCCCCAGACCATCCAGGGCCGGACGGATTACTACCTCGGCCCTGTGCTGCCCCCGCCCGGGGAGGAAATCCGCAATCCCCACTCCGACGTGGTCGAGCCCTTTTACGCCTCCGACTACTTCGCCCAGCTTTACGAGTACGCCTGCGTGCTCATCCGCAAGGGCCTGGCCTACGTGTGCGACCTGACCCCCGAAGAGACGGACCGGTACCGTGGCGCGCCCGATCGGCCGGGGCGCGAGTCTCCCTGGCGCAACCGCAGCATCGCGGAAAACCTCGATCTCTTTGCCCGCATGAAGGCCGGGGAATTTCCCGACGGCAGCCGCACGCTCCGGGCGAAGATTGACATGGCCTCGCCCAACATCTGGCTGCGCGACCCCGTCCTGTATCGCATCCGCCACGCCGAGCATCACCACACGGGCAACACCTGGTGTATCTATCCGATGTACGACTTTGCCCATTGCCTGAGTGATTACCTCGAGGGCATCACCCACTCGATCTGCACGCTCGAATTCGAGGTCCACCGGCCGCTTTACGACTGGATTCTTGAAAACCTCGACCTGCCCCGACCGCGGCCGCGCCAGTACGAATTCGCCCGGCTCAACCTCGGTTACACCGTCCTGAGCAAGCGCCGGCTCATGCAACTGGTCCGCGAGGGCCACGTCGCCGGCTGGGACGACCCGCGCCTGCCCACCCTATCCGGGTTGCGCCGCCGTGGCGTGCGGCCCGAGGCGCTCCGGGCCTTCGCCTACCACATCGGCATCACCAAGTACAACGCCCTCACCGACGTGGCGGTGCTGGAAAAGGCCATCCGCGACGACCTCAATGCCGTGGCTCTGCGCCGGCTGGCCGTGCTGCGCCCGCTGAAAGTGGTGCTGACCAACCTGCCCGCCGACCACTGCGAAGAGGTCGAGGCGGTCAACAACCCCGAAGACCCCGCCGCCGGTACCCGGCGCGTGCCCTTCAGTCGCGAGCTCTGGATCGAGCGCGATGATTTCCTGGAGAATCCGCCGCCTCGCTTTTTCCGTCTCCGCCCCGGCGGCGAGGCGCGGCTCAAGTACGCGTACATCATCCGCTGCGATGCGGTCGTGAAGGACGCCACGGGGCAGGTAGTGGAATTGCGCTGCACCGCGGACCTGGACAGCAAGAGCGGCGGTCCCCATGCCGGCCGCAAGGTCAAGGGCACCATTCACTGGGTGAGTGCCCGCCATGCTCTCCCGGCCGAGGTCCGCTTGTACGACCGGCTGTTTAACGTGCCGGAACCGGATGCCGCGGGCGATTTCCTGCGCCACCTGAACCCGCATTCGCTCCAAGTGTTCACCGCCTATTTGGAACCCGCGCTGGGTGAAGCTCGTCCCGAGCAGCGTTACCAGTTCGAGCGGCTGGGTTACTTCACGCTGGACCCGGACTCGCGCCCGGAGCGGCTGGTCTTCAACCGTACCATTACTCTCAAGGACAACTGGGCCAAAGAGGCCGCCAGAACCGCTTGAACGGGGCTCCGGCCGGGGCTCCCCGGCAAGCCGGCTCAGGGAGCGGGCGCCGGCTCCGAACCGGAGCCGGCGATTCGGGCCAGCATGGTCGTCGGAGCCAGGGTGTCGGCCAGTGACCGGGCGGCGGCGCGGGTGTCGGCCAGGAGCCGATCGAGTTCCCGCTGCAACGGGTCCTGCCAGCGGGCCGAACGCTCCAGCCATACCTCCGGATTGGACAGCAGCCAGTCCGCGGGGAGCGCGGACCGAACCAACTCCACCGGATTCGTGTACGGGCCGGCAGGTTTTCCCTGCGGGCGGAACTGCCACCACGCCCCGGTCAGGATCCCGAGCAGCGCGACTGCGGCCACCGCCGGCTTGAACCACGCCCATTCGGGCGGAGGGGGGGGAGCGGAGGCCGGATTTGCCCCGGATCGCAGGGCAGCGAGAACTGTTTCCGCCAAACCGGGCGGAGCAGCCGGCTGCGGGCCGGCGCCGGCCGCGCACAACTGTTGGTGCAAGGCGTGCTCGGAGGCAACCGCCGCGCGACAGAACTCGCAGCGGTCCAGATGACGGCGACACCAGCGCGGTGGCGTGGTGGCGGATTCCGGGCGCCAACCCAGGGCGAATTGAACCAGGCGGCAGATCATGGAGCGGTTCTCGGGTTGGGGGGGGCGGCCCTGGACGGGGCCTGCTGCAGTGAGCGCAACAGTGCGCGCCGGGCCCGATGCAGCCGCACTTTCACGCACAACGGTGTGCAGCGCAGGATGGCCGCTGCTGCGGTGGTGTCCAAGCCCTCGCCATAATAAAGCCAGAGCACCTCCCGGTAGCGCGGAGGCAGGCGGCGGGTGGCCTCCCAGAGTTGAGCGTGATCGTCCCGTTCCGCGAACTCTTCCGCCGGTCCGTCCGCCTGCGACGGCAGGACCAGGTCTTCCGGCAACGGCTCGCACGGTCGCGCCGCGCGGCGGTGATTCAGAACCGAGCGTCGGGCGATGGTGAAGAGCCACGGCAGAAAGGGCCGCCCGACGTCGTAGCGAGCGAGGGCCCGGTGGGCCTTGAGCCAGGTCTCCTGTACCAGATCTTCTGCGTCCTGAGCATGGTCCGTGAGTCGGTAGAGGAAGCGGAAAAGCCGGTCGGTGGCGGCGCGCACCAGCTCGGCAAACGCCGCTTCATCCCCGCGGCCTGCCCGGCCGGCCAGGTCCGCCAAGTACGGGTCCTCCGCAGCGGAAGACGAAGAGCCCGCCTCGGCCCTGCTCGGCCGACAGACAGCCGGCGATGCGGCCGAGGCGGGCAGGGGTGTCGAACCCGCTGAGCTGACAACGGTCACGGCGCGGTGGACTGTCGAGCGCGCTTCTGGCGTTCGCCCTCGGTGATCTTGCCGGCCACCAGATCGGCCGGAAGACTCAGGCGCAGATTGATCTGACGACCGTCGAGGGCGACCTGCAAGCCCCGGGCCAGGGTCTGCAATTCCTCGTTTTGGGCCTGGGTGAGAGCCACCAGGGCCAGCATGCCCTGGACCACGTGGTGTATTTGCTGGGCAACCTCGGCGCTCTGGGCATTGAGGGCGAGGTGGGCGTGAAGCCGGTTGTCAGCCTCCTCCAGCGTCAGACGCAGCGCCTCGGTCATTTTCAGCACCTGGGCTTGGGGAGGAACCGGAATCTGATCGCGGAAGCCTTCGGCGGCGGCCACGAGGAATCCGGGCGAGCAGCCCTGGATGAAAGCCAGGAAGCCGGGGGCGGTATTCAAATTGGGCGCGCCGCCAACAAGCACCTCCCGAGCCCGGAGTGTGGTCCGGCGGGTCTGCCCGAGGACCACCGGTGCGCCGGGTTGGGCCGATACGTAAAGCACCTCCTTCACGGCGTAGAGGGGATATCCGTCCGCGTCCAGCCGCTGGAGATCGCCATCCGCTGCCCGCCCCCATTCGGCTTGTTTGCGCAAAGCCGCCTCGAACCCGGCGGCAATGTCCATGTCCGTGTCCACCAGCATCACCCCCCGCAGTTGGGGCGGCCCGCCGAACTCGGCGCCGTAAACGCTGATCGAGCGGATGCGCCGCCAGTCGAAGTCAAAGTCCAGGAATCGTTTGAGGTCGGCGGTGGGTTTGGCCAGATGCGGGTCCAGGGATTCGCGGGCGAGGGTCTGACCGACGGTGGTCGCCAGCAGAGCCTCGAGGTCGAGATGAATGACCCAACGGGCGTCGGCGGCGATGTGGGCCGGCTGCAGCGGGCCGGCCAGGGCCACCGCGCTCAGCCCGAGGGTCAGGCCGAACAGGTTCCAGGTTTTCATAGGGTGACATGAAGTTTGGTTGCGCATGCCGGTTTGCCGGCTGCGCGCCCGCGCAGCGCCGGGCAGCGCAACCATCCCGTAGTACACCGGCTGGACTCGACCGGTTACACCGCGCGCGAAGGGCGTTAGCTCCGGGGCGCAGCAAACCCTGGCCCGCTCCGCAGCTTAAAAAACCTGTGACCCGCGCGACGCCAGGATCAGGGCGTGTGGCCTGCGAGCAGGCCGGACAGGGCGGATTCGAGGTCCTCGCCTTCGAGGAAGCCCTGGAGCTGGCGCAGGCGGGTGGGGTGCCGCATCTTGCGGAGGGCCTTGGCCTCGATCTGGCGGATGCGTTCGCGGGTAACCTTGAATTGCTTGCCCACCTCCTCGAGGGTGCGGCTGTAGCCGTCCACCAGGCCGAAGCGCAGCTCCAACACCTTGCGCTCGCGTTCGGTGAGGCTGTTGAGCACGTCGTTCAGCTTGTCTTTCAGGAGGCTGTAGCTGGTCATCTCGGAGGGGTTTTCCGCCGATTTGTCCTCGATGAAATCGCCGAAATTGGTGTCGTCGCTGTCGCCGACGGGGCTCTGGAGCGAGATGGGTTGCTGGGCCATTTTGAGCACCGCGCGCACGCGGTCCACCGGCATCTGCATTTCGTCGGCGATTTCCTCCGGGGTGGGCTCGCGTCCGTAATCCTGGAGGAGCTGCTTTTGCACCCGCATGAGCTTGTTGATGGTCTCGATCATGTGCACCGGGATGCGGATGGTGCGGGCCTGGTCGGCGATCGAACGGGTGATGGCCTGGCGAATCCACCAGGTGGCGTAGGTGCTGAACTTGTAGCCGCGGCGGTACTCGAACTTTTCCACCGCCTTCATCAGGCCCATGTTGCCCTCCTGAATGAGGTCCAGGAAGGACAACCCGCGGTTGGTGTACTTTTTGGCAATGGAGATGACCAGGCGAAGGTTGGCCTCGACCATTTCGGTCTTGGCCCGATGGGCCATCTTGGTGAAGTGCTGCAGTTGCTGGTACGCGGTGAGGTATTCCTCGTGCGGCATGCGCACAAACTCCTCCAGCGCCCGGATTTTCTGCCATTCCGAGTCAATGATTTGTTGCAGCTGCGGCGCCCTGGGCTGCTGCTCCAGCTCCCGAATCGTGCGCAGGCCGGTCTGGATTTTATCGTGGATGTTGTCCGCCACCAGGGCCATTTCCTCGATGACCTTCTGCTTGTAGTAAAACTTGGGGAAGGTCGCCTGCAGTTTGACGTCGGCCTTTTTGAATTCGGCGAACAGTTTGTCCTTGCGGGCCGGGTTGGTCTCCCGCACCCACTCGGCAAAGCGCTTGTCCACTTCCTGATCCAGGGTGCGGACGTCCTTGACCAGCTTGCGCAGGGCCCGAAGGTGGTTGTCCCGGCTTTCGACCTTCTTGTCCTGAATGACCCGGTCAAAGCGCTCCTTCGGGGGCTCGGAAATGAGCTTTTCGGCCAGGGCGATGTGCTCCTTGCCCGCAAAGCCGAAGCTGTAAATGATGCGCTTGACCTCGTTCTCGTTCTCCTCGATGCGCTTGGAAATCTCCACCTCCTGCTCTCGGGTCAGCAGGGGCACCTGGCCCATCTGCTTGAGGTACATCCGCACCGGATCGTCCAGAATGTCCAGACGCGCCTTTTCATCCTCTTCCTCGGGCTCGGGTTGTTTGACGCGGTCCACCTCTGCCTGGTCCACGATCTCGATTTCCAGGCTGCGCAGCTTGGAATAGACCTCATCCAGGTCATCCGGGGAGATGACGCTGTCCGGGATGACGTCGTTGATGTCGTTGTAGGTCAGGTAGCCCTGTTCCTGCGCCAGACGCACCAGCTCCTTGATCTTTTCCGTGAGGTCCACCCCGGACTGGGTGTGCATTTCCGGCCCGGCAGGAGGAGAACCGCTGTCCGGAGCCGCGCTCACGGCCTCGGAGGAAGAGGGAGCAATCGCCTCCGGGGGGGGAACCGTTTGACCATCCGGCCCCGGGGGAGCGGCTGCCGGGCTGGGGGCGGGGAGCGGAGCCTGCTCCTTTTTCGCGTGGCGGGGGGCTTTTGTACGGGGTTTCCGGTTCGCGCGAGATCGGACTGGTTTGGTGGCGGCAGCTTTGCGGCCGGCAGAAGCCTGCGCCGTTCGCGAAGACTGGGTTTTGCGTTTCGTTTTCGAGATTTTCTTGTTCGACATACGTGGCGACACGCCCGAGAAATCCGCCGTGGGGCGGAAAAAACGTAGCCGCGCAATATCCGTAACAAACCGCGGTCCGTCAAGGCGCGGGACGGGCCCAATCGGCAATTCCAGAATCACCCCCCGTCAACCGGGGCGATTCCCGTTGAAAAATCCGGCAACCCGCAGGACCGGAAGCACGGTGGGTTGAAGGCAGATGCAAACGGGTCGTTGTGGGGGGCCGATAGATTTCTATCCACCACACGGGATCCGGATACCTTCCCCGGGGCACTTCTCGCCTCGCCACCGTGTGATCCGATGGTCGGAAGGCGGGGAACCGGCACGGTTGAGGTGCTGAATCCCGGTGTCGAAGGTGCCCGGCGCGGAAACCGCAGGCTGGCCGGCCATCCCCGCCGGAGTCCGCCGGGCAGACAAATGGCTCCGCGGTAGCGTGGAAGACGCCGCTGGCCGGCCTCCGGCTGGCTTGTCGGGGCCCCCTGCGGGGACTACCTTGGCGGCCTTATGGTCCCACGGATGCGCTTTCGCCTGTTCAGTGGATGGTTCGGCGGGTTATGGGGGGTATTCGGCCTGCCGGCGGCGCACCTGCCGCCAATCATACAAGGACCGGACGGCGCGGAGATGGTGCTCGTGCCCGCCGGTCCTTTCATTCAAGGCACCCATTGGGGCGCCCCCGAGGAAGGCCCGCCGCATCAGCGCGAGCTGCCGGCGTTCTATGTGGACCGCACCGAGGTGACCGTGGTGCAATACGCGCGGTTCCTCGCGGCCACGGGACATCCGGCGCCGCCGGGATGGATCAACGGACAGCTCCCTTCCGGCTCCGAACGGCGCCCCGTGACCAACATCCGCTGGACCGACGCCCTGCGTTACGCACTGTGGGCCGGCAAGCGCCTGCCCACCGAAGCCGAGTGGGAAAAGGCTGCCCGTGGCACCGACGGTCGCCGGTTTCCCTGGGGCATGGCGGATGACCCCGAGCGCCGGAATCTCAACACCGGCAAGCTGCGACCGGTGGGCGCGTATCCCGGGGGCGCCTCGGCCTGCGGCGCCCTGGACCTGAGCGGCAACGCTTGGGAATGGACGGCCGATTGGTTTGAACCCTATCCGGGCGCCTCCGGGTCATCCCCGCACTTCGGCCGCCATTACAAGGTCGTACGCGGCGGCGGCGGCGAATATTTGTACGGGACCGCCAACGCCGGCACGACCACCCAACGCGCCCGCCTGGCGCCTTACGGCGCACATGATTTCGTCGGCTTCCGCTGTGTGATGGACCCGCCCGGACGGCCACCGGCGCAGGACGCGAAAGCCCTGCTGCGCGAAGCGGAAGAACGGTTGGCAGCCGCGCTGCCCCCGCCGCGGGAGCGGGCGTATGAACGCGCCTTCGCCGCGTTGAAACGCGCCGGACGGATTCCGCTGCAGGTGCAAGGCGCGCCCGGCCAGCGGGGAATGGTGATCGCGGGTTTTCCCCTGCCGCGTCAACGGGCGCAGGATCCCGGCGTCTTGCGCGTGGTGGACGTGGAGCGCCGCCCGCGGCCCCGGGCGGTCGAGCCGCTGAGTCGCTGGGCCGATGGGTCGCTGCGCTGGGTGTTGCTGCGGTTTCCCGCCCGGAGCGGGGAAACGGTGGAGGTGGTCCTGGATGAACCCATGGCTCCGGCGGTATTCCGGCCGCCGTTGCAGGTGACCAGCGAGGGAGAGGAACTTCGGCTCGACACCGGACCGTTGCAAATCGAGCTGAACCGCGTCGGGGGGCTGCGGAGCATCCGCCACCAGGGGCGGGAAGTGTGCGGCGGAATGGAACTGTGGATGCGGCTGCGTGAAGACCCGGGCAACGGGCCGTTTCAGGAACTGCGCGCGGGGCCGGCCAGCGGGCTCGAAATCCTGTCGCAGTCCGAGCTGCACGCGGAGGTGCGCTGGCGCGGACCCCTGATGGATGCGGAGGGCCGTGACGGACCGTTGACCTGCGACTGGCGCCTGCGTGCCGAGGCCGGTTCGGCGCAACTGCGGGTCTGGCTCACGGTCCTGCACGCGGCGCCGCGCCAGCCGCCCTGGGAGGAGCTGAAACCGCGGGTGGCGGTGGCGGACTGGCGCGTGGGTCTGGTGCTGGCGGGACCGGCAAGCCGCTGGCTGCTGGGCCGCGAGTCCGGCGCCTGGGAAGTGCCCGGCGAGCCGCCCGTGGAACTGCTTCAGCCCGATGACCTGCAATACCGGCTGAAGGCTGGTGGTCGGGAACTCGCCGCAGGCACGCGCGCGCCGGGCTGGTTGGCGGCGCGGTGCGAGGGCGGTTGGGTCAGCCTCGGAGTCCGTGATTTCTGGCAGACCCATCCCAAGGCGCTGTCCGCGGACACCCGGACGCTCGCCGCGGGCTTGTGGGCCGGGACGGAACCCTTTCTCTGGGAAGGCGGCCTGGCGCTCACGCACGAGCTGGTGATCACGATCGGCGCCGACGCCGCCGAGCCGCCCGCATTCACGCCCCTGCGGGCCGTTTCGCCGCCGGCCTGGGTCTGCGGCGCCGAAGCCGTTGGTCCTCTGATCCCACGCGACGGCGAGGCGCTGCGCCAGCTCGGGTATTGGGAAGCCTGGCGCGAGACCGACCAGCGGCGCTGGGTCAACGCCATGCCCACTGGGTTGCGGGATTACGGTGACGCATACCTGGGCGGCCCATACAAGGGACGGCACGCCTTTCTGAATCTCGAGTACGACGTGCCCTTCAACTTCCTGCTCCAATATCTGCGTACCGGGCAGGGCTGGTACTTTGAAGCGGCGGAGGCGATGGTGCGGCATCAGGCGGACGTGGATGTCGAACACGTCACCGGCTTTGCCTGGAAGCACAGCCCACTGCACACGACCACCGAGGCCGAGTTTGGCCACGTGTTTGTGCGCGGGCTGCTGCTGCATCACCTGCTCAGCGGCGACCCGCGCAGCCGGGAGGTGGCCGAGCGGTTGGGCGACTGGATCGCGACGGCGCTGGTGCGCGGCCAGGGCATTGGCAACGAACGGCAGATCGGCTGGTCGCTCTACGCCCTGACCGCTCTGTACGAGGTCACCGGAGAAGCCCGCTACCTCGAAGCCGCGCGCGCCCTGACGGACCGGCTGGCGCGAGAGCAATCACCCACCGGCCAGTTCGCCCTCCGCTGGGACAATCGCATCGCCTTCTTCAACGGCATCGCGGCGCACGGGATTCTGAGCGTCCATGAGGCGGCGCCCGATCCCGCGTTGGCGCGGGCCGTTTTGCGCCTGGCCGAGCGCACCCTCGGCATGTATCCCGACTACGCAGCCCGCACCCTCAACGCCTGGGGCTGGATTCTGGAGCGGACCGGCGACCCGCGGTTCTTGCACCAGATCGAGCTGACCTGGCTGAGCACGCTCGAGTTTCTCCTGGATCGCGACACCACTGCGACCGAAACCCACGCCTGGCGGTTTCCGCGACTGGCCGCGCGTCATGATCTGATGCCGGCTTTGCCGGACGAACCCGAAGTCCTGCCGGAAGCGGCGAGCTGGCGTCCGTTGCGGTTCAAGAGCCGCGCGGTGGAGTTGTTTTTGAAGCCGCGCGTCGCGGCGCCGGTGCCGGTGGTGATCGCGCGGGAAGGCCCCGCTTCCGGTGTGGCGGAGTTGTTCGACGCTTCCGGAGTCCGACTGGTCGAAGTGCGCCTCGCGGAGGCGACACGTCCGGTGCAGTGCGCCCGGATCGAGCTGCCCGCACGCCCGCCCTGGTTGCGGTTGCGCCTGGCCGGCCCGGAGGTCTTCGGCTGGCAGGTGCAACATGATCGCCGCCTGGCCGTGGTGGTGGCGGACCCGCGCGGCGAACAGTTGCCGTTTTTGTTGCCCCGGGCCTTTGGCCGGCTGGCGGACGGGGCGCTGGAGGTGACGCTGCGCTTCGAAGCACAGGGCGAGGGATACCACGCGGCCACGCTCCACGACCCCGCCGGAGTGCCCGTGCGGCGGGTGCGGCGGTTTGTGGAGTTCGAGGACCCCGGGCGGTACGAGCTGGAGCTGAAGGCGGCGGTGAACGGGCCCCGCGCCGGCTGGTCGCTGGAGCTCAACGCCGTGAAGGTCCTGCGCGCGGAAGGCTTCCTGCCGTATTGGTCGGCGTCGGCCGAAGACTGGTTTCACCCTGAACAACCATGAGCCGCAACTTGTCCACGCCTCCGTGCCCGCGCGCAACCGCGGACGCGGCGTCGTTAGTTTCCGCCGGCAGCCAATCTTCCCGCGAGGCGCGAGTCCCCGAACAACCGGCCCCGCGTGGCGGCTTGCAACGCCGGCTCGCCCTTTTGCTGGCGGGATTTTTCGCGGGTTGCCTCGCCGCGCGGGCGGTTGCGGCCGATGTACCCGGCGAAACCTCCGGTCCGGACGCCCGCGAGTTGGCGCGTCGGGTGGCGGATGCCGTGCTGCGCGATGCCCCGGAGCCGCCGCCGTTTGATTGGGGCGAGGGCGTGTTGCTGGCGGGCCTGATGCGCGCGCATCGCGTCACGGGAGAGGCGCGGTATTTGGAGTTCGTGCGGCGCTTTGCCGCGCACTGGGCCGAGCGGGGCATTGGGCCGGGTTTGGCCGAGAAGGGCTACTGCGGGCACTGGGGACCGGCGTGGGCGCTGTGGGAGTTGCACGAAGCCACCGGCGACCTGCGACCCGCGCGGCTGGCGGAGCAGGTGGTGGATTTCCTCCTGCACCGCGCTGAACGCACCCGCGAGGGCGGGCTCAGCCATTTCAACGGCAAACCGCAGCTCTGGGTGGACACGTTGGCCATGGTGTGTCCGGTCCTGGCGCACGGCGCCCGTTTGCGCGCCCGCCCGCAGTGGCAGGAGGAGGCCGAGCGTCAGTGGGAGATTTTTGCCGCGCGCCTCGCGGACCCTCATACCGGCTTGTGGGTGCATCTCTGGGACGAGGCGACCAACCAAAAGACCACGGCGCTCTGGGCGCGGGGCAACGGCTGGGTGGTGCTGTCCGGGATCGAAATGCTGCGCAACGAGGCGGCGGATTCTCCCCGTGCCCGCCGTCTGCGCGAGCGGCTCGGGCCGTTTCTCCGGGAACTGGCCCGCTGGCAGGACCCGGCCAGCGGGTTGTGGCACACGGTGCTCGATGCGCCCGAGACGCATCTCGAGACCTCCGCCTCGGCCCTGTTTCTCTACGGCTTGATCGAGGCGCCGCGCCTCAGGGTGTCCACGGGCGTCTCGGAAGAGGTCTTGCACCGCGCCTGGGCGGGGTTGGCGCGGCAGGTGGACGCGGAAGGGCGCGTGGGCGGTGTTTCCGCCGGGACGATCCCCGGCGACAAAGCCCGCTACGCCGCCCGGCCGCTGGGCTCATATCCCTGGGGCACGGGCGCGTTTCTGCTGGCCGCGGCCGCGCGCGCCGAAGCCGAGCCGGTCCGTTCCCCGGAAGCTGCGCTGGACGCCGCCCGGCGGGGCATCGAAACCCATCGCAAGGGCGTGGCCCGCTTGAGCGTGCGCCACGCGGACGGCACTCCCACGGCGGGGGTCGCGGTCGAGGTCCGGCAACGCGCGCACGAGTTTCGTTTCGGCAACGCGTTTCGTCCGCGCCACTACACGAACGAGGTTTACCGGGCGCGGTTCTTGGAGCTGTTCAACTTCGTCTCGTTGCTTGAGTTCAACTGGGGTCAGTACGAGCCGGAGGAAGGCCGGCCGCGGCACGCTGACCGCCTGGAGTTCATCCGCGGCTGGTGCCGGGAGCACGGGCTGACCCGCTTTTACGGGCACATGTTGGTGTGGACTTCGGACGCCGCCGGGCGCGCCGGACCGCATCTGCCGCGCTGGCTCTTTGCCTACGACCCGGAGACGCAACGCCAGCGGCTGCGCGAGCGCATTCAACGCGAGGTGCGCGCGTTCGCCGACGTGGACATGCTCTGGGACGTGGTGAACGAGGCGGTGCATTGCCGCCCCTGGGGCCGCTGGGACCTGCCCGGCTATCTGGACGCGCCGCTGGACGAGGTCGTGCCGTACGTGCGCGATGCCCTGAACTGGGCGCGCGCGGCTCACCCCGCCGCGCGGCTCCTGATCAACGACTACGCGGTCGTGCCGCGCGGCCGGTACCGCGACCGATTTGCGGAGTTGATCCGCCGCCTGCTGACCGAGGGCGCGCCGCTGGACGCCATCGGCATCCAGGCGCACGAGCCGAACCGCGGCGGCTACTGGTTTTCCCCACTCGAAATCTGGGAGGCGTGCGAGACCTTCGGCACGCGGACCGGACGGCCCATCTACTTCACCGAGTTTTGTTACACCTCCGACCCGGCCCGCGACATCGCCGGCACGTGGCGGCGGGGCCGATGGAGCCCGGAACGGCAGGCCGAAGCGGTCGAGGAGTTCTATCGCGTGGCCTTCGGGCACCCGGCCGTCGAGGGCATCATTTACTTCGGCATGGGCGACGACGACCCGCCCTGGCTGCCCGGCCTGTGCCTGCGCGATGAACGATTCGAGCCCAAGCCAGTGTGGCATCGGCTCCACCGGCTGATCCGCGAGGAATGGATGACCCGGTTCACGGCGGAGACCGACGCCGAAGGGGCCCTGGGTTTTCGCGGGTTTCACGGCGAGTACATCGTGCGCGTGCGGGCGGCGAACCGGACCTGGGAATTTGTGCAAACGCTGCGCTCGCGGGCCGTCAACGACTGGTCGGTAACCTTGGACGGGCGATAATGGCCCCGCGGCGGAGAGATTAAGGTGACTCGGCACCACGCGGCGCAAATTGACCAATCGGCTGTCTCGCCGGCAGGCAGCCGGTGGAGCGCTGCGCCCTGGCCCGTGACAGCGCGGCCGCCTGACTGCAGAGCCGACCAAGATCAACAGCCAAGTCGGTCCACTCCCCGCTCCCCTCGCGCCAGAAAGCATCGCACAATTGGCCAATATTAAGAACCGACCCCTTCGCGATTGCAACGAGGGCGTCCAAGTTCACCGCGAGCGCCGACGTTTCAAGCTCGCCACTCTAAAAGCAATCCGGGAACTCCCGACCACCCACACGGCCACGCATCGGGCAGGCGCGTCGTCCGTCGTTCTCCAAAGCAGCGGCGAAGCCGCTGGCAGCGTGAACACTGACCGCGTAGAACGCGGCAAGCTTTTCCGGCAGACACGCGATGACGACGAAGCGGAGCGGCGGGCGGAGGGAGCTTTGAGCGTGACGACCAACTTTTCCTCACGCCGCGAAGCGGCTTCGTCACCTGTTGCGAGCGCTCACTGCGAACGCAGGGCCGGAACGCGCAGGTGCTTGCACACGGCCGCCTATGCAAGAGGCGCACTCGAACTGGCGACAGCTCTGGCGCGAGTCGGCGAGCGCCACAAAGTTCCGGTTGGCCCGCCGATGGTGCAGCCACCTGCTCCCCGCCGTTGAGGGCTGGCGCACCGGCTGCCCGGCGCAAGCCGGAGTCTTTAGCAGCCGGTGTGACAGGCCGACCGGCGGGGAGCTGCCCGCCGACCAACGGCGGGCAGTGCCTAGCAGCCCTGGCCGACCGACGTAGCAAAGGGGCAGCCGGGACACACGCTGCGGGGGCAGCGGGGGCGCAGGGTGTGGCCCGGATGACCCGCAGCGGCAGGAGGGAGCGCCAGGGCTGTGGCACAGGCGCCTGTCTGCCGACAGGCAGGCGGGTGGCCGACCTTCCTCCGGCGCGGCCTGAGCGCCGCTAGATCTTTCACAGCCTTTGGCGGGACAGCCGCGCCGTTGTGCCGGGCTACTCGAACGAGGGCAAAATGTTCTTCACTTTCCCCTCACTGTCGTAAACGACATCGATCGGGTCACGCCAGAGGATGTTGTATTGCCAACAAGAGTCACCCGGTTCGAGAGCGGTGTCCTTCCCCCACAAAGAGTTTGTGATGTCGATCTTTTTTGCCGAGCAGAGCAACAGAAGACCATCCACCTCCGATTTTGAGGTTGGCTTTTTCGCGACCAGGTTCTCGTATTGGTGTGTTGCCAAAGCGTAGGATGCTGCGGAGTAGAGCACCGGGAGAAGGGCGACAAGCCCCAAAACTCCAACCCGAATGAGCCACTTGCGTTTTATTCGCATGGCGACCTCCGCTTACTTCTTTTCTCCGTCCAAAACCTTTTGAATGGCTTTCAACTCGTCAGGTGTTGCCTCACGAAAGCCGTCGTCGGGTTTGCAGTTGCAGTCAACGTCGAAGTTCCAAGGCCCAATTTTATACCACTTGCCTCCCACCTCGACAAAATCGACATCCACATCGTTGGATGTGCTCTGGCCTGGGCCGACGGTGTAGATCTTCTTGTTGTCGAGATCGACAGCGCGGACCGACTTCGGACACTTCTTATCGACTTTTACTCTGCCGTTGAACGGCCACTTCCGATCTTTCAGCCCATCTGGGTCGAAGAAATCGTTCGGGTCGTTGTGACAGAAAGCGTAGAGGTTTGGTTCAGGCCGTCCGACGCTTTCACCAGCTTGACGCAACAGTTCAAACCCTGGTTCACCCAACGGGTCTCTGTTTGGCCACCGTTGCAGGTACGGGTCGTAAAAGCGATACCCATAGTAGTACAGCCCGCTGGTGGTCGAGCCGGCAAACCCCACCCACGGCTTGCTCGAAAACCGCAGCACGTTGGCCGAAGCGAGGCTCCCCGCCCCGCTCAGCCATCGCCCGTACGGGTCGTACTTGTAGCTGGCCACCAGCGTGCCGCTACTGTTGACCAGCGCGGTCACGTTCCCGTTGCCGTCGGCGTGGTAGAAGTTGTGGCTGGTCCAGTTGCCCCCGCTGTAGCCGTGACTGCGTGCCAGCAGCCCGCCAATGCCCCCGGCGCCCGCCAGACTCCCCGACAGGTCCCGCCCTCGGGTGTACG
>FWPU01001912.1_pt1 | contig 60080 bp, 61 predicted proteins | sample 2228361 | NCBI WGS metagenome assembly FWPU01 (sample SAMEA103939777, study PRJEB20133) | metagenome
AGGCCAGCAATAGCTATAGATTTGGTTGACAATATACATGTTGTTTGGGATGATGATACCCCTGGCAATTTTGAAATCTATTACATAAGACCGTAGGTGTAGGGACAGAGAAAGGTTACTTAAAAGGATGGGCATACTGCCCATCCTTTTTAAATTATAGAATCTCTTCCATGTGTGTTCAGACGTTGAATGAAGTAATCATTGTACTTGGGCCAACCTGTGTGGGTAAAACAGGCGCATCGATATTGCTTGCAAAAGCACTAAGGACGGAAATTATAAGCGCTGATTCCATGCAGATTTATAAATATATGGATATAGGCACTGCAAAACCATCAGGCAAGCAATTGAGAGAGGTAAAACACCACCTTATAAATGTCCTTTCTCCACAGGAGTCCTTTAGTGCAGGTGAATTTAAAAGAAGGGCCGTGGAGATTATAGATGACCTGCATAAGCGAGGCAGGATACCCGTAATCGTCGGTGGAACAGGGCTTTATATAAGGTCACTCACAAGAGGCCTTTTTGAGGCTCCTCCTGCTGACTGGTCACTCAGAGAGAGGTTAATGCAAATGGAGAAAGAAAGAGGCAAAGGGTATCTATACAGTTATCTTCAGAGGCTCGACCCCCTGGCTTCAGAAAGAATAGAGTCAAATGACATTAGGAGAATTGTCAGGGCAATTGAAGTCTCGTTAAAGACAAGGGAGAGGATTACTGATTTGCAGATTATACATACAAAGCCTCTTCCGTACAATTTTATAAAGATAGGCATCACAAGAGATAGGAAAGAACTCTACAGGCTTATTGAGGAGAGAGTCGAAAGGATGATAAAGGAAGGGCTTATTGATGAGACAAGGAGGATCCTCAGCATGAACCCTGATAAGATACCATTACAGGCACTTGGATATACGGAGATGGGGCTTTATATCAACAGGCTGGTAAACCTTGAGAAGGCAAAAAGGTTATTGAAGAGGCGAACAAAGATGTATGCAAAAAGGCAGATTACATGGTTTAAGAAAGAGCCTGATATAATTTGGGTGGATGTCACAGGGATTATGGAGCCAGAGGGTATCTTCTCAAAGATGGTTAGAGAGGTGGATATTCTAAGGAAATATATTTAATCACATCTGTCCAAAATAAAGATTAACATTTTAGAATATCTTGGACAGCGATGAAAATAAGTAAATTCCTTGCATTTATAAGATTCTGATTCCTTTAATTCCTTCAAAGGTTTAGATGATTATTGGAAGAAAAACTACAGGAAACTCCAAAAACATTTTCCCCTTGACATACCATAGGGGGGTATGGTATAAAAAATATTAATAAAGAGTTCAAAAAACGTTCTTTCAGGAGGAAAAATTTATGAAGCATCCAAGCCATGAAGATCAGTTAGTGTCATTAAGGAGAATTGAGGGTCAACTTCAAGGGGTTCAGAAGATGATTAAGGACAGGCGTTATTGTGTGGATATACTCACACAGCTACACGCAATAGTTGGCGCGATACTGCGCGTTGAGAACAAGATACTCAGAAGACACCTTCATGGATGTGTCACTCACACCCTGAAGGACAGTTCTGAGGCTGAAAAACAGAGGAAGATAGACGAGATTATAGATTTAATAATGAAGTTCAGAAAAACCACATAAGAAAGGAGGTGAATAAGATGGCAGTTGATCCAGTATGTCATATGACAGTTGATGAGGACAAGGCTGTAGCAACAACTGAATACAAAGGCAAAACCTATTACTTCTGTGCAGTTGGCTGTAAGAAGGCATTTGAGAAGGAACCTGAGAAGTATGTGAAAGAAGGGGAATTCCATACCCATGGTCATTGTTGTTAAAAATCAACCAAAATAAGGAGGTAGAGAGATGAAAAAACTTCTTTTAGCGATGGTTCTGGTTTTGGGCATCTTGATGACCTATAGCCTTGCACATATGGAGGGAGGCATGATGGGTGGTGGTCAGGAACAACAGCAGTACACAGAAACCCCGTATACCTATAATCCATATCAAATGATGGGACCTGGAATGATGGGCCCTGGTATGATGGGCGGCGGTTACGGCATGGGCGCAGGGATGATGGGTTATGGCATGTGTCCTAACTATGGTTATGGAATGGGACCAGGAATGATGGGTCACGGAATGATGGGAGGTTACGGTATGGGGCCTGGAATGATGGGTCCTGGCATGATGTGGGGTTATGGTGCTGAAAGGTATCAGAAGTTTCTTGATGAGACCCGTGACCTCAGAAGACAGCTCAATACCAAGACATTTGAGTATTACGAGGCCCTCCGTGACCCAAGGACAAAGACCGAGACCATCGTAGAACTTCAGAGGGAGATTCAGGAACTTCAGAGAAAGATATACGAGAAGGCAAGTAAATAAATATTAACTGAACATGGCTGAGGAACTGACTTTCCTCAGCCATATGTTTTTAGAGAAAGGAGGAGGAGATGAAAAGGCCTGTATTGATTGTTATTTTAACCATTATCCTTTCCCTCCCTTTCATCACGTTTGCAGATGAACCATCACAAAAAGGACTTCATGACATGCATATGATGATGAGGTTCATGGATCATGCCCTATGTGTTGCCCTTGAGGGTGCTGACATGCAGATGCTTGGGCAAATGGGGATGTCTAAAAAGCTGGACAAAGATGCCATAGTGCATGGAACCATAATGGTTAATGATGGAAAGGCAATGATTAAAGAGATGCTTGAGGGCAGGGCAATGAGGGAGCTTTATAAGGAGGGTAATTTTGACAAAGTGGTCATGGATGACCTGCATAAGCTCGGAGAGAAGATGTTGGAGGTGATTGAGCAGGTTGAAAAACTCCATAAAGATGTCTTCAAGCAAAAGGATAAATAGGGGCAAGGATATGGCAAAGAAGGTTGAACCTGTATGTAAGATGGAGGTTGATGAGAAGGATGCGGTTAATTTCTGCGCTAACCTTGTTAAACTGAATGAAAGGGATGAGATAATCATAAATCCTGACTGCTCAACATCCTACCCTGGTATATTTGCTGCTGGAGATGTCACCAATGCATATGGTAAGAGGATAGTTATAGCCTCTGGTGAGGGTGCAAAGGCAGCACTGGCAGTAAGACAGTATATATTGAATCTGAGGAAATGGGATAAGGGGCACCATAACAAAATTAAAACGGTGAAGGGAATTTAAAGATGACAAAAATAGCTGAATCAAGGTTACATAGGGCAAGGGAGTATCTCGAAGAGGCTGAAATCATCCTCAGTGAGAGGATCGGGAGATAAAAAGAGACACCCAAAATTGAATATTTCTTGACATACCATAGGGGGGTATGGTATAAGATAATAAAGAATGTGTCTTAATAACAAAAACAAAATATTGTTTTATAATGGGAGGAGGGAGATGACAGAGAAATCAATTACAGTCTATACACAGGCAGGATGAATGTTCTGTGGAAAGGTGAAAGAGTTTCTTTCACAGAAGGGGGTTAGATTTATTGAGAGAGAGGTTACAAAAGACACAGAGGCATTGAATGAATTAAAGAAGATGAACATAATGACAACACCTGTTACTGTGATTAACGGAGAGAAGGTCATAGGTTATGATATAGAGAGGCTTGAGCAGTTGCTTAGTACCTAAGTTGATCGTTTTTCTGATTATAGAGGTAGGGAAAGCCTTCAAAAATGAATAATGCGAAGGGAGGTATAGATGCACTGGATGAATAGATGGGGTGGAGGTTTTGGTGGAATATTCATGATCCTCTTCTGGGTGCTGATTATAGTGGGGATTATCTATCTGGTGAAGCTTGTTGCAGGTGGCACAAAGACGGAGGAAAAGAGAGAAGATGCACTTGAAATACTGAAGAAGAGATATGCGAGGGGTGAGATAAGCAAGGAAGAGTTTGAAGAGAAGAAGAAGGATTTGATCTAAGGGATTGGTGTAAGAAGATGAGGATCAGCCAATTTCTGAAAGTTAGGGTTTTAATCTTTTATTCCTTTATCCCTCTCATCATCTTCATCTTTTTCATTCTTTCTGATTCTGCCCTGACAAAGACTGAGGCAACCTTCAGGGAGGATTTTGATACGGATAAGCTCTCGGTATTCAGATGGGGAATGCCGACATTTACAATGTATAACTTCAGAGGTGACCCCGAGATGGTATTGAATTCAGCAGGGATTAATTATCTTAAGCTTGGCCGATCCGAGAGTGATATCTATCCATCAGGATTTATATATACAAAGGGACGCTTCTCCTATGGTTCTTACTCGGCAAGTATAAGGGTATCTGATGTACCGGGTGCTGTGGCGAGTTTTTTTGCCTGTAACGAGATTGCCAGTGTCTTTTCAGATGGAACACATGATGAGGTAGACTTTGAATTCCTGACTGCAAGACCCCATGCTGTTTTGCTTACAACATGGTATATGGCAACAGGCATGGAAGGAGGGGAGCAGACACTGACACATAATTCTTTTCTCTATGAAGACCCGAAATTCGATATACGTAAATGGCACACCTACCGTTTTGACTGGTATCCTGAGAGGGTTGATTTCTATATTGATAACAAAAGGGTCTGGACAAGCACAAGGGCGATCCCGAAGAGGGATATGCAGATAGCACTTCACATATACACAATCTCCTCATGGAAGGAGGTGGAGTTTCCACCAAAGGGAGAGATATATCAGATGACAGACTGGGTGGAGTATAGAAAATTCAAAACTCAAAGATAAAAATTCAAAATGGGGGATTAGTGATGAGAAATATAATCATATTAACTGCTTTATTTTTAGCCTTAATCTCTTCTTATGTTTCTGCACAGATGGGGCACGGGATGATGCGTGGTGGACATATGATGGGCGAGGATCATATGAGAGGCATGATGGAAGAAGGCCAGATGATGGATGATAAAGAGATGATGGACATGATGACTGATATGACAGGTCAGGTAACAAATATGATGCAAGGAGTGACCGAGATAATGCGCCAGAGTTCATCCACGGATAAGGAAAAGATCTACAGGCTGGCTGATATGATGAGGGACCTTGCATCAGAGATGAACAGGATGTCATTTATGATGGAGAGGGGTAATGTGACAGAGGAGGAGATGAAGGACCTACAGATGAGGGTAAGGGAATTGGATTCAAGGTTAAGGAGAGAGGCCGGTAGATGAGTGATAAAAGTTGTCCATTGCCAGAGCCAGAGATAAGGAAAGAGGGAGGGGTCTCCCCTGAATCTCAGAGGGTCGATATTCCAATAACAGGGATGTCTTGTGCATCCTGTGCCACAAGGATTCAGGATTCTCTCATGAAACTGAAGGGAGTGGAGGATGCTCAGGTCAATTTTGCCGCTGAGAGGGCAACGGTGTTTTACAAGCCTGATGAGGTATCAATTGAGGACCTTATAAATACTGTAAAAGATATGGGTTATGGTGTATCTGTTTCAAAGGTCACTCTTCCCATAAAGGGGATGACCTGTGCATCCTGTGTAAAGAGGGTGCAGGATGCGCTATCTTCCATTAATGGTGTACTTTCGGCAACAGTGAATCTTGCTACTGAAAGGGCAGTGGTGGAATATATACCAACACAGGTTGGGATGAGGGAGTTAAAAGAAGTTGTAAAGGATGCTGGTTATGAGGTGATGGAGGTAAGAGAGGATGAGGATATAGTTGAAAAAGAGAAGAAAGAGAGAGAGGCGGAATACAGAAAGTTAAGGCAAAAACTGATAACAGGAGTAACATTGACCATTCCTTTATTTCTGCTTGTCTACTGGAATAAACTAGGGCTCTCATCAATCATACAGATACCAAGACAGCTTAACTTCCTCATCCAGTTGCTCATGGAGACGCCTGTTCAGTTCTGGGTGGGATGGCAGTTCTATACAGGAGCCATAGCAGCAGCAAGACATAATACAACCAATATGAATACCCTCATAGCAGTTGGAACATCAGCAGCCTATATCTATAGCGTAACAGCAACATTCTTTCCCTCAATCTTTGAGATAAAGGGATATTCTGCTGAGGTCTATTTTGATACCGCAGCAGCCATTATCGTCCTTATCCTCCTCGGGAGGCTCCTTGAGGCAAGGGCAAAGGGACAGACATCTGAAGCAATTAAGAAACTCATTGGATTACAGGCAAAGACAGCAAGGGTCATAAGAGAAGGTCAGGAGATAGACATACCTGTTGATGAGGTTGAGATAGGCGATATCGTGGTCGTCAGGCCTGGTGAAAAGATCCCTGTTGACGGAGTCATTAAAGAAGGTTACTCATCTGTGGATGAATCTATGATATCAGGTGAGCCCCTACCTGTTGAGAAGAAGGCAGGTGATGAGGTGATAGGGGCAACGATGAATAAGACAGGTACATTTAAATTTGAGGCAACAAAGGTTGGAAGGGAGACCATGCTTTCACAGATCATAAAGATGGTTCAGGAGGCACAGGGTTCAAAACCACCAATAGCAAGGCTTGCAGACAGGATTGCCTCCATATTTGTCCCTTCTGTGATGAGTATCGCCACCATTACATTCATCGTGTGGTATATCTTTGGCCCTGAACCTGCTTTTACCTATGCCCTCTTGAACTTCATCGCTGTCCTGATAATTGCCTGTCCATGTGCACTCGGCCTTGCAACACCAACATCTATAATGGTAGGCACTGGTAAGGGTGCTGAGAATGGGATATTGATAAGGGGTGGTGAAGCCCTTGAGACCGCCCACAAGATCGACACCATCGTCTTTGATAAGACAGGGACTCTTACAAAAGGTGAACCAGTAGTTACAGACATCGTCACGGATCACGGATCACGGATCACGGATCAAGAGATATTACAACTTGCTGCTTCTGCTGAAAAGGGCTCAGAGCATCCTCTTGGCGAGGCGATTGTGAATAAGGCAAGGCAGATGGGGATTGAATTAATAGAACCTTCAGGGTTTCAGGCAATACCAGGTCATGGGATAAAGGCAGAGGTGTACGGTAAGGTGGTTCGACTCGGAAATATAAACTTTATGGAGGATGAGGGCATAAAAATTGATGGATTAAGAAAGTCTGCTGAAGAACTCTCCAATCAGGGTAAGACACCAATGTATGTGGCATTAGATGATAAAGCTATTGGGATTGTAGCTGTCTCTGATACACTGAAGGAAAACTCCATCGAGGCCGTTAATGCCCTTCACAGACTTGGTGTGGAGGTTGCAATGATAACAGGTGACCATAAGAGGACCGCTGAGGCCATTGCAAGACAGGTTGGCATAGACAGGGTGTTTGCTGAGGTTTTGCCAGAGGATAAGGCAAAGGAGGTGAAGAAGCTTCAGGAAGAAGGGAAGGTTGTTGCCATGGTTGGTGATGGGATAAATGATGCGCCTGCACTGGCACAGGCAGATGTGGGTATAGCGATAGGCACTGGGACGGATATAGCCATGGAGGCATCTGACATCACCCTTATAAGTGGAGATATGAGGGGTGTTGTTGGTGCGATTGCCCTCTCAAAGGCAACAATAAGAAATATCAAACAGAACCTCTTCTGGGCATTTGCCTATAATACGATATTGATACCTGTTGCAGCAGGTGTGCTCTTTCCATTTCTTGGAATCCTCTTAAGTCCTATCTTTGCAGCAGGTGCAATGGGTATGTCATCAGTCAGCGTCGTAACAAACGCTTTGAGGTTGAAGAGGTTCAGGTTACATACTTAACCTGCCCTTACCTCTATAAGGCCTCCAGCACCTTTTTTAAGACCGCCTTCTTTACCTTCAGCTTCTCCCTCCACTCCATCTTCTCAGTGTCAGCAATCTCAAATCCAAGATCTGATATCGCAGATTCAAGTGTCTCCTTGAGTATCTCCTTCTCTTCTGTTGTAAGATCCAATTGAATCATATTACTCCTCCTTATAAAACTCACATCTGTCCAAAATAAAGATTAACATTTTAGAATATCTTGGACAGAAATGATTTCTACTAAAATTATACAAGAGAATCGTTATATTTCCAACAGTATATTCCAAAAATTGTATAATATCCTCTATGGGATTCTGGGATGATATACAGAAGGATTTCAAGGCTGTCTTCAGGATGGACCCTGCAGCAAGAAATGCCCTTGAGGTGATCCTTGCATATCCCGGTCTTCATGCGATATTCATGCACAGGGTAAATCACCTTTTGTGGAATCTGAATATCCCTGTATTACCACGATTCCTCTCCCATATCGTCAGATTCCTCACAGGCATAGAGATTCATCCAGGGGCAAAAATAGGCAGTGGGTTTTTCATTGACCATGGTTTGGGGGTTGTAATAGGTGAGACATCTGAGATTGGTGAGAATGTCACTCTGTATCAGGGTGTTACACTTGGCGGAACAGGAAAGGAGAAGGGTAAGAGGCATCCCACACTCGGTAATAATGTTGTTGTTGGGGCAGGCACAAAGATACTCGGTCCTATAACCATAGGTGATAATGTCAAGATTGGCGCTAACTCTGTTGTGCTTCATAATGTATCTGATAACTCAATTGTAGTAGGTGTCCCTGGCAGGGTGATAAAGAGGAAGGTTGTGAAGATACTGAATGAAGGGCCTGTTGAGATGCTCGACCATGTGCACCTGCCTGACCCTGTTGAGGAGAGGTTTGAAAGCATGAGGGCTTATATAGCTGAACTTGAAAGGAGGATCGATAGATTGGAGGGTAAAGGAGCACGGCTAAAGGTCTATAATACACTGAGTGGAGAGAAAGAAGACTTTATCCCACTTGAACCCAAAAAGGTGAGGATGTATGTATGCGGGATTACTGCCTATGATGTATGCCATTTGGGTCATGCACGAAGTGCAATTGTCTTTGACATCATAAGGAGATACCTGAGATACAGGGGTTTTGATGTAACCATGGTGAAAAATATCACTGATATTGATGACAAGATAATTACAAGGGCAAGGGAGGAGAATACCTCCGCTGAGGAGGTTGCAAGTAAATATACTGAAGAGTACTACAGGGATATGGAACAACTTGGTGTCAGCAGGGCTGACATAGAACCAAAGGCAACAGAACACGTAAAAGAGATGATTCAAACCATACAGAGACTTATTGATAACGGCTATGCATACAGTATTGATGGAAATGTCTATTTTAAGGTGGACAGATTTCCTGAATATGGCAAGCTCTCAAAGAAGAATACAGAGGATTTGATGGCAGGGGCAAGGGTTGAGGTAGATGAGAGAAAGAAGAACCCGCTTGATTTTGCTCTATGGAAGTCATCAAAGGAAGGCGAGCCATCATGGGATAGTCCATGGGGCCCTGGAAGGCCTGGATGGCATATTGAGTGCACCACCATGTCCATGAAGTATCTTGGTGAGGGCTTTGATATACATGGTGGAGGTGCTGACCTGATATTTCCCCATCATGAAAATGAGATTGCACAGAGTGAGGCGCTAACAGGTAAACCATTCGTGAAATACTGGATACATAATGGATTTATAACAGTTGATAAAGAGAAGATGTCTAAATCACTTGGAAACTTCTTCACCATCAAAGAGATACTCGAAAGATATGACCCTGAGGTTGTTAGATATTTTCTCCTCACAACACATTATAGAAGCCCAATCGAGTTCTCTGATAAACAATTAAACGAGGCAGAGGCATCAATTGACAGATACTATTCAACTATAATGAGGATAAATGACTTTATCAAGTTACCAATAAATGCTGATAGAGTAACAACATCCGAGGAACTTGAGAGATTACTCAATTCTCTCAAGGATAAATTTCTTAGTGCAATGGACGATGACTTTAACACCGCCCTTGCACTTGGTTTTATCTTTGAACTTATAAGGGAGATAAACAGGTTTCTTGACTCTCGACCCTCAGGCCAGAAGGCAAAGGATTATATATTGAGGGCTGTTGAGTTGCTGTCAGAGATAGGCAGTGTGCTGAACATCTTTAACAGGACACCTGAGGAATGGTACAGGTCATTAATGAAGATGAAAGGGATAGACATATCTGAGGAAGACCTCCTCAAGAAGATAGTAGAAAGGCAGGAAGCGAGAAAGGCAAAGGACTGGGAGACTGCTGACAGCATAAGGAAGGAACTCGAAGAAAAGGGGATAATCCTTGAAGACAAGAAGGATGGTACGACATGGAAGGTCAGGGTTGGCTAATCCTCTTTCCCTGATAAAAAAATGAACCCCTTTCTTACCACTGGTCATGGGTTACATAAATCATGGTTGCATTTAATTTCTGATGGAGTTTTGCGAGTTTCACCCTCATACTGCTTCTGAGCTTTGCATCAAGGTTTGAGAGGGGCTTATCAAAGAGAAAGAGTCGAGGGTTTCTTACAATGCCCTTTCTATTGCAACCCTCTGCCTCTGACCACCTGACCTCACTCTCTCCAATAAATATCCCTTCTCCATCCTGCTCCTCAAGCCCTGCGATCAACCTGAGTATTGTCGTCTTACCACATCCTGAAGGACCAACGAGTATGCAAAACGCTCTCAAAGGAAATGTCATTAAGCACCTTTGTATTGTCAAAGGATTTTGTAAGATTTTTAATCCTGAGGCTTGCCATGAAGGCTGACTCTATACTGCCTTTGTATCTATCCTGTATTTCTTTATCTTATATCCTATCTGACGGGGCGTTATACCAAGAAGCCTTGCTGCCTTGGACTGCACCCATCCTGTCTGCCTGAGTGCGTTAACAATATTAGACTTTTCGATTTCCCTGAGACTTGTAGTTACAGTGGCTGGACTTCCTGTATCCTTAAAACGTTTGATGCTTAAAGAAACAGGAAGGTCAGAGGTGGTGATCCTGTCTGTGCGTGACATGATAACAAGCCTCTCTATTGTGTTTTCGAGCTCCCTTACATTACCGGGCCAGTCATAGTTCAGGAGTGCCTGTAATGCACCCCTGTCGATGGTAACCCTGCGGTTATTCTCCCTGTTGAATCTCTCAAGAAAATGTTCTATGAGAATCGGTATATCCTCACCCCTTTCCCTTAACGGCGGGAGAAAGACAGGTATAACGTTCAGTCTGTAATAGAGGTCTTCTCTGAAACTTCCATCTGAAACCCGTCTCTCAATGTCCCTGCTCGTTGCTGCTATTATCCTTACATCCACCTTTTTTGTCTTGTCACTTCCAACCCTCTCAAACTCCCTCTCTTGAAGCACCCTGAGTATCTTTGGCTGGAGTGTCAAGGGAAGGTCACCTATCTCATCAAGAAATATTGTTCCCTTATTGGCAAGTTCAAATTTCCCGGACCTTGAGGATATCGCACCTGTAAATGCGCCCTTTTCATGTCCGAAGAGCTCTGACTCAAGCAGTCCCTCAGGTATAGAGGCACAATTAAACTTTACAAATGGGCCACCACTTCTCGGACTCATATAATGTATTGCCCTTGCTATGAGTTCCTTTCCTGTACCACTTTCACCTCTCAAAAGGACTGTTGCCTTTGTTGGGGCAACACGATGCACCGCCTCAAATACCTCCTGCATCTTATCTGACTGTCCGATAACATTTTCAATGCTGTATCTGCCCTTCAATTGCCTCTTCAAATCCTCCTTCTCTTTCTCAACCTCTTCATAACTTTCCCAGAGCTTAACAAACTGTGCTATTAAAGAGGAGATTATCTTGAGCACTCGCAGGTCATCATCCACACCACCTGACTCCGTGGAATAAATCCTGTCCACACTTAGGACACCAAACACCTCTTTCTTAAACTCAATCGGAACACAGAGAAATGAGATACCATCCTTTTGTGGTCTTGAGCCAGTCTTATTCAGAAAGAGTGGTTCCTCTCCAATATTGGGGATCACCATAGGTGTCCTCTTTTCAAGCACACGTCCAACAATACCTTCGCCAATGTGGTATTTCCCCCTCTCTATACTCTGCTTTGTAAGTCCATGAGCTGCAACGATACGGAGTTCCTGAGACAGAGGGTCAAGGAGAAAGACACACCCCCTCTGCATATCAAGGAGATTGCCAAGGGTTGACATTACAGAGGAAAGGTTTTGTTCAAGATCAAAGGATGTTGTCAGTACCCTGCTCACCTCAAGGATGGCGGTAAGCTCCCTGTTCTTACGGATTAATGGGTCTGTGTTCTGATTCTTGAGGGTGTCCACTTGATGACAATTATGTATTGAGATTACAATATCGTAACATAATTATCCCTGTTTTATCTCAATCAGATTACCTGAATAATCCCTGACAAAGTGGACACTCTTGTCCTTTGTCTTTCCAACAATGTGCTTCACTGAAAAGAGCCTTGCCCTCTCCAGAATTGCCTGCAGGTCATCAAATAGAAATCCTATGTGTCTTATCTCAGGTGAAGGCTGTCTGAATTCAGGATGGATAAAGACCTCAATCCTTACTCCTTTACCCTCAAATACGATAGCCTTCATCTCCTCCGGGACGGAGAATAATTGCCCTGAGAGTTCAGGAGGGACTATGTACTGTCTCGTTTTTTTGAGGCCGAGGAACTCTCTATAGAATCTCTCTGCCTTTTCTTCGCTTTCGTTGACTATTCCAACATGATGCAAAAGCATAGGATATTATTTCCCACATTCAGACATTCTCTACCATTTCCCATACTCCGCATGGGCAGATACCCGCGCAGAAGCCACAGCCAATGCACTCCTCATCATTAACAACATATTCATAAGAGCCATCCCCATTCTCCTTCCTTAAGATAGCTCCATAATAACATGTCGCCTCACACATATGACAGTCCCTGCACACAGCACAGGACATGCACCTGTCTGCCTCTGCCTTCGGTTCAAAGGCCTCACCCTTACATAAATCATAATAGGCTGTCTTTATCTTTTCATATGGTATAACAGGCCTAAGTGGTGGCCTGTGGTAAGACCTTCCTGTAAATAAGGCATGTATTGCCTCTGCTGCCTTTCTGCCATGGCCAATGGCATGGGTTACAAGGCCAAGCCTTGTTGCATCACCAATAGCATAGACCTTTGGATCAGAGGTGTGGCCAACATCATCCGCCTCTATCCATCCATCTTTGTCAGTATGGACACTCGGAGGCAGGAAGTCAGTTACAGGCATGTCACCTATAGAGACTACAACAAAATCAGCCTCGATGGATGCACCATCTTTAAAATAGAGCCTGCGCTCCTTCTTGTCATAGTGATTCACAAACCTTGGCCATATGATCTTTGTGCCAAGGGATTGTGCAATCTCAAGTTCCTTACCAAATGCAGCAGGTTTCTGAATATCTATTGCTGTAACCTCTTTAGCACCACAATGAAATGCTTGTGCTGCCACATCCATTCCTACATTTCCTGCACCAATCACAACCACGCTTTTGTCCTTAAGGTCAGGCCTTTTACCAAGATTTATCCCTTTAAGGAAGTCATACGCTGTGACCATATCATTAGCACCACCAACATTTAACCGCCTTGGCTTGTGGGCACCACAGGCAACAACAACAGCATCACTGATATTGTATATCTCCTTAAACTTATCCTTATCAACCTTTGTCTTAAGGTGAACCTTGACCCCTATCTCCATAAATCTGTCAAGTTCATACCTGAGCACATCATGTGGTAACCTTTCTCTTGGAATACAGAACTCTACCTTTCCACCCAGTTTCTTATCAGCCTCATAAAGGTCAACCCTGTGTCCTTTAAGGGCAAGATGCCATGCCGCAGATAGCCCTCCAGGCCCACCACCTATGATTGCAACCCTCTTGTCTGTCCTTGTCTCAGGCCTTGGGGCCTTTACCTTAAGGCTTGCCTTGCCAAGCTCCTTTATGTTAAGAGGTCTATCAAGCTGAGACCTGGTGCATGCCTCCATACAGAGGTTCGGGCATATCTCACCGCAGACAGTTGCAGGAAGTGGAGTGTACTGGAGTATAAGTTCAAGGGCCTCATGGAGTTTGTCTGCCCTTATGAGTTGTGCCCGTTTCTGTGTTGGTATGCCTGAGGGGCATGAATACTCACAAGGAGGTGAATATTTCATATTATTCCATACAGGCTTATATCTCCTGTCAATACCTGTAGTGATATATGGCAGAACGGTCATCGGATGGTTTATATACTCTGCAAATATACCACCCTTGCCAACCCCCTCTTCCCATACATTTGAACGGAACTCTGTAATGCTCATCTTGAAAGGTCTCCTCTTTGCCCTCTCCTCAGCTGTATAGGGAAGGAGTTTCTTCCATGCGTCCTTTGAGGCTGTAAGTTCATCATAGTATTTCATTCTATCTATTGCCTCAAGGAATGGCTTCATATTTGTCTTAAGCCACTCCCAGTCCTGGTCGGTAAGGTCAAGGAGCTTCACGTCCTCTTCACTGTAACTCTGTATTGGCCCACGGAAATAAATCACTCCTCCCACCATACCAACACATGGACGATAGCCAAGGATGTTTCGGGGATTCCTTGGATTTACGCCGCATACTACAGCTATACCGCCTGCCTTAAACTCTGCAAAGGTATCACCAACGTCCCTGAAATACCAAGATTGCGGTGGGTCAAAACGGGGGTTGTGTTTTGTCATTGTGTCACAACGGGCCCCTCCACTGCCCTGAACATAAAGGATGCCTTGGGCAGCAGCATTATGTGCACCGTTTGTCACATCCCCAAGCACGGTAATCTTTGCCCCGCAATTAATCCATCCAACATCATCAGAGGCACTACCCTTGACAATTATCTCAGTGCCGAACATACCCATACTACCAAGCCTCTGGCCAACAGGTCCCTCAACTATAATCTTTACCGTCTCACCCCTTGGCCAGATTCTACCACCTATACCATGTTGACCATCAGCAATGATACGGAGTTCCCTCGCACCATCCCTGACAGCTTCCTGGATCTCCTCTTCAAAGACCCTTGAAGGGATTCGATTACCATTAACCTTTCCTTTTAGTGTAACCTTCTTCATATCTAAAATCGTGATGCGCGAAGAGTTATAAACCCATTACGCATTACTCATTACTGATTACGCTTTAGCACACATAACTTATCTGTAATCTCTCGGCTATTGCAGGGTCATCTGCACTTATACCATCAGACATGCCAATTGGTAGTTCTGTGCTTCTGCCCATTGGTGCAAATATCTTCTTAAGCTCTACATCAACTGCCTTAAACACATCAACAACCCTTTCAGCAACCTTATCAGGGTCGAGCCTCCTGTAGAGTTTTGGATCTTGCGTTGTAATGCCTCTTGGACACTTTCCGATGTTACATATATTACAACGGTTATATTCATCGCCAAAACAACCTGCTGCAGCCTGCATGATATATTTCCCTATGGCCACTGCAGAAGCACCAAGCATAAAGAGGGATGCTGCATTTGCTGCAAGATTGCCTGTCTTACCAACACCTCCTGCGGCTATAAGCGGCAGTTCATTCTGCTTGCCCTGTTTTACAAGGTCAAGATAACACTCTCTGATATTTGATGCAATTGGATGACCCATCTTATCCATGGAAACATTATATGCTGCTCCTGTGCCACCATCCTCGCCATCTATTGAAAGCGCTGCTGCATAGGGGTTTCTAACAAGGTTGTTCAAAACAGCCCTTGCAGTCCTTGTGCCTGATATCTTTGGATAAACAGGAACCCTGAATCCCCATGCCATGTACATTGACTGAATCATCTTTGCAACTGACTCTTCTATTGAGTATTTTGTCTGATGCGTTGGAGGTGATGGAAGGTCAACACCCATGGGAACACCTCTTATCTCGGCAATAAGCCTTAGCACCTTATGTGCCATCAAGAGTCCACCATCACCTGGCTTTGCACCCTGTCCATATTTAATCTCAATAGCACACGGGTCTTCAACCATATGCGGAATCGTCCTTACAATCTCATCCCAGCCAAAATAACCTGATGCTATCTGTGGGATGAAGTATTTTATAAAACGTGATTTAAGAAGCCTCTGGGGCATACCACCCTCACCCGAACACATGACAACAGGCATCCCTTCAACCTCATTAAGATATGTGATACCCATTGCCAACCCTTCCCACATGGTGGGTGATAACGCACCTATAGACATGCTACCTATCATCACAGGATAAATCTCCCTCACAGGTGGAATGAATTTACCGTGTGTCTTATCAAGCTCAAGCCTTTCATTGGTAAACTTCAGAGGTAATTCCTCAGCAGGTAGGATCCTTCCAAGATATGTCCTTATCCTGAACTCATGCCTGCCTGCATCAAGGGCAGGGTCTGTAAGCATTGATATCCTTGTAAACTTTAATCTGTCAAGCGTGGAGAGTGTCGGGTCATTCCTCCTTCCGCCCCTTCTATAGGGATGTCCTTCTTTATTCTTATGAAAGAGGAATTTGTGCTGGGGATTGAATTCAGGCTCTATCGCCTCATTGGGGCATACAAGTGTGCACGTAGCACAGCCTGTACAATATCGATTGATATCTGTTGATTGTTTAACCACAGAGATAACCTGTCTGACTACCTTTGGTTCAGGTGTAGGTGCCTCTGAGTGAACAACCCTTTTCAAGGTTACAGAAGGCTCTATGGAGAACATAGGACATACCGCTGTGCATCTACCACATCTTTTACATCTTTCGTCGCGCCATCTGATTATGTATGGAAAGTCCTTTAATGTCAGCTCATGATTATGGTCTAACCTTGTAGCTGGTTCCATACCAATACCTCCTCTGCATCAGGCTTGACAATGACCATGTCATATTTCATAGGAAAGATGTCAAGACTCCTATCCCTCTGTGGTATGGCGCTATCAAGCCCGCACTCCTCGGACATGAGTCCATATTTCCCTTTTACGCCACCAACAACCCCAGGCCTTAGCTTCTTTGAATCCTGAACCATGAAACATGTCCCATCAGGTGTGAAACCTATCACGCAGTTTGGGCCATCAATGCACAATGGTCTAAGGGTAATCTTAAGAAGCCTCACAACTTCGCTGTCAGGTCTTCCATCTATTTCCGATGTCTTTAAGGGAGTGATGATATCCTTATAGTAAGACAGTGGGTACCCGAGTATCTTGCATGTATAGTGAAGGATGTGTGTAAAGACCTCGCTGTCGCTATTATAACCGATGTATCCAGGAAAACCCCTACTCATCAGGAACTCCCTTATCGGCACAAATGCTGTATTCTCACCGTTGGTCATAGAACCATATCCTTGAATAAAGAATGGGTGACAGGCATAGAGGTTTATGGCATAGTTTGTATTCTGCCTTCCCTGGGCAAATATTATCTTTGCCTTCAGATTGCTCTTGTCAAGTCCAAAGAACTCGCTCAGCATAAGAGGGTCTCCCACCTCTTTTAAGGTGATGATATCAGGGTAGAAGGAGAAGACGATTATGGATTCATCCTCCTCACCCATCCTTCTTAGGGCTATCCTTGTCCTAAGGAGCAGGTCTTCCTTTTCTTTAAATGTCATGTTTTTATATTCGTCAGGGTAATCATAAACCCTCGCAAAATAATAATCTCGTCTCTCGATACCTCTTACAGACTTTATAGTCGGTGTCCATGTGTACCTCAACTGAAAGCCAAGTTTATCCATGTAATCATCAAGCTCGTGTATACCATCCCTTGAACAGATACCTGACAGAATTGGGTATTCCTTCATCTCTTCAAAATCACCGCCAAGATTCTTCAGTATAAGACCCATCCCAGAGCCATCATGCCCCTCCTTCATGGTCTCAAGGGCGATGATATTCTCCATCGGTGAGATGTATTCCTTTGATGTTATAGCAACCAACCTGCACATGTTTGAACCTCTAAAGAGAGGATTTTAGATAAAAATTTGGCAGGCACCATGCCTGCCTTTTTAGATTAATACTTTAACCTGACTTATGTCAATTATCCAATGCCTTATCAGGTTCTTCACCAATTTGCTTGACCACTTGCCTTGAGATTATAACTCAACTTTTTTTTGGAGGTGGAGTGAAAATCATTTGTAGATATATGACAAGTGGTGGAAGTAGCCCTTGTTTTTTTTTACAAATCATTTTATTATTATGGCAATACTTATTACATTACCCTTTCAGGTATCCAAATTTACACGAGGATTAGAAAAAGATGAAGAATCTCAAAGGCTTTCTGGTATGGGGTGCCCTTATTGGTTCGGCAATTATGTTTACTATTATGTTCTTTGTTGTCTCCTATTTGTATATGATAAATGTGGCATCAGAGGCAATGAAGACATCGAGAAATATTGCTGATATGACATTCAATACTATCTACCATGTCATGAAGAAGGGATGGAGTCGAGATGAGGTAAAGGAGGTTATAGAGTCTCAAAAGGACCTTTTCAAGAGAACACCTTACACTATTGAGATTTTCAGGGGTGAAGCTGTTGAAGAACTTTATGGGAAGATCAAACAGCCATCAATTGACAAGGAAGTCTTTGATGTCTTTAATATAGGCGCTGAAAATGTCATCGAAGAGAATAAAAAGAGGATAAGATATCTTTATCCCATAAAGACAAGGTCCGAATGTCTTGGCTGTCATACAAATGCAAAGATTGGCGATGTCCTGGGAGTAATAGACATAAAGAGCGACCTTTCCTCAATAATCACCACGGCAAATAAAAGGATCCTATATGTAATGCTTTTGCTCTTACCCATCCCTATATTTGGTTCTTATGTTGTATCCTCTTTTCTCTCCAATAGGGTGAAGAGGCCTGCTGAATCATTACACCAGAGAATCAGTGATGTGAACAAGTTAAAGGACATTTCAAAGATTGAGATAGAGAAGGTTAACCTGACATTTGATGAGTTTAATAAACTGAGGGATGCAATGGCAGAGACCATAAATAGATTGAAAGATATTGCGGTTGATAAGGACATCCTTGAATTTGAGATCAAGGTCCTTGAAAAGTTCATAATAACAACCGATGTGGTAAAGGACTGGAAGGAACATGTGAAGCATTTGCTCATAGAGGTTAATCGCTTGATAGAGGTTTACTGTCTTTTCTCTCTATTTGTGATAAATAAAGAGGCCTACGAGCTTGAGATATTCTGGAGAAATGTTCCCCATGATGAAACAAAGAAGTTGTTTGAGAGGATGATTAAACAAAAGATTATGGTTCAGCCTTTGTTTAGAAACATAAATTCCTTAAATATCAACCATAATATAGTCCTACCCTTTGCCCCATTGCCAAGATTAAAGGAGGAATATGTAGAGTTTCAGACAAAATCCCTGATCCTTGAAACCCCTGGAATTGGCGGCATCATAGGCATTGGTGTTAATGCAGAACTCAGGGATGATCCCACAAGGGCACTCGTTATAGAGGGCGTCCTTAGCACACTTTTGAACGTAATCGGCTCTGTAAAGGCGATATATAAATATACAAAGGACCTCGAGTACTATGCAACAAGAGACCCTCTCACAGACCTCTTTAACCAGCGTGTCTTCTGGGAAATATTGAATAAAGAGGTGGAAAGAGCCAAGAGACATAAAGCGAAATTTTCTGTCATGCTGATTGATATAGATAATTTTAAGGTGATAAATAATATTTATGGCCATATCTTTGGCGACAGATTCATTATTGAGATAGCCAACATTATAAAGAGCGTATTCAGGAAGGATGACATTGTCTGTCGGTATGAGAGCGATGAATTCGGCGTAATTGTTCTTGAGTCAGATGTAGAGCATGCCTTCTCTGTTGCCAACAGGCTGAGGGCAAGCGTCAATGATTTCTCACTCAAGGCATCGGATGGAACGAATGTAAAGGCATCGGTATCAACAGGAATTGCTATCTTTCCTGACCATGCAGAAACCTCAAAAGAACTATTTATTGTAGTAGAAAGTATGATGGGAAAGGCAAAGACCACTGGAAAGGATAGGATTCTTATTCCCACCTTAGAGGATGTGGAAGGTATCTTTAAGGGCTTAGGCGAGAAGAACATAATAATAACAAATGCCATAGAGCACAAGAAAATAATCCCATATTTTCAACCCATCATGAATGTAAAGACTAAAGATGTTGAGGGATATGAAACACTCATGAGGATTCAACTTGAAGACAGGATAATGACCGCATCTGAGTTTATAGAATCAGCATCTGATATCGGATTGGTTAGTAAGATGGAATATCTGCTTATGGAGAAGACCTTTGAAAAGATAAAAGAGACAGGATATAAGGGGCTGATATTTCTTAATATCTCACCAAAGGCTTTGATATTTTCTGAATACATTCCGACTGTTCGTAACCTGGTGAAGAGTCATGGTATGGACCCTTCAAGAATAGTCTTCGAGATAACAGAAAGGGATACAGTAAAAAATCTCAATCTCATTGAGAAATTTGTTATCGAGCTCAAATCCGAGGGGTTTAAGTTTGCTGTAGATGATTTCGGTTCAGGATTCTCGTCATTCCAGTATATAAAGCATTTTCCCATTGACTTTGTAAAACTTGAAGGAGAATTTATAAGGGGATTATTACTAACAGAAGGGGTAGTGGATAAGGTGATAGCAGAGAGTATCACAACATTCTGTAGAGGCGTGAATATTAAGACCATTGCAGAATTTGTTGAAAGTGAGGGCACATTAGAGGCGGTTAAAAAAATGGGGATAGACTATGTGCAGGGTTATCATATAGGAAAACCTTCTCCTGAATTGATTTAAATTGCTGGTTACCAGTTACAACCTTGTTATCTTTATCTTCTCTATCCTCCTCCCATTCATCTCAAGGATGAGGAATTTAAGGCCCTGATATCTAAGCTGTTCACCCACCTTTGGCAGATGCCCGAAGAGTCCAAATAAGAATCCACCAATGGTATGAAACTCTTCACTCTTCAGATTAACACCTATGAGTTCATTAACCTCATCAATCTCTGTTGAGCCTGATACAACAAATGTGTTCTCATCTATTACCTCAACCTCTTTCTCAGCTTCCATAGCCTCAAATTCATCCTGAAGCCCTCCAACAATCTCCTCCATTATATCCTCAAGGGTTATAAGGCCTGCAGTCCCTCCGTGCTCATCAACAACAATCGCAATCTGGAATTTATTCTTCTGCATCTCGTCAAGGAGGGATGTCACCATCTTGCTCTCGGGTATGTAATAGGCTTCTTTTATAAAATCCCTTATCGGTGTTTGTGATGTTACCTCCTTCTCTGCCATCATCCTCAAAATACTCTTTACATAAAGCACCCCTGTTATATTATCAACATTCTCCTTTATAACAGGATATCTTGAGTAGCCGTGCTCTGCCACAAGTTTCAGGACATCCGTAATCACTGCATCCTCAGGGATTGCAACAATCTCTGTCCTTGGCACCATTGCCTCAGAGACTTTCTTATCCCCGAATTCAAAGACATTGTGAAGCATCTTCTTCTCCTCTTTCTCAATAGCTCCCTCTTCTTCACCGATGCTTATCATGGCTTTCATCTCCTCCTCGGTCAGAAATTGCGGTGTTGGCGCTATCTCACCACCAAAGAGTCTGATCAGGAAGTTCGATGATCTTCTAAATATCCAAACTATGGGAGAGATTAACCTAATATACAACAGAATCGGTCTTGCCATGGCAAGGGCAATCCCTTCTGCGTGGCTTGCTGCAAATGTCTTTGGGGCAAGTTCTCCAAACACGACTGTGAGGAAGGTCATAACAATAGTTGCAATTATAATGCCGAGTTCCTCACCAAATATATAGAGGGCAATGGTAGTACCAAGGGATGTTGCAAGGATGGTAAATAGGTTTCCAGAGAGAATCACCACACTGAAGAGTAAATCGTGCTCATCACGTATCTTCTGGACAATCGTGGCATTGATATGTCCCTTCTCAATCAAACTCCTGAGTTTCAGTCTATTGACAGCAATAAAGGCAACCTCAGAACCTGAAAGTATGGCTATAATAAGGAGGCAAAATATGATTAATAGAAAACTTAAAGGGTCAGGGTCCATAGATTAAAAGACAAGTTTTGAGATTACAGCTTGAGCCACCTCTGATGTGGTAGCAGCGGTAGGGTCATCAGGGGTTGGCTTCATGTCATAAGTAACAGACTTCCCCTCCTTTATAACAGATGCTATTGAGGCCTCAAGCCTGTCTGCTGTATCCTCCTCACCAAGATGCCGCAACATCATAACCCCGCTTAACATCATGGCCATTGGGTTTACCTTATTAAGCCCCTTATACTTTGGTGCACTTCCATGAGTTGCCTCAAATACCGCATACTCATCTCCTATATTTGCACCAGGGGCAAGACCAAGCCCTCCGATCAGTCCTGCTGAAAGGTCAGATACAATATCACCATAGAGATTGGGAAGCACCAGGACATCATAAAGCTCCGGTTTTTGAACAAGCTGCATACACATATTATCCACTATTCTGTCCTCAAATTCAATATCAGGATATCCTTTTGCCACTTCCCTCGCCACCTCAAGGAAAAGACCATCTGAATACTTCATGATATTTGCCTTATGCACAGCAGTGACCTTCCGCCTCTTGTTTCTCCTTGCATATTCAAAGGCATACTTTACAATCCTTTCTGAACCATAAACAGAGATCGGTTTTATACTGATGCCACAATCATGACGTAAGTTCTTCCCAGTGGTCTCTTTTACAAGATCAATGATAGCCTTTGCACCATCTGAGCCTCTCTGATACTCGATGCCAGCATAGAGGTCCTCTGTATTTTCTCTTATTACAACAATATCCACATTCTCAAACTTGGTCCTCGCACCTAAATAGCTCTTACATGGCCTCACACAACTGAAGAGGTCAAGGCTCTGCCTTAGAAGAACATTAACACTCCTGAAGCCTGTGCCAACAGGTGTTGTAATTGGCCCCTTAAGGGCAACCTTATTCCTCCTGATTGATCCAAGCACCCTCTCAGGCAAAGGAGTGCCTTCCTTCTTATATGCCTCTTCTCCTGCTTCCTGAATATCCCATTCAAAGGTAACACCTGTGGCTTCAAGAACCCTTCTTGTTGCTTCGGTTATCTCAGGACCAACACCATCTCCGGGGATAAGGGTAATCTTATACATCATTTAAAGGATGGAGTAGTTGCGAGTATTTTTGCAGCGATTTCGGGGTATGTTGCTATAAACCTCAATTCATCATCTGTAAGTGGCTTCTGTGTATGAAGGTTTGCATATTGAACAAGTTCAAGTATCCTCCTTGCCTCTTTATCATCATGGAAATGTATACCGAGCTTATCATAGACATATCTGAAGCCCTTTAGGCCTCCATACTCACCTGTTGTTATTATCCTCCCTGTCTCGCACAACTCAGGTTCACCCCTGCCCACATCCTCTGGGTCATAGAGCTCATAGTTACGCCTGTCCTTGAGTGCACCATCTGCATGTATGCCTGATTCATGGGCAAAGGCATTGGCACCAACACCAGGCTGATTTATAGGGATAGGGATACCAAAGGCATAGGATGCATATTTGGCAATCCTCCATGCCTTTTTTAAATCAACATGTTCATCAAGGTGAACCTTTTCAGTGAAACCATGAGAGAATTTAAGTGCAAGTATTGTGGAGACAAGGTCGCAATTGCCTGCCCTCTCACCATAACCATTTATCGTTGTGTTTATATATGCATCAACACCGCACTCAATCGCACCCTGCGCACCTGCCACAGAGACAGCCTCTGCCATACCAAGGTCATTATGGCAGTGCATCTCTACCGGAAACTTTGTCTTTTCTGCAATGTACTTTGTCCTGTTATAAATCGTAATTGGGTCATCTGCACCCAGTGTATCACAGTAACGGAAACGGTCAGCACCATTGTCCTTGCCTGCATTAACAAAATCAATTAATCCCTCTATGTCTGTTCTTGATGCATCCTCTGCATTTATACCAACAGTCTCCGCACCAAGAGCCTTCGCTGTCCTTAAAGCCTCAACCATGGAATCAAGGATATCTTTAAAGGTCTTCCTTCCCTGAAACTTACCCTGAATCATTATCTCAGATGTAGAGATTGAGATATTGAGGTGTTTTATATCAGGACAGTTCTGAAAGGTCTTTTCAACATCCTCCTTTACAGCCCTGCACCATCCCTCAAGATGAAGCCTCTTGATAACGCCCATCTTTGCAAGCTCAAGGTTTGCATTTATATAGTTTACCTCATGCCTGATTGTTGGAAAGCCTATCTCACTCTGAAATATACCCATCTCATCCAGATAGATGTTGAGCATGGTCTTTGCAAGCTTGCTCAGCAAAATCCTTGATGTCTGCACACCATCCCTGTTTGTTACATCTATTATGTATATCTTATTCATAGTGTTATATTAAACCATATACAAAAAAAGATTTGCAATCCATACCATGTTGCCTCAATGACTTTTTTGACTTCTTTGATAAACTCTTTCTCATGGGTATAGTTCTCCTTTCTCCCTTTTAGGGAATTATTTAACTCATTGCTGTCCAAGATATTCTAAAAATAATTGTTAATCTTATTTTGGACAGATGTGTATTTAACTCATTGAGAGTTATACCCTTTTTTGAATTTGCATAATTCATGTTACACTATCTGAATATTCCCCTAATTTCTTACAACACCAGGACATCAAAACGGCCTACACACCTTAACACATAGCCCGCATATGTACTGGCCGATGTTATGAGTTTTTGAATAAGACTTGAGCTTTTCAAGGCATGCTACCTTGTCCCACTGCTCATGAGATTCCCTGATTGCTGATACAGGACATATCTCAATACATTTTCTGCAACCTCCACAGTCCCCATCATTCAGTGGCTTATCAGTCCCTAAGGGCATGTCTGTAAGGATGGTGGCAAGCCTTATCCTTGAGCCATATTCAGGATGCACAAGGAGGTTATTCCTCCCTATCCAGCCCATTCCTGCCCTGAGTGCTATCATTTTATGGGATAGGTGAGCGGTCTGTTTCTGCCAGTCAATTATCTGGCTTGCAGGTATAGGCAGGGTATTATATCCCTTCATCTGTATGGCAAGGGAGAGCTTGAGGGCTGTCTGATCAAGGAGCATATTGAGCATCTTGTAATGGTGAAGATAATGGCGTGTGGGACCTGTTATTACTCCCTTGAGTACAGAATCAGAAACCCTAACGCCTATAGATATTCCGTATGAGAGACCCTCAGTCTGTTGAAGGGGAAGAGCATCAAAATGCGGTTTCAGGTCATCTATATAACCAACCTTGAAAAGGGTGATACCTGAAGTGAGTGCAAGCCCTTTCAATTCATCATACATAACACTAAAGCCATTTCTCGATCATGGCGATGTTCTCAGGGCTGTCCCATTCCCCTGGGCCGACTATCTTTTCCCTTATAATCCCCTCTTTATCTATAATGAATGTTTCAGGAACACCTGTGATGCCATATAACCTTGCTGCCTCATTATCAGGGCTTATAAGGGTTGGTGGGCTGACCTTATGTTCCTGAAAATACTGGACAAGGTTACGCGGATCGTCCCTGAATAGTATACCTAACATCTGGAATGGCCTGCCCTGCATCTTTTCATATAGCCTTTCTTTATAAGGCATCTCTGCCTTACAGGTGGTGCACCATGTTGCCCAGAAGTTTATGAAGACAACATTACCTCGGAGGTCAGAAAGCCTCCAGAGCTTGCCTTTAGAGTCACGGAGTTCAAATTCAGGTGCAGGCTTTCCAACCTCTGCCACTGTCATGTATGACCTCTCACCACGTAAAAAGATAATTGCAACCAGGCCAATCACAAGTAGGACAATCAGTATAATCCCTTTATACCTCATTACATCCTCCATTTTCCTGTTTCAGAAATTCTAAAGATAAAATGTGAAAAAACTATGAATTATTACCCTCTATTCTCGCAAGCAGACAAACTGCCTGAGCAGCCATGCCTTCATCCTTTCCGATAAGACCCATGCCCTCGGCTGTCTTTGCCTTGATATTTATCCTCTCCTCGGGTATCCCTGCCGTTGAGATGTTCTTCTTCATTGAACCAATAAAAGGCTCCATCCTTGGTCTTTCTGCTATTATTACCGAGTCTATCCATAATATCTCAAAACCATTCTCCTTTATAAGTTTAACTGTATCTGAAAGAAGATCTATGCTTGAGGCATCCCTCCATCTATCATCGCTATCAGGGAAGTGTCTGCCTATGTCTCCAAGTCCGAGTGCACCTATTATGGAGTCTATTATTGCATGACAGAGGACATCAGCATCTGAATGCCCATAAAGACCCTTCCCAAAGGGTATCTCAACCCCTCCAAGGATAAGCCTCCTTGCTTCTACAAGCCTGTGAGAATCAAAACCGATACCTATCCTCATAGAGTGCCTTCTAATTCTTTAGATTTACCCTTTGCGAGTAGACACCTTATGATCTCAAGGTCTTCAGTGGTGGTAACCTTTATATTAAAGGGGCTGCCCATGATGATCTTAACCCTTCCCCCAATCCTCTCAATTAGTGCTGTGTCATCAGTGGCATGGTAACCATCCTTATAGGCACGTTGGTAAGCTTTTCGTAGAGTATCTAGAGGGAAGACCTGAGGTGTCTGGATACTCCAGAATCCCTCACGCCTTACAGTATTTACCACCGTTCCACTATCATCGACAATCTTGATAGTCTCCCTGAGGGGAATGCCAGGTGCTATCCCATCAAAGCCATCGAGCCCTCTGATAAGACCTTCTATCAATCCCTCTGGAATGATTGGTCTGACACCATCATGGATGAGTACGAGGCCATCGCCGTCAATGGATTTTAAACCATTATATACTGAGTCCTGCCTCTCTTCACCACCCTCCACTATCCTCTTTATCTTATGGAGCCCATAATTGCCTACTAATTCGTATCCCTTCTCAATATCCTCAGATCTCAGAACAGGGATGATCTCCTTCACAAATTCTGATTCATGAAGCCTCTTCAGTGTCTGAATTAAGAGAGGGATGCCCTTGAGGTTGACAAAGGTCTTCCTCATAAATGAACCAAACCTCTTTCCCATCCCTGCAGCAGGAACTATGGCAACAGCCCTTTCCTTCATCAGTGTCGTGCAACCTTCAGTTCTTCTCTGTCAGCTTCCTCCTTTAATCTTGCAAAGATCATCCTGCCTGCTGTTGTCTGAAGAACGCTCGTAACAACCACATCAACCCTGTGGTTTATGAGTTTCCTTGCGTTATCCACAACCACCATCGTGCCATCATCAAGATAGCCAACACCCTGATTAAACTCCTTTCCTTCCTTAACAATAAATATATTCATACCCTCTCCGGGCAGGACAACAGGTTTGAGTGCATTTGCAAGTTCATTAAGGTTCAGAACAGAAACCCCCTGAAGCTGTGCCACCTTGTTAAGGTTAAAATCATTTGTCACTATCTTGCCATCATACATCTTTGCTAAGGCAACGAGCTTTGCATCGACCTCCTTGATATTCGGAAAATCCTCATCAACGATCTTTACAGAGACATTGGCCATCTTTTGTATTCTGTGAAGCACCTCAAGGCCCCTTCTGCCCCTTGCCCTCTTAAGGGAATCGGCAGAATCAGCAATGTACTGAAGTTCCTGCAGTATGAACTGCGGTATAATGAATGTTCCCTCAAGAAAACCCGAATCACATACATCAGCTATCCTTCCATCGATGATCACACTCGTATCTATGACCTTTGGTTGTTCTCCCCTTACACTTCCCTTAAACACCTTAATCATGTCAGATAGGGTTAAGTCCTTACCCTTCCTCAGGCCGTAGAATAAGCCGCTATAGCCAAAAAGAACATTGAGGATCAACGAAACATAGGTGCCCTGTGCATTGTTAAAAAGGCCCTTTACAGGATAGTAGAGTAAATTTGCAAAGACAATGCCGATCAGAAGGCCTGTCAGGCTCCCTATCAAGGCACCAAGACCCATCCTGGTATTAATAATGTCTAAGATAAGTGCGATTATACCAATACCGGCACCCAGGAAGATGCCCTCATATGAGAACCCCTTTTGCATGCCAATGGCGTAACCGCCTGCTATAAAAAAGAGCATCAATAATATCCTGTAAACCATTAACATTCCCCTTCAGTTAAGAAAATATCTTCAAGCATTGCTGTCCAAAGATATTCTAAAATGTTAATCTTTATTTTGGACAGATGTGATCTTCAATGGTATATAAAACTTTTTACCATTTCTATTGATAAAGAGTAGGATCACGTCTCCTTCCTTTAACATTGATGCTATGTGATTAAAATCATTTAAGTTTCTTACCCGCTTTTTATTGATCTCCTGTATGACATCTCCCTTCTTGATTCCTGCCTCCTCTGCAGGACTATAAGGCTCGATCCCAACGATCACAACGCCATCTTCAGAACCGGATAGACCGAGTTGTTTTGCTATATCCTCTGTAAGCTCCATAACGCTAAACCCAGCGAGCATGTTCTCCTGTCTATCTTCTTTCTCCATTTCACCGGATGGTACCATTGCTATATCTGTAGGGAGTTCTGTAATTGTGGCATTAAGATGGATAGTCTTACCATCCCGCTTGACCTCCAGTTTTATTATGCTACCAACTTCACTCTGTGCAACCCTGTTTCTAAGGGACTCCACATCCTTCACTTCTTTACCGTTTAGTTCAGCTATAACGTCCCCTCTTCTCAAACCTGCCTTCTCTGCAGGGCTACCCTTAAAGACATCGGTAACAAGCGCGCCTGATGGCTTACTCAGTCCAAATTCCTTTGCAAGTTCAGGTGTAACATTTTGGATAGACACCCCGAGCCATCCCCTTGTCACCTTTCCCTGTTTTACGAGTTGTGTTATTATGGATTTAGCCATATTGCTCGGTACAGCAAAGCCTATCCCCTGATACCCACCTGTATTTGAGAAGATTGCTGTATTTATTCCCACCAGTTCGCCATTTATGTTGACAAGAGGACCACCAGAGTTTCCTGGATTTATGGCTGCATCGGTCTGGATAAAGTCCTCATAATCTGCTATACCCACGTTTGCCCTGCCAAGAGCACTGATAATACCCATTGTAACAGTATGGCTTAGACCATATGGATTACCAAAGGCAAGTACAAATTCACCAACCTGAAGTCTGTCAGAATCACCCCACCTTATGGCAGGGAGGTTATCTGTGGCTATCTTTATAACCGCTATGTCAGTCTTCTTATCCACGCCAATGACCTTTCCTTTATAGCTCTGTTTATCGTATAGTGTGACCTTAATCTCATCTGCCTTCTCCACAACATGGGAGTTTGTTATTATATAGCCGTCAGCCGAGACGATCACGCCTGAACCAAGACTCTGTTCCTTCCATCTCTTTGGCGCACTGAAAGGCTCAAAAAAGTCCCTTAAGGGGCTTTCAAAAAGGTGGGGAAAGGAGAAATCCCTCTCCACTGTCTTTGTTGTAGATATATTTACCACAGAAGGACTTACGCTCCTGACTATGTCTGAAAATGCTATGCTCTTTTCCGAAAGACCCTCTGAGACGCGAGGTACATATGTGTATTGAGGCTGTTGGTGTCCTGGCAAAAGGACATCAACATGACTACCTATCACATAGCCTAAAAGAAGGAATAATATAAGTAAAAGGATTATCTTTCTACCCATTTTTCATTATAACTCTAAAAATTGTGTATTGTAAACAATGCGTGATATTGACACTATTCTTTCATATGTGATAGGCTTTTTTAATTACATTATAATTGAGGTTTGAATCTTGGATAAGACCGCTGTAGCAAAGACAGCACAAAAATACCTATCAAAAGGACAGATCGACCTTGCAATCACTGAATGGGAGAGGTTCGTAATAGAGAAAAAGGATGGTAATGTCTATAACATCATTGGTGATCTGTATCTGAAGAAGAATGCCACGAAAGAGGCTGCAGAATCATTCAAAAAAGCAGCAGAGATATTCAAAGAGGATGGATTTACCCTAAAGGCTATTGCCCTTTATAAAAAGATACTTAATATATCACCAAGGGATGTAGATTCCATATTGGCGCTGGCAGAATTAAACAGGGAAAAGGGCCTGACCGCTGATGCAATCGAAAACATGATTCATGCTGCTGACATATACAGTAGCGAAGGCAGGACAGAAAAAGCTATAGAGACCTATCAAAATGCCCTTGAGCTTGCTCCCTACAGGATTAATCTCAAGACAAAGATAATAGAGTTATACATCAAGATTGGGCTTTATGGAGAGGCGGTAAAACAATATCTGGAGCTTGCACATGATTATCTCTATAAGGATGATTTAGAGAAGGCAAAAGGTTATTTCCTCAATGCAATCGAGATAGACAGGCAAAACATCCCCGGCCTCTTGGGTCTCAGTGAGATAGCAGAAAAGAATGATGATCTGGACGAAGCGATTGTGTATCTCAAGAATGCCCTTAATGTAGCACCTGATAACAATAAGGTCTTGTTACGTTATTCAGAACTCTTAATTAAGAAGAATATGATTGATGAAGCAAAAGAGATACTCATCAGGATGCTCAAACTATACCCATTCAATACAGAGGCAAAGAGGCTCCTTGGTAATATTTACCTGAACGGGGACTTGCAGGAGAAGGCATGGTCAGAATTAATGCCTGTTATTGATGAATATCTACTTGAGAGAAAATGGGATGATGCCATGGAGATCCTCGAGAGATTTAAAGGGATGGATTCTGTAGATGTGAAGCAAAGGCTTGTACGTCTCTATAAAGGCACAGATGAAAGGGATAAGGCAATAAACATACTCAAGGAGCTTGCAAAAAGTTATGAAGAAGAAGGAAGGGATGAAGATGCGATTCAATCCTACAGAGAGATAATCGAGCTGAATGCCGATGATGAAACCGCTCGCGAAAGACTGAGAGGGATCGAGATAAAGGAAGAAGGGCCTGAGATAGAGGTCATAAAAGAGGAAGTGGTTGAGTCAAAGGAAAAAATTGGAACACTTAGCCCAGAGGAATTCGAGACAAGAAAGGCTGAGGCAGACTTCTATGCCCAGTATGGGTTTAAAGAGCAGGCCATAAAGCTATATGAAGCGCTTCTCAGTTTCTCTCCTGAAAACAAAGAGATTATAGAGAGCCTTCAGGCACTCGGGCAGGAGGCAAAGCCTGAAGAAGTGGCGCCTATTCAGGAGCCTGTGGCTGAAGAGAAAACAAAGGAGTCTTCTGAAAAGGTGATACTGACAGCCGACAGAGACAGCAGTCTGAGGGATGTCATACTGGAGTTTAAAAAAGGGATAGAAAAGGAGGTCGATGTTGAAGATGCTGAAACCCACTACAATCTCGGTATAGGTTATAAGGAGATGGGTCTTATAGATGATGCAATAAGGGAGTTTTTAATAGCTTCAAAGGACCATGGTAAGACAAGGCAGTGCATGGTCATGATTGCACTCTGTCATCTTGATAAGGGTCTTTATGAATCTGCAATAAATGTATTGAATAAGGTAAAATCATCCATGTCCCCCTCTGATGAGGGATACCTTGATGTGCAGTATGAGCTTGCAAATGCTTATTTAAAAAACAAGGATTATGAGAATGCACTTAAGCTTTTTATTGAGATACAGAAACAGGATGTTCGATTCAGGGATGTAACAAAAAAGATAGAACTGGTGGAGGATTTGCTATCAAGCCAGAAAGGAAAGACAAGAGTGAAAAAGGACAGGGTCTCGTATATATAAATCATGGATTATCTTGAATTTTACAGGTTAAAGGAACACCCCTTCTCCAATGCTGTGGACAACAGGTTTTATTACAACAGCAAACAACACGCTGAGACCCTTGTACGGCTTAAATATGCAGTGGACACCATGAAGGGGCTTGCTGTTGTGGTTGGAGATATAGGTACTGGCAAGACCACCCTTGCAAGGAGGATGCTTGATGAGCTTGATGAGGAGAAGTACGAGGCCGCCCTTTTGGTGGTGCTTCACTCCTCTGTTACAGCAGAATGGCTTATGAAGAAGATAGCCATGCAAATTGGTATAAAAAACCCAGGTGACACCAAGGTGGAAGTTCTGGGACAACTGTATGAGAGATTGCTTAACATACATGAGTCAGGCATCAGGACGGTAGTACTTATAGATGAGGCCCAGATGCTTCGTTCAAAGGAGATAATGGAAGAATTCAGGGGTCTCCTTAACATGGAGGTTCCCGAGGGAAAGCTCATCACACTTGTCTTCTTCGGTCTCCCTGAACTGGATGACATCCTCAAGCTCGATGAACCCTTAAGGCAGAGGATTGCGGTCCGGTGTCGTCTAGACGCCCTTGAGGAAGACATTACAAGGGAATATATAAGACACAGGCTCAAGGTTGCAGGCCATGAAGAGGATGACATATTCCTACCCGAGACTATAAGGCTTATCCATCATTATTCCGATGGTGTGCCAAGACTTATCAATACCATCTGTGACAATGCCTTGCTTGAAGGATTTCTCATAAAGGAGAATGCCATAAATGCTGATATCATTAAATCCGTTGCAATTACCCTTGGATTGAGGACTACTGAGGACTGAGTTACTGCTCACCCAATGGCGGATTTATCAAAAGCCTTTCGACCTTCACTGAAAACTTATATTTATCCATCCTTATCTCAAGGAATGACGGATACCAGAAGTTTCCTTCCTTAGCCGGCATGTCATATGTTATATAAAGCATCTTATCCTCGAGCCTGACAGACTGTTTAACAGGGAGGAGAGTGGCACTGTCAAGATATAATTTTCTATCATTTGTCCTTATGATATACATATTACTATCTTGATACATATATCCGTCCTCAACATCGTCCCACCAGAAGACCGTATCATAAAGTTTCTTTATAAAGGCATCGAACTCCCTGTTAATCTTTCCATAAAGTACATGCACATCATCCCCCTTAACAACCACATCCCCTGAAAGGACCCCGAAATTATACATCCTTATATGGGCCACATGTGGCTTCTTTATCATGACCGATGCACTGCTGTGGTGATAGGGACTGTTGTCTCTTTCTACATCTATATCAACCACTGCTTTAATCGCATCAATCCCTTCACCAACCTCTGAAACGACCTCTTTAAGTGTTAATTCAATGCCACTATAAATAGGGGGTGGCAGTGGTCTTGGAGCGCAACCAATGAGTATGATGAGTATGCTAAAAAAAGAGTATTTGAAGTGCTTCTTCAAGGTTTCCTGTCCCTATTATATCAATCTCCTGATCCTCAAAATTCCTTGAATTTCCAGAGGGGATCACCGCCTTCTTAAAGCCTAATTTTATGGCCTCTTTAACCCTCACCTCTGCATGGCTTACAGGCCTGAGTTCTCCTGAGAGTCCTACCTCTCCAAATGTGAAAAGCCCTGCCTCTATTGGTCTGTCCTTGAATGATGATGCAATAGCACCAATGACTCCCATATCAACAGCAGGCTCATCTATCCTCAAGCCTCCAACCACATTCACAAATACATCCATACCCCCCAGATGCATGCCAAGCCTTTTATCAAGAACCGCTATTAGAAGGTTCACCCTGTTATAATCAACACCGATGGCTGTCCTCCGTGGGACACCAAAGTTTGAGGTGGTAACAAGTGCCTGAACCTCAACAAGCATGGGTCTTGTGCCTTCAAGACTGACAGTAACAACAGAGCCAGGGACACTGTATGGTCTTTCTGAAAGAAACAACTGTGAAGGATTATCCACCTCCTTCAGTCCGTTTTCTCTCATCTCAAATACACCTATCTCATTTGTTGAACCGAACCTGTTCTTAACAGCCCTTAATATCCTGAAGGGGCTACCCCTGTCCCCCTCAAAATAGAGGACAGTATCAACTATATGTTCAAGAACCTTGGGTCCTGCTATTGCACCCTCCTTTGTGACATGACCGATTAGAAATAAAGGTATATTATGCCTTTTTGCAAAGAACATCAGTTTTGTAGCACACTCCCTTATCTGACCAACAGAGCCAGGGGCTGATGAAAGCTCAAGTGAGAAGATGGTCTGGATGGAATCAACCACAATGACCTTTGGATTTACCTGCTGGGCAACCGAGATTATACCCTCAAGAGATGTCTCAGGAAGGAGGATTATATTCTCAGAGCCTGCACCAAGCCTCTCTGCCCTTAATTTTATCTGCTCAGGCGACTCCTCCCCTGATACATAGAGCATCTTTCCCATTCCCGAAAGTCCGTTAAGTGCCTGCAGTATAAGGGTGGACTTGCCAATACCAGGGTCTCCACCAATCAGGACAACAGAGCCCATTACAACGCCACCACCGAGTGTCCTGTCAAGCTCCCCTATTCCTGTTCCTGTCCTTTTACCTGTTAATGGAGATATCTCAGACAGGAGAATAGGTGAAGCGGTCTTCTGAGCGCTAAGCCTTGATACCCGTTCCTCCTCAACAAAACTATTCCAGGCACCACAGTCAGGGCATTTACCAAGCCATTTTAGACTTGAATAACCACAACTCTGACACTGATAGAGTATCTTCTGACGTGGCATAAGCTATTATACCATGAAGACATTAGACCATAGACAAGAGAGGCTTAGTCTAAAGTCTTATGTCTATAATCTGTGGTCGGTCATCTGCGCTATGCTGTTGACTTTGAGGACTGAATTCTGTTACTTTTTAAAACTTCCTGTTACTTCTCAACGGCGGTGTAGCTCAGTCGGTCAGAGCATGCGGCTCATATCCGCAGAGTCGCTGGTTCGAGTCCAGCCACCGCCACCATCCACTTAGCACAAGGATGATGCACCATTTTTCTCATACCGTAGTCATGCCGGCTGAAGGTAGGGGAATCTAAGACCGTGGGGTTTACAAGGGCATAATGAATAGATTAATCTTTAGCATGCATTTAGAGGCATATCTTGATATCGAGACCACGGGCTTAAGCGCCCTTCATAATGAGATTACTGTAGTTGGTATGTATATTGATAACAGAAGGGACGGTTTAATCCAATTAGTTGGTACAGATATAACACCTGAGAAGTTGCAAGATATAATCAAGGATGTTGATACCATTTATACCTACAACGGTAGCAGATTTGACCTGCCATTTATAAGAGAGAATCTTGGTATAAACCTAATGGAATTCTGCTATCATTATGACCTCATGTATGAATGCTGGAGGAGAAGGCTCTATGGAGGCTTAAAGGGTGTTGAAAGAACCCTCGGTATCAAGAGAAACCTCCCATGGGTTAATGGATGGCTGGCTGTTGAGTTATGGTATGACTATATAACAAACCAGAACCTGCATTCCCTTGAAACGCTCCTTAAATACAACGAAGAGGATGTCCTTAATCTCAAGGAACTGAGACTCAGGCTTGAAAACCCCTTATGCAAATGAAGGTCAAGAATAATATCAGTCGGATAACAAAGAGGGAGGGATTGAAACTCCTAAAGGAGGCAGACATCCTTGGCATCGGAATGATGGCTGACAGACTGAGGAAAAGGATTCATCCTCATAACAAAGTAACATTTGTCATTGATAGAAATATCAATTACACCAATGTATGCATAAACCGTTGTAAATTCTGTGCATTCTGGAGGGATAAGGATGATAAGGATGCTTATATATTGAGCAAAAGGAGTCTATTCTACAAGATAAAGGAAACGCTAAAACATGGAGGGACACAGATACTTATTCAAGGGGGTCTTCATCCTGATCTTGATATTAGGTATTACGTGGAACTATTAAGGTCTATAAAGCAGAGATTTCATATTCACATACATGGCTTCTCACCTCCTGAGATATGGTATATGGCTGATATGGCAGGTCTTTCATTAAAGAAGACCATAAGTATCCTGAAGGATGCTGGTCTTGACTCAATCCCTGGCGGTGGGGCCGAGATGCTTTCGGACAGGGTAAGAGAAAAGATAAGTCCAAATAAGATCAGTAAGGATAGATGGTTGAGGGTTATGGAGGAGGCACATAAACTCGGTATGAAGACAACCGCAACCATGATGTTTGGAAGTATAGAGGAACCTTGGGATATTATTGAACATCTTGATTCAATTCGTAGACTGCAGGATAAGACAGGAGGTTTTACAGCATTCATACCTTGGAGCTTTCAGCCCGGAAATACTGAGATCGGTTTACAGTTAGCGATGGGAGGTTCACGGTTTTATCCTGCTACAGCGGTTGAATATTTAAGAATTCTTGCACTTTCAAGGGTATATCTCGATAATATCCCGAATATCCAGGCATCATGGGTAACGCAGGGTCTCAAACTTGCACAGATAGCACTCAGATTCGGGGCAAATGATTTTGGTTCAACCATGCTTGAGGAGAATGTAGTTGCATCAACAGGGCTGAGATACAGGGTCTCAATTAAAGACATCCTTGATGCTATAAAAGGCGCCGGCTTCAGGCCTGCTCAGAGGGATATGTATTACAACATAATAAGGGAAGTGAATAGTGTCTCTACGCTCTAAATGAGGATTTGTAACATCGATGATGGAGAGGGGAATAACAAAGTCAATAAAAAATATCTACAGGATTAATCTTCATATCAGGAAGAAGGAGAAGGTTCTTATCTTTACCGATAACTTTGACAAGAACGTAATGGAGATTGCAAGGCTCTTCAAAAGGGTGGGAGAGGGGTTAAAAGAGCCACAAATACGATATCTGGAATTCCCTGCAACAGGAAGTCATGGCGCTGAACCACCTGAGCCTTTGTGGGTAGAGGCATTTGGTGAGAATGTGGTTAATTCACTAAGATCAAAAGGGCTTCTGAAACCACTGTTGGAGAAAAGGGTTGATAAAAAGGATTTAAGAAGGCTGGAGAGGATAGTGGAGAGGTTTAAGGAGGATGCTGTAAAGGTGGTAATAGCCCTTTCCTATTTCTCAACAACCCATACGAAATTCCGTGATCTCCTCACAAATATCTGCGGTACAAGATATGCAAGCATGCCACTTTTTGATATGCAAATGCTTAGAAAGGCAATGCAAGTAGACTGGAGGGAGATGGCAAGGAGGACAAAGAGGATTGCACAGAGAATAAATAAATGTGAGACGATCGAGATAAGGACGCCAAACGGTACATTCCTGAACTTCTCAAAGAGGGGAAGGGATGTAAAAACCGATACAGGAATTCTCACAAAGAGTGGCTCGGTCAGTAATCTTCCTGCTGGTGAGGTATTCCTTGCCCCTGTGGAAGGAACATCAAATGGTAGGTTGGTGCTTGAATGGGCACCAACCCACAAGCTCAAAGCTCCTGTTATCCTTGAGGTGGATGGTGGAATGGTTAAGGGTGTTTCAGGAGACGATGAGTATGCTGAAACCTTGAGGAAAAAACTCTCTGAGAAGCCAGAAAATGCAAATATAGCAGAGTTTGGAATAGGCACAAATGACAGGGCATCGAGGCCTGACAATATCCTTGAATCTGAAAAGATACTCGGCACAATACATATTGCCCTCGGCGATAACTCATCCTTTGGTGGTAAGGTGAGGACACCCTTTCATCAGGACTTCATATTCTTTAAACCAACAGTTATCCTGATTTATAAAGATAGAAAAAGGGTCTTGATAAAAGATGGAAAGGTGCAAAATTATTGACACCTCTGAAAAAGGTATGTTATAGTCCTTGAACAAAAATTCTTTCAATAGAGAACAGGAACTATAAGATGCTTCTCTATTTATTCCTTGTAATATATTTTGTAATCCTCATTACGGTATTTATCTATGCTTCACACCGTTATTACATGGTGTACCTTTATTACAAACACCAGAAGGATAGACCTCGCCTGACAAGAAGATTGGACACTTTGCCACGTGTTACAATCCAGCTACCAACCTATAATGAGATGTATGTTGTCAGGAGATTAATCACAGCAGCATGCAATATTGACTATCCAAAGGAATTGCTCGATATACAGGTTCTTGATGACTCTACTGATGAGACAACCATAATTGCACAGGAGTGTGTGAGGGAGTTCAGGAAAAGGGGATATGATATCGTTTACATCCACCGTGAAAACAGGGAGGGTTTTAAGGCAGGTGCTCTATCAGAGGGGATGAAGACAGCTAAGGGTGAGTTCATCGCAATCTTTGATGCTGATTTTGTCCCTTCAAAGGATATCCTGCAAAAGACCATCCACTATTTTGTCGATGAAAACATAGGTATGGTGCAGACCCGATGGACGTATCTGAACAGAGACTATTCACTTCTCTCAAAGGTTCAGGCCATAATGCTGGATGGCCATTTTGTAATTGAGCATACAGCAAGGAACTGGTCAGGCAGGTTCTTTAATTTTAATGGCACCGCAGGTATCTGGAGGAGAAAGGCTATAGAGACATCAGGTGGATGGCAACATGATACCCTGACAGAGGACCTCGACCTCAGCTATAGGGCACAACTCATGGGATGGAGATTCATATTTCTCAGGGATGAAGTCTCGCCCTCGGAGATACCCGTTGAGATTAACGGCTTCAAGAGCCAGCAGCACAGATGGGCAAAGGGTTCTATACAGACTGCAAAGAAGTTATTACCCCTGATATTAAGGAGTAAACTACCATTCAGGATAAAGGCAGAGGCGTTTTTTCATCTCACAAACAATGTTGCCTATCTCCTTATGCTTCTGCTGTCCATCCTTATGTATCCATCAATGATAGCAAGGATTAATGTAGGATGGTTCCAGATGCTTGTGACAGATGTGCCATTTTTGCTTGTTGCAACAATGGGCATATCATTCTTCTATACCTGTTCACAGAAGGAGTCAACAAAAAACTGGATATCGAGGTTGCTCTATATGCCAATGCTGATGTCCCTAGGCATTGGTCTGTCTGTCAATAATTCAAGGGCGGTGCTTGGGGCCTTCCTTAATAGACAGACAGAATTTCAGAGGACACCAAAATTTAAGATAGAAGACAAAAAGGATAAGTGGTATCACAAAAGATATAGGGGAAGGATAAGCCCCATGGTGATTATGGAATTGTTCTTGGGGTTATACTTCACATTCAATATATACTTTGCATATGTAAATAAAATCTACGTCTCCATACCATTCTTAATGATCTTTCAGGTGGGCTATTTTTATGTTGCATTTTTATCACTCTATCAGATAATATTTAGACATATATTTTTTAAATATAGTAACCTTTTCAAGAAAAAGACCGAAGATGCAGTGGTTGCATAATATAAAACTCACATAACAGGAGGTAAAAGATGAAAAAGAAGGGAGGTATCTTTATTTTTCTGTTTATTATAGGAGGTCTGTTGTTACCATACGAAGCCTTTTCGGCATGGACACAGCCAAAGGGACACTCCTACCATCAACTAACGCTCAGTTATTATACAACCGATAAGAAATTCCAGTCCATGAAGAAGGTGAAAGATGAAGAAGGTAATTTTATAATTACTGACCCGAACTCAGGTATACACAAATATCCTGCACCTAAATTTAAATCAACAAAGATAACATATTACGGGGAATACGGGATTATCGATAAACTTACCATATATTCCTCAATCCCATATGATTGGCAGGATTCTGAAGATACAAAGAGATATGCAGGTGAGAGGGGGCCGAGTGGAGTAGGCGATATAAATCTTGGTTTAAGATATAACCTTTCACAGGGACTCATGGGTTCTAAGTGGGTGACCTCATTGCAGGGTGAGTTAAAGATACCAGAGGCATATGATTATGGACACCCATTGAGAGACCTGAGTCTTGGAAATGGTCAGTATGACTTAACCCTTGCGTTGCTTTTTGGTAGAGCCTTTGATTGGGGATATACATGGGCAAATCTGGGTTATAAGTTCAGTTTTGAAAATGATGAGTATGCCCCTATTACCTTTGACCCTTCGGACCAGATAAAGATCTCCTTCGGCGGTGGATACCAGCTCACATCAAGATTCTCAATAAGGGGAAATGTTGATATAGCACAATCTGTTGGTAATGCATCTGTCTCTGATGAGCTTATCAGGGATAATTATAAATATGGCGGTTTCGTAGCACATGGTGATACAGTAATAATAAAAGACACACTTGGTCTTGAACCAAGTTATGTAAATGTAGGTTTCAGCCTGGTTTATAATATAACAAAACAATGCTGGCCCAAATGTATGCAGGTAGTCCTCTCCTACAATAAGGACATCGCCGGGCTTGGATTCTTCCATACAAAGGATTACGCTCAAGGACAGACCTATAGCTGTGCACTTGCATTCATGTTCTAACATAATTCTACATAAAAAGCCTTCTGTGTGATGCTGACCTTTCAAGGGGTCAGCATCACTTAACAGTGTTTCAATGAAGTTAAAAAAAATCCTTTATTCGGTTTTAGTCCTCCTTTCCCTCATTGTGTTAGTCCTTTTTGTCTTTGAGAATAGAAACACACTTCTTGGTGTCTTTTATCAGACATTGAATCTGGATAATAACGCATTAAAAGAATTTAAAAAGGCTGTGGAATCAGATCCCCAAAACGCTTATGCCTATTATCAGATGGGTCTTATCTACAAAGAGAGGGGTGATTTTAATAGCGCAGAGGAGGTATATAAAACACTCCTCAGTATCTTCCCTGACCATCCTGATGCAAACTACGACCTTGGTTATACCTACAGGGAGAAAGGGCTATACGAGATGGCAATAAAACAGTATAAAAAGGCCTTATCTATCAACCCTAAGAATGTTTATGCCCAGTATGATTTAGGCTATATATATAGAAAGATGGGTAACTATGAAAAGGCTCTGGAGGAATATGGAAAGGCTCTTGAAATTGACTCCAACCATCCCTATGCCCATTATGATATGGGCCTGATTTATGAGGAACTCGGGATGAAGGAGAAGGCAGAGGAGGAGTTCAGGCTCTATCATAAGATAACTGATTGATGAATGTAGTATCTTACACCATATTAAATCTGCTTCTATTTTCATCATGGTTTGTCCTCCTATTAAAAAAGAGGGATGCACTCTCATTTGTAGATAGATTAATAGGCGCCTTTGTCCTTGGACTCACACAGATTGTGCTCACAGAGATGATACTGGGGATCATATTTAAGCTGCTTTATACCACCCCCCTCCTCATACTCAACCTCTCCATTTCTCTGTTTGTAATCGTTATCTCCATGCTAAAGAAGGGAGGAATCTCTCTCTATGGAGAACTAAAGGAAGAGTTCACCACGATATTCAGTATAATCAAGGATGATATAGTATTATTGCTCATATCTATAATATTCATTATCTCCATAAGCTGGATTATATTCATTGGATATATCTTTCCCTCCTATACATGGGATGCACTCTGGTATCACCTTCCGATGGTTGGTTATATAATTCAGAGCGGTGCAATTCAGGAAAACCCTACGCCATCCTTGATAGACCAGTTCATCAACATCTTTCCAAAGAATATAGAACTCTTCTTCCTCTGGAATATTATAATTTTAAAGGATGACGCCATAACAGATCTAAGTCAGCTGTTGTTTACCATCATAGGAGTCTTCACTATATACAGTATAGCCATTAAGCTTGGTATTGAAAAAAGATACGCGATATATTCTGGCCTCATCTTCTTCTTTGCACCAATAGTAATTCTACAATCACATACCAACTATGTGGATGTTGCAGTTGCTGTGCTCTTTCTTATCGCCATAAATTTTCTGATATTCAGAGGCACAAGGGCTATTAACCCTCCAGCATTATCAATCATCCTATCAGGTATAACTACAGGTATCCTTCTTGGCTCAAAGGGCTCAGGTCCTTTATTTGTAGCGATATTGTCAGTTGCGATACTGATAAGGAATGTCCTTATATATCTGAATCCCTTCAAGCTATTTTATAACGAAGATAGGGGTTCTCTTTTAAGCATCCTGAAGGCCTATCTACTATGCTTCCTTTTGCCATCATTCCTGATAGGTGGCTATTGGTATATAAAGAACTGGTTCTTATATGGCAACCCTGTCTATCCAATGGAGATATCATTCTTAAATACCACCATCTTCAAGGGCCTCTACAGTGGGATAATCGATCCAGCACCTGAAATCATGGAAAGGCTTTCTCCCTTTAAAAGACTCATTTATGTCTGGCTTGAAAAGGTTAATTATTATCTTTATGACTCAAGGTTCAGTGGTTTTGGGCCAATATGGTTCATCATCTCGTTACCCTCTATCGCCTTCTGTCTCATCCATTCTTTAAGACACGGAAGGTTCAGGTTTCTCTTTTTAAGTATGATCCTTATTGTTACTTTTATCCTTTATCCAAGAAACTGGAACACAAGGTATGTGATCTTCATTCTTGGTTTAGGCGCATTGTCCACAGGAATGATGCTTGAATATTTCAGGCAGAGGGATAGGATATTAAAGACCCTCATCCTTATCCTTGTGCTATATACAGCCCTGACCTCAAACTCACCAGCCATTACACCTGATAAGATAGAGGAGTTTATTCGCCTCCCATCCTCAAGGCGTACCATAGTAGAACATGACCCATTCAATATACACCTTCAGGTAAGGCAGGAATACGGACACTGGAGATGGATAAGGGGTAACATAAAAAATGGGGACGTCCTTGCTTATACATTCGAGCCTCTCTTCCTCTCTCCATTATGGAATGGTGAATTCTCAAATAAGGTGGTCTATGTCAAGGCTGATTCATATGATGGATGGTTAATGAAATTAGAGGAGGAAAAGGCCACCCATGTATTAATCAGGACAAGATCACCTGAGGACATATGGATAGAAAACGAAAATAGATTACTCTCCAGTTATAGCTGGCTTGGGAGTTTCAAGAGGAGGTTCATTCTAACTTATTCGGATGACAATTACAGGATATACAAATTTGAATGAATGAACTATGAAGAGAAGGCATGACATACTCTTTCTCATATACCTAATGATTATTATAATCCTTGCTGTGATGTATTTTACAGTGCCTGAAAGAAAGATGTTTTTAGAGAACCAGCTTGAATGGTGGCGTGAATTCTGCAAGCTTGTGAGGTCACTTGTATAAGATGCATGTAGCAGTAATAATACCGGTACTGAATGAGGAAAAGACACTCCCGCTTGTGCTTAATGATATACCCCGAGACCTTGTGGATGAGATTGTTGTTGTTGACAATGGTAGTACTGACAGAACAGTTGAGATAGCAAGACAGGGGGGTGTAACCGTCCTGCATGAACCAAGAAGGGGTTATGGTTATCCATGCCTTAGAGGTATAGAGTATCTGAAGGAGAAAATGCCTGATATTGTGGTCTTTCTTGATGGAAACTACAGTGACCACCCTGATGAGATGGGGATGCTCATTGAACCAATAATTAATAGGGATTATGACCTTGTCATTGGCTCAAGAGTAATGGGTGAGGCTGAAGAAGGGGCACTCCGTCTACCTGTCAGATTTGGTAATAGACTGGCTACGGCACTTATAAGGATTCTTTATGGATTCAGATACACAGACCTCGGACCATTCAGGGCTATTAAGTTCAGAAGACTTCTTGATCTTGATATGAATGACAATCTTGGATGGACAGTAGAGATGCAGGTAAAGGCTGTAAAAAGAGGGTTCAGGGTTCTGGAGGTACCTGTAAGCTATCGTAAGGGAACAGGAAGATCAAAGTTTACAGGGGATATAAAAGGGGTATTCCGTATCGGATACAGGATATTAAAGGCGGTATTCAGGCATATCTTTTAAGACTCCATTAATAGCTCAATCAGCCCCTTCATCTCATCACTATCCCATTCTCTGTAACCAAGGGAGATACCAATGATATTACCTTCTTTATCAATCAAGACCTTTGTTGGTGTTGACCTGACACCATAAAGGATGCTTATCCTAGCATCCCTGTCCAGAAGATTTGGATAACTGAGGCCATAATCCTGAACAACACTTGAAACCTTACCCCTCTCTTCTTCTATATCTATACCAATGATAACAAAAGGTCTATCCTTGAAGTGTTGATATAGTCTTTCAAGGGAAGGCAACTCCTTCCTGCACCATGGTCACCATGTTGCCCAGAAACTTAACAGTATCACTTTGTCACGATACTGCCCCAAACTTACGGTCTGACCATCAATTGATAAAAGTTCAAATTCAGGAGCGATTTCAGGTTCATTCAGAGGCATAATACCCATTGAATTCATCAACTCTGATAAATTGCCCTTTGTGGGAAGGCTATCTGTTTGTAATCCCCGCCTTTCCTCACAGCCTAAAAACGTTGCGAAGATGATAAGTACGATAGCTACATAGTGGGCTCTTTTTATTGGTACCATCTCAAGAAGGTATATCAAGTGCCTACAGGCTGACTCTCCACGGCCTCTGATTCCTTTGCCTTCTCTCGGGCGGCCTTTTTGGCCTCAAACTCTATCTTGACCTCAGGATAATTGATTGTTCCCTCTATCGCAAGCACAGGGCACTTTGATGTACAGATACCACAGCCAATACATCTCTCCTGGTCTATGACATGGCGTTTCTTCCTCTCGCCTGAGACTGCGTTTACAGGACAGACCTTTGTACATGTGGTACAGCCAATGCATTTTTCTGTGACAGATGCCTTTGGTCTTGATGGTATGTAATCCATGATTGCACCTGTCGGGCATTTTCTCACACACAGACCACAGACCTTGCATTTATCAATATTAATCCTTGAGAGATTGTCCGCCATCTGAGCAGCATTGTATGGACAGACCTTCACACACATGCCACAAGCGATACAACCAACAAGGCAGTTCTTCTTTGTTGTTGCCCCTTTGTCCTTTGAATGGCACCTCACAAGCACCTCTTTTGAAAGGGGCAGTATCTCTATGACGTTCTTTGGACAGGCCTTGGCACAATTTCCACATGCGGTGCATTTTGCAGGGTCAACAACAGGCAGATTATCCTCGGCCATCTTTATCGCATCAAATGGACACGCCCTGACGCATGTGCCATAGCCAAGACAGCCATACACACATGCCTTGTCACCACCACTGGCAAGTACAGCAGCCTTGCAATCCATGATACCCTCATACTTGAATCTTCTTATTGACTTTGCTGCACCGCCCTGACACATTACCCTTGCAATACGGGGTTCTGTCTCCACAACCTCCTTACCTGTTATAATGGCAACAGCCCTTGCAGTTGGCTCCCTTCCAGGTGTACAGAGGTTTGGTGGGACATTAGGGTCAGCAACGACAGCCTCTGCATATTGTCTACAGCCAGGATACCCGCATGCACCGCAGTGTGCATGTGCAAGCACATCGAGCACCTGCTCAACCCTGGGGTCTGTTTTGACATCAAACTTCTTTGCAGCAAAGGCAAGGCCAAGACCAAATAATGCGCTTATGCCTGCCAAAAAGATGGCTGCAAATTTAAGGGCAGAACCAATATCAACACTCTCCCTTGCCTCAACACCACCCCCAACACCTGCATAGAGGGCAGAAGTGCAAAGGAACAAAAGTGCAATAGTAAATATTGCGGTCTTCTTATGCGTTGATATCTTTAACATCTTTTTAGAGTGTTATCAAACCAGAAAATCCTGTAAATGCAAGGGATATAAGCCCTGCTGTCACAAAGGCCATAGGCAGGCCCCTGAACGGGGCAGGAACATCAGCAAGCTCAAGTTTTTCACGAATACTTGCCATAATAACAAGTGCAAGGGCAAAGCCAAGGCCTGAACCAAGGCCAAAGGATATACTTTCCATAAAGGTATAACCTTCCCCTGCATTTATCAAAGGTACTGCAAGGATAATACAGTTCGTTGTAATGAGTGCGAGATATACACCTAATTTATAATACAACGTGGGGCTGACTTTTTTCATTATTGTATCAGCAGACTGTACAAAGGCAGCAACTATACCTATGAATATGATTATCTTAAGAAAGGTTATATCAAGGGGTATCATTATCTGTGTGAAAACGAGCCAGCTCAAGGCAGCACTCACAACCATAACAGATGTAAAGGTTATGCTCATACCAACAGCGGTCTCCATCTTCTTGGAGACCCCGAAGAATATACATAACCCAAGAAACCTTGTAAAGACAAAGTTATTTATGAGTGATGCAGCTATTAATAATTCAAAGAGTTTGTCAAACTCCATATCTCATCCCCTTTAGCCTGCGCCTGAAGCGCCTTTTCCTCCATAGAATCTTATATCAATCCAGTTAAAGAAGCCCATGAGTAAACCAACAGCAAGGAATCCACCTGCTGGAAGTATCATTATCAGGAGAGGCTTCCCAGCAACAACAGGGAATCCAAGTAGCGTGCCCTTTCCGAGCAACTCCCTGAAGAAGCTGATGACGATCATTGCAAAGAGAAACCCAACGCCCATTCCAAAACCGTCAAAAAAGGCCTTGTCAATCCTGTTCTTGCTCGCAAAGACCTCTGCCCTTGCAAATATTGAGGCAAAGGCAACTATTATCTGGATATAAAGCCCTATCTCTTTATAAGCCGCCCTCGCATATGCAGCCATAACCATATCAATAATACTCACATAACCTGCAATGATGAACATGAATATAGGGATACGAATCTTGGAATGGATAAATTTTCTGAGGGCAGAGACCGTAACATTGACCATCACCTGAACAAATATTACGGCGACCCCCAGGGTTATACCATTCTTGAGACTGTTTGTAACGGCTATGGCAGGGCATAGACTTATAGCCATCCTGAAAATGGTATTTTCTCCAAACATCCCGTTCTTGAGAAGTTCCCAGTTGCTCTTATGTCTCATCAGACTCATTATCTACCTCATCTTAATTTTAAAATTCTACGTTCAAAATAGCAAATTATCCATGATGTTCTGTATCGCCTCCCTGAGCCATATCCTTTATCATTAAGACACCCTTTTTAACAGCATCCTCTGCCACTGCACGGCTTGATATAGTAGCGCCTGTTATAGCCTGAATATCTTTCTCTGTTTCTCTCTTCACAACAACGAGGTGCTCTACAGTCTTTCCAGTAAACTGGTTTAGAAAATAATCCCTCTCTATCTCATCACCCAACCCAGGCGTCTCGGCATGGCTAAGGACATTCACTTTACTGACAACATAATCATTATCCACTGCTACGAGGACATTTATATAGCTTGAATACCCCTTTCCATAACTTTCAACTATATAGCCTATCCCTGTTCCATTGATACACTCCTTAACCTCTCTTTCCTGTCCTGTTTTTTCATCCTTGACCATCTCCACTTTCAGCTCACCGCATTTCTTTGCTATATAATATTCTGCATGTTTTTCATGTGGTTCCCAATCGCCCAGTTTCTCTATTATATCAGCCTCGGGTGCCATGGTCTTGAGTGCAGCCTGTTTCTCCTCCTGAGCCTTTCTATAAATCACAGGTGATGCCTTTGAATATACAAAGGCTATGAGAAGCCCGCCTATGATATAGACAACCACAAGATTAAATGTAATCTTCATCATGTCAATAGGTCTCATTTTTCCTTCTTCTCCTTTACTGCGCCAAAGAGTCGCGGCTTTACATTCCTGTCAATTAAAGGAGAGAAACAGTTCATCAGGAGGATTGCAAACATCACACCCTCTGGAAACCCTCCCTTTAAACGGATAAGCATGGTGATGGCCCCACAGCCAACACCGAAGATTATCTGGCCCTTTCTGATGGTAGGGCATGTAACATAATCTGTTGCCATAAAGAAGGCACCAAGTATAAGACCACCACTGAGCAGGTGAATCAAGGGGTCACCTGTAAAGAGTCCTGTCTTACCACCAAAGACCCATGCAAGGATGGCAACAGTTGATAGAAATGATATTGGAATGTGCCATGTGATGTATCTCTTATAAAGAAGATAAGCAGCACCTATAAGCAGAAATATTACAGATGTCTCACCAAGAGAACCTGCCCTGTTTCCGATAAGGAGATTTATATAAAGGTCGCTTTTACTTCCGAATTCCTCTATCAATTTTCCTATACCTTCTTCCTTTAACACTCCCAGCGGTGTGGCAGTGGTCTTTGTATCAAGGGCAACAAAGGCAGCGGTTGGTGCACTCCATGTAGTCATTGCCTTTGGCCATGTTATGAGGACAAACGCCCTGCCTATGAGGGCAGGATTAAAGATATTGTAACCAAGACCACCAAATAGCTGTTTTGTTATTACTACTGCTATAAAAGAGCCAACAATTGGGATATAAAAAGGTAGATTCGGAGGAAGATTCATCCCGAGGAGAAGTCCTGTTAAGAACGCACTACCATCACTTATGGTGATTCTCTTCTTAATAGCCCTCTGAAACAGATATTCAGATAAAACAGAACTGATTACACAGAGGGTTGTGACAAAGATTGCCCTCGGGCCAAAATAATAGAATGATGCGATCATGGCAGGCAAAAGTGCAATATTCACACTCCACATAATACGGCTGACTGATTCCTCATCCCGTATGTGAGGGCTTACAGAGACTATCAAAGGATGTCTTTTCTCTTCAGCCATTTTCAATTAAAACACAGATAATCACAGATTATAAGCAGATGATCACAGATGTATCTGCGGTCTTTCATGGTTTTACCATACTCTTTGCCAGTCTTATAAATTGCACCATTGGTCTCTTTGAAGGGCATACAAATGCACATGAACCACATTCAAAACAATCAAATAGGTTATACTCCTTTGCCTCTTCGTAATGAGCCTTTTCAGAAAGTATACTGAGCATCGAAGGATTAAGACCCATTGGGCAGACATCAACGCAACGGCCACACCTTATACAGGCAAAATATTCATCAGATGGAAAAAATTCCTCCTCTGTCTGGATAAGGATACCCGATGTTCCCTTTACAACAGGCACATCAAGGCTCCACTGAGCAAACCCCATCATTGGACCACCCACTATCACCTTAACAGCCTTATCAACAAGGCCGCCACAATCCTCAAGTAATTCTGAGAGCATCATACCGATTCTGACCATCATATTCTTGGGCTCCTTCACGCCTCCTCCGGTAACTGTGACAACCCTTTCCACAAGTGGCTTCTCATACCTTACAGCCTCATAAATAGATAGTGCTGTGCCAACATTCTGGACAACAACTCCGACATCCATTGGAAGACCGCCTTTTGGTGGAACCTCCCTGCCTGTTATGGCCTTTATCAACATCTTCTCAGCACCCTGGGGATATTTCACTGTCAATTCTCTAACATCTATACTTCCTTCACCGACCGTTGCATTCTTCATAGCCTTGATGGCATCAGGTTTGTTCCTTTCAATACCTATAAAACCTCTTGAGACACCAAGCGCCCTCATAATAAGTTTTAGACCATTTACAATCTCAGCAGGACGTTCAACCATTAATCTATGGTCAGCGGTTAGATAGGGCTCACACTCAGCACCATTTAATATAACTGTATCAACAGGTTTTTCTTTTGGTGGAGAGAGTTTTACACTTGTTGGGAAGGCTGCCCCTCCCAGACCCACTATACCTGCATCCCTCACAAGCCTTTTTATCTCATCAGGAGAAAGATCAAGATATTCTGTATTATCTATAAGGGGCAGGGCCTCATCCTTTCCATCACTCTCAATAACTATAGAAGGTATCATCCTACCTGAAGGATGAAGAAAATCACCAATAGCTATGACCTTCCCTGAAATGGATGCATGCACAGGAGCGGAGACAAAGCCAGGGGGGGAACCAATTAACTGATACCTCTTAACCTCATCACCTATCTTCACCTCAGCCTTTGCAGGTGCACCTATGTGCTGGCTTAAGGGTATTATTACACGCTTGGGATGGTGAGCTTCTTCAATCGGCTTATGAGCTGTAAGTTCCTTTGAATCATGGGGATGAACACCCCTCTCAAACGTATCGGTCTTAACCATAACCTTTCCGTTTCTTTATGACTTAGAAAAAAATTTGCAAAGAATAACATTTAAGACAAACTTCTGTCAACACAAATGGCCAAAGCGCTGAGTTTTGACAGGGTATTCAGGGTTATTTAAGTGCCTTTAGGATTACGTGGGATATAAATCTGGCTTTTTCTGGCTTAAGCTCAGGGTAGATAGGCAAAGAGAGCACCTCCTTTGAAGCGGATTCGCTCTCAGGAAGATCACCCTTTTTATAACCAAGGTATCTGAATGCCTCCTGCAGGTGAAGGGGAACAGGGTAGTATATTACAGAGGATATGGAATTCTCTTTTAAAGCCTTTATGACCTTTGTCCTGTTTCTGGTTCTGATAGTATATTGATGATAAACATGCTTACTGCCTGTCTGTTCAAGAGGGCATTCTACTGCTCCTGAGAGCAAGGAGGTATATATACTTGCAAGCTCACACCGTTTTCTGTTATAGGTATCGATGTGCTTAAGTTTTATCCTAAGAATAGCCGCCTGAATCTCATCAAGCCTGCTATTAAAGCCAATAAACTTATGCTTATAGCTAACAGTTGCTCCATGATTTCTTAAGAGCTTAATCTTTTTGTATACCTCTTTATCATGTGTTATCACCATACCACCATCACCATATGCCCCGAGGTTCTTACTTGGATAAAAGCTGAAACATCCTGCATCACCTATGCCTCCTACAGGTGCATTTCTGTATCTTGCGCCAAATGCCTGTGCACAATCCTCAATGACCTTCAATTTATACCTTCGGGATATTTCTATGATGGGTTTCATATCTGCAGGCTGACCGAATAGATGTACAGGTATGATTGCCTTTGTCTTTGGAGTTATCTTTGCTTCTATCTTTGAAGGGTCTATATTGAGTGTCTCTCTATTTATATCTACAAAAACAGGCCTTGCACCGACATAGGTGATGGCCTCTGCTGTGGCAATAAATGTGAATGGCGTTGTTATCACCTCATCATCCTTCTTGATGCCCATTGCCTTCAGGCTCAGATGAAGGGCATCAGTGCCTGATGCAAGGCTGACAGCGTATCTGACACCATGATAATCTGCTATCTCTTTTTCAAGGTTTTCTACATTTGGGCCAAGGACAAAATGGCCACTTTCGAATATAGATCTAATGGTCTTCTCTATCTCATAACGGAGAGAGCGGTGTTGCGAGGTGAGGTCGATCATAGGAATAGGTATTTTCCCCTTCTGTTCTTTGTTCTTCCCCTTCAGAGAATCTACTTCATTTCTATTATTTGATTTTGATATTGTTTTCATGATGGTTGACAAGTTCTGATATCTTTAATGCAACCTCAAGGGCATTCTTGCCCTCATGACCTGATACCAAAGGCCTTGTCCTGTTCTTAACGCACCTGATAAAGGAGATGATCTCTTCCTTGAGGGGCTCTTTCTTTTCAGGTCTTATAACATCAACACTTATACCGTTTTTGTTCTTCTTATAACATGTGACCTCCTGACTCTGGTAATTCAGGTTTAAAAAGAGGTTATGCTGGAATATCTTTAGTTCCCTTGCCACGTTGTCAGCTATCCTGCTTGTTACTGCCTCAGCAACACAACCATTTTCAAATTCAATCCATGCATGAGCAATGTCTATACTCTCTGTCAGGACATTTGCACCTGTTGCTCTTATGTCAGTAATCTCTGAATCCACAAGGCTGAGGATGACGTCTATATCATGTATCATGAGGTCCAGGGTTACATCCACATCAATCCCCCTTCCTGAAAATGGTGATAGGCGTTGTGATTCAATGAACTGAGGGTTTTTAACCATATTGCTTATAAGAGAGACCCCTGTATTGAACCTTTCAACATGACCCACCTGCAGAATGATGTTCCTCTGTTCAGCCTCAGATACGAGGATCCTTGCCTCCTCCAGTGTATATGTAATGGGTTTCTCTATGAGTAAATCCTTCCCATGCCTTATGAAATCCATTGCAACCTCAAAATGGGAGGTTGTTGGCACAGCGATGCTTACAGCATCAACCAAGTGGATGACATCTCTATGATTGATATATGCCTTAACTCCATATCTTGAGGCAACCTCCTCTGCCCTTTTAAGGTCGATATCAACAACCCCTATAAGGTTAACATCGTTGAGTTCAGAAAACACCCTTGCGTGATGGATTCCTATCGCACCAACACCTATAACCGCAACCTTGATCATCCTAAACCTCTACCCTGATCAGAGATCTGTTGTATCATCTTATGAGATATTCCTACCACACTTATGCCACTCTTATCAGCCTTTTTTATAAAATCCTTCTTATCAACGATAATACACCTTCCTGCCTCAAGTGCCAGAACTTTTGCCCTTACGCTATTCATTATCTTTAATGTCTCCATACCTACAACCGGAACATCATAACGCATGTCCTGTCCTGGTCTGCTCAACTTCACAACAACTGCACCATTACCTGCAAATATACCACCCCTCTTTATAGCCTTATCAGTGCCTTCTACCGCCTCAACCGCCATGACCGCTCTGTCCTTAACAATAACGGTCTGTCCAATCTCGAGCCTTCCTACATTTTTTGCTATGCCCCATCCAAACACTATATCCTGCCACTCTGCATCAGTAGGTTTTCTACGTGTCAGGGCACCTTCATCTGCCATAATACCTCTGGTGAATAAGGTTGTCTTAAGCAGTCTGATGCCATCCCTCTCGAGTTCCTTTCTTATGGCCTTCATGATGGTATCGTCTGAGTGGTCTTTTAATGACCGGAGTAATTTGATGGCCCTACTATCAAGGGACACATCTCTTTTATTCTTATATAACAGATCCTTTGGCACCTTTCCTGCCATCACAACATTTCGTATGTCAGATTTCTTAAGTAATGATATCAGTCTGCCGAGATGTCCTACGTGGATTCTGTGAAATTCATCAGCAATCTCTTTGAGCGGGCTGTTCTCGAGGGAGAAAAGAACAATAACTGTGACCGCAAAACCCATTCTTCTGGCCTCAAGGGCTACAACCTTCGGTAGTTCTCCCATGCCTGAAATGAGGCCAATCCTTTTCATCGGCATATACCTCTCTTGTTCTTCTCTATAAATTCTATAAGGTGTTTAATCTCATCAGACTGTCGGACCTCTCTCCTTACCATATCTATTGCCTCTTTAAGCGTCAGCTTGCTTCTGAAGAGTATCCTGTATGCCTGTTTTAGTTCCTTGATTGTGGAATCCTTAAAGCCATTTCTTTTTAGTCCAATGGTGTTTAAGCCATAGAGTTTTGCCCTATTACCTGAGGCTGTAGTATAAGGGGGGATGTCCTGTACAACACCACTGAATCCTCCAACCATTGCATATGCCCCTATCCTTGCAAATTGATGGATGGCAACAAGTCCACCAATTACCACAAAATCTTCCACCTCCACATGGCCTGCAAGGGTTGTTGCATTGGCCATTATAGTGGAGTTTCCAATCTTACAGTCATGTGCAATATGGACATATGCCATGATAAAATTATGATTCCCTATTTCTGTAACCCCCTCTCCATCAACTGATGCCCTGTGGATTGTTGTGTATTCCCTAATTATGTTGTTATTCCCTATCCTGACAGAGGTCTTCTCTCCTTTGTATTTGATGTCCTGCGGGGGAAGACCTATTACAGTGAATGGATAAATAGTGCAATTATTGCCTATCTCAGCATTCTCTATAACAACATGAGAGAGGAGCCGAGTGTTTTTGCCGATCCTTACCCCTTCTCCGACGATACAATATGGGCCGATCTCAGCCTCTTCAGAGAGCTTTACATCCCTGGCAACCTGAGCTGTAGGGTGAATCTTCCCCTTAGCCATGACTCAACTCCTTCTCCGTGACCATTGCGGTGAACTCAGCCTCTGATACAAGATTGTCTCCAACAAAGGCCAAGCCAGAAAACCTCCATACATTACCCCTCTGTTGAATTACGTTTATTTCAAACCTTAACTGGTCACCTGGTATCACCGGTTTCCTGAATTTAGCCTTTTCTATGCTCATAAAATAGACGATATTTCCTTCTGCCCCTGAACGGGATGCAAGTATCCCTGCAACCTGAGCCATTGCCTCTACAATCAGCACGCCGGGCATAATGGGGTAGTCAGGAAAATGTCCTTGAAAGAATGGCTCGTTGATGGTTACGTTCTTGATTCCAACGGCCTTTGCCTTTGGTTCCAATTCAATTATCCTGTCAATAAGGAGAAAGGGGTATCTGTGAGGTAGGATGCCCTGTATTTCCTGAGTATCAATCATTATTAACCTCCTTATAAATTGTCGTTATTAATCAGACCCTTTGTCTGTTTTTGCCCTCTCAAGCCTTTGCAGGCGCCTTATATATTCAGGAAGCTTTGAATAGATGCCCTGTGCCCTCAGCCATTCCTTATGTGATATTGCAGGATATCCTGAGACAACCTGACCATCAGGGATATCGTGGAGGATTCCAGCCCTTGCGCCTGCCATTACCCCCTTGCCAAGCTTTACATGGTCCCTTATCCCCGCCTGACCACCAAGGATTGTCTCATCCCCTATCTCACTGCTTCCACCAATACCAACCTGTGCCACTATGATACAGTTCTTGCCTATTCTAACATTATGACCAATCTGGACAAGGTTATCTATCTTCGTTCCTGCTCCTATAATGGTTTTACCTGTTGTTGCCCTGTCTATTGTCACATTTGCGCCTATCTCCACATCATCCTCCACCACAACACTACCAACCTGTGGCATCTTATGGTGTTTGCCTTTGTAACGGACATATCCAAATCCATCAGCCCCTATGACAGCCCCTGGATGTACTATCACCCTCTTGCCTATCTTCACATTTTCCCTGATGGTCACATTCGGATAGATTATGGTCTCCTCACCTATACTTACATCTTCACCGATGTATACATTTGGGAATATAGAGGTGCGATCTCCGATTACTGACCTGCTACCTATGTAAACGAAAGGATATATAGTGATCTCCTTACCAAGAGTGACATCCTTTTCAATGATAGCCTTCTCACTGACCCCGAGTGCCCTATATGGTTGTTTATAAAAAGCCTCAATTACCCTGGCAAAAGCAAACGCAGGATTGTCCACAAGGAGCATGTCCTTTGAGAGCCCCTTTATCTCTTCTCTTAGGATTATTGCACTTGCCTTTGTGGTGAAGACGTGCTCCATGTTAATCTTCCCCTTTGGGGAATCTACTTCGTTTCTCCTGTCTGCAAAAAAGGTTATATGCCCACTCTCTGCCTCCTTTATACCTGATGCCCCTGTTATCTCAACATCAGGGTTTCCAAGGAGCCTCCCCCCTGTAATCTCTGCTATCTTACTGAGCTTCACTTTTTGTTTTTGGATGACTTTTGGGACTCATTAAATCTCTTGATGACCATATCTGTTATATCGACCCCCTCGGGGGCATAGAGTATTCCACCTTCAACCTTCTCAAAGATGGCTGTGTATTTTTCTTCCTCCCCTATCTTCTTTATCATCTTTCTGAGGTCAGAGACTATCTCCTGCATAAGGTCATTCTGTTTTTTCTGTAATTCCTCATTAAAGTCCTTTATCATCCTGTTGTATTCCTTTTGCAATTTTTCGTAAGTTTCCTGCTTCTTCTTCAAAGATTCAGGGGTGAGTACTGCTGACTGTTTTGATAACTCATCTTCGAGTTTCTTTATCTCCTCACCTTTTTTATCGATAACAGTCTGCTTTTCCTTCACCATCTCCTCAAGTTTCTTTATGGCCTCCTTACCCCTGTCACATTCATTTAATGCCCTATTTAAGTCTACAAAACCAAACTTCAATTCCTCTGCAGAGGAATTCAGTGCAAAGAATGATAGCATTACTGCTAAAAACAATATCCTTTTCATTCACTCCTCCTATTTTTAGATTCCCCTTCAGGAAATCTACTTAGTTTAAAAGATTGTCCCCATTGAGAACTCTATCTTGCTTTCAGCCTCATCTTCTTTTCTGTCAAGATTATATCCCCACTCGAGTCTTATTGGCCCGAAAGGAGATACCCATCTGAAGCCAAGACCTGCGGTTGGTCTCAGTTCTGTTATGGATATGTCCTCATTATCATCAAAGGCCTTTCCAGCATCAAAGAATATCACCCCCTTGAGCCTTACCTCTTGAACAATAGGGAATATGTATTCAACATTAAAAATCAGTTCCTTGTTACCCCCTATCTTCTCTCCCTCTTCGTTTCTTGGCCCTCCCTCTCCGAAGCCAAGTCCCCTTACGGTATTTATACCCCCTACATAAAACCTCTCATAAAGTGGCAGGTCCTTACCTGCAAAACCTGTTGCATAACCGAACCTTCCCCTGAGGCTGAATGTCGTATTCCATATTGCTGGAAAATACCAGATTGAATCAACCAACCCCTTGGCGAAGTAGTTATCGCCGCCAAGACCTGCGATTGTTGTATAAAGGGCGTGTCTTGTGCCAGTGGTAGGGTCAAGGTAGTTGTCCCTTGTATCTCTCCATATTGATGGACTTATACTACTTGTAACCCTCACTCCTTCATTGTCTTTTATAAAGGAGGAGGCATCCTCCGAGACATTTCCAATATCAGCCTCCTCGAGATTATATCGTATATTGCCACTTATGTATTCAGTTAATTCCTTGCCAAAGCTAATAGAGAAGCCCCTTGCCCTCTTATCATAATCAGGATATTCAAACGATTCATCATATATGCTGAATGATGCTGAGATGGGTTTATCAAGAAACCATGGGTCCTTAAGTGATAGTCTATACTCTGTTCTTATTGAGCTCAGGTCTGCCCTGAAGGTCAATTGCAGTCCTTTACCAAAGAGATTTCGCTGTGTTATCTCCCCAAGAAACATAAACTTATCCACTGAACTATAGCCACCACCGATACTGAGCATTCCTGTCATCTTCTCCTTCACCCTTACATTGAGGTCAATAAGTCTATCCTCCACCCGAGGTATGGGTGTGATATTGACGGTTTCAAAATAATCAAGATTATTTATCCTCTGGTAACTCCTTCTTAAGAGCTTACTGTTGAAGATTTCCCCTTCATCAAGTCTTACCTCTCTTCTTATCACCTTATCACGTGTCCTTGTGTTACCTGTAATCTCTATCCTTCCAATCCTGAAGACTTCTCCCTCGGCAATGGAGAGTGTAACATCTACAGACTTGCTCTCCTCATCCACATTTATTATAGGGTTTATATCAGCCCTTGCGTATCCCCTCTCCATATAGAGTTCAAGGATCCTGTCTATATCATTTCTCAGTTCCTTTCTGCTGAAGATAGCTCCTTCCCTACTCTTTAGATGTTTGAAAAGCTCCTCAATAGAGAATACGGTATTTCCTTCTATATTAACACTTCCCATCTTATACTGTTGCCCTTCGGATACAGATATATCAATATATAATTTTTTTCTGTCATCACTCAGTCTGACCACAGGCTCTGATACTTCAACATTTATGTATCCATGATTATGGTAAAGCTCTCTGATTCTTTCAATATCAACCCTGATTACCTCATCTCTATATACCCCAGAGCTTGTTAGAAATGAGAATATCCACCACTCCCTTGTCTTCATTGCCTTTTTGATCTTTCTGTCAGAAAGGGCTTTATTACCGTGAATAGTAATTCCTCTAACCTTTATCTTTTCCCCTTCGGTGACCTTAAATGTTAAAGCCACTGCTTCTGGTGTAACTTCTCTTATTATTGGTATGACCTCTGCAAGCCAGTAACCCTCGGACTGATAGAAAGTGATAACCTTCTTGACATTGTCCGCGATCAGTTCCGGGTTTGCTATACTTCCAGGGGTGATGGTTATTTGTTCTTTAAGTTCATCGGTTTCAAATTCCTGGTTGCCCTGAAAATCTATGCTTATGATGGTTGGTCTTTCTTTAAATATAAAGATCAGTTTAAGGCCACCTTCAAAGGGTTCAAGCTCAACCCTTATATCATCGAAGTATCCTATGCTATATAATCTTTTTATATCTTCCCTTACCTGCTCGTCAGAGAAGGGTTCACCAATCTTGCTCTGTATATTTGCGTATGCGGTCTCGTCCTTAATCTTTTTATTCCCCTTGAGTTCGATTAATTTAATTAACGGCCCTTCCTCTGCAGAGACAATAGATATATTCAATAAAGAAAAGGCGATCATAAAAACAATAATATATATCTCACATGTATATCTCATGACCGTTTTCATTAGATCTTTGATAAGAAAATTAAAGGGTAGTATATCACTAAATCATATCCAAAATCCAATATAAAAAAGACCGTGGATAGCGTCCAAAATTCTAAAGATAGAAATTACCTTTGTCATTGAACTAAACTTAGATATTACTGCCATGTCTTCAGAAAGGATAAAAAAGGTGCGTCTTGATAAGTTGCTACTTGATAAGGGGCTTGCTGAAAGCAGGCAGAAGGCAAAGGCCCTGATACTTCAAGGAGATGTGCTGGTGGATGATAAGGTTATGGATAAGGCAGGGTCTCTTGTAAGGGTTGATGCCTCTTTAAAGGTCAGAGATAAGATGCCCTATGTGAGTCGAGGGGGGCTTAAGCTTGAGAAGGCTATCAGCGCCTTTGGTATAGATATAAGAGAGAAGGTGGCAATGGACATAGGTGCATCAACAGGTGGCTTTACAGATTGTCTGTTGAAAAATGGAATTAAAAGGGTCTATGCCATAGATGTGGGTTATGGACAGATTGACTGGAGGCTCAGGAATGATAAGAGGGTCATCCTCTTTGAGAGAACAAATATAAGATATCTTGAAAAAGATGCAATACCTGAGAGGATTGACATTATAACAATTGATGTCTCCTTTATCTCACTTCTTAAGGTCATACCAAAGGCTCTGGACTTCCTATCACCCAAAGGAGAGATAATCGCCCTGATAAAGCCGCAATTTGAACTGCAGAAGAAGGACGTGGGAAAGGGAGGAGTGGTAAGGAATGAATCAAAAAGGCTTGAGGCAGTTGAAAAGGTAAAAGAAGGTATAAAGGTCATGGGGCTTGATGTAATGAGTATCTTTGAGTCTCCCATTCATGGACCAAAAGGAAACATCGAGTATTTCATACATCTTAAGAGAAAGGCCTAATCGTCCACTTATTCCTTGATTATGCCCCCCCTTCTTTATATGATATATTCATGGAAAAACAGAGACTGATTCCCCTTGATCATTCAAGCCTATCTGAAGAGGTGATAGATATCCTCCTTTTTGATAGCTCAACAGAGCCAGCACTCTTTGATGAGATAGCACTGAGAAACACTCATAGACCGAATATCCTTCAATTACTCCTAAATCATCCCTTGACGCCCTACAAGACAAGGCAGTTTGTAGCAGAAAAACTTCGTCTCCCGATACCCTTAAAAAAGCCTGCGATGGAAGAGGAGACAGCAAGGACAAAGATAACAGGGTTGTTACAGAAGATACAGAAACTAAGGACAGGCGAGAAGATACAGCTTGCCCTAAGGGGAAGCCGTGATATAAGAACAATACTGCTAAGGGATGCGAATAAAGAGGTGATGCTTGCTGTTCTTGAAAACCCGAAGATAACGGATAGCGAGATAGAGTTACTTGCAAGACAACAAACAACACCCATTGAACTCATAAGGGCCATTTCACAAAAGAAGGAATGGATGAGGACATACTCTATTATCCATGCCCTTGTCTCAAACCCTAAAACACCCATTAATATTTCCCTTAAGCATATTCATAATTTAAGGACAAAGGACCTCTCGCTACTTGAAAAGAACAGAAATATCCCCGATGCTGTAAGGGCAACAGCAAAAAAATTATTGATAGCCAGAGAGCATTGACAGGTTATACCTCATGAATAAAGAAGTTTTCCTCCTTCTCCCTCCTAACGGTTGTTTCGGGTCCATGGCCAGAAAGCATCCTTGTCTCTTCTGGTAGTTCAAGCAGGCGTCTAAAGGAGTTTTTGAGTTTTCTTATATCACCTCCTGGTAAATCCGTTCTCCCAACAGAACCCCGAAAGATGGTATCACCTGTAAAGACAATACCCTTACCATAAAGGGATATACCACCAGGGCTGTGACCTGGTGTATGAATGACTTTAAACTCAATACCACCTGCCCTTATCACATCTCCGTCTTTAAGCAGTCCATCAGGTTCAGGGATATCATCTATCTCAAAGCCCCATAGTATCGCCTGCTCCTTTGCTGTCCTGAATATCTCAAGGTCATCAGCATGAATAAGCACCTTTGCGCCTGTCTCTCTTTTGATATCCCCTACTGCTCCTAAGTGGTCAAAGTGGGCATGAGTCAATACAACGGCAACAACCTTAAGGTCATTCTCTTTAATCGCCTCAACAATCCTCTCAGATTCATCTCCAGGGTCAATAACCAGGGCATCTTTTGTTTTCTCATCTGCAACAATATAACAATTTTCTTCAAGTGGTCCAACAACAAGCCTTCTAAGAATCATCTTTCCTCCACATGATAAATCAGTATCTAATTTGCCAATATTCTACCTTAATTCTCTCCTAAAATCACCTTTTTCAATTGTCTTCAGCATCCTGAAATAAATTCAATATATTATGAGACAAGGGTGCCTATGCATTAAAAGATGTAATGTAGAAAAATCAACCACTTAGATGCGTTTTTGTGCTAAAATATGCCTGTAACTGTC
>FWPU01001913.1_pt1 | contig 60054 bp, 59 predicted proteins | sample 2228361 | NCBI WGS metagenome assembly FWPU01 (sample SAMEA103939777, study PRJEB20133) | metagenome
GCCCAACCGTTAAGAAGCACAAGGCACGAGGAGAGCTTGTGAAGAATTTCATTGACACAGGCGCTTTGGTGCCCCATATTTGTGCAACCGGATGGTTCCTGTGGAAATGGATGCGAATGATCGGTGTGTGGATGCTCCAAAGATCGAGAAAGCGGGTAGGGGTCTCATGAGGCGTCCAGCGGTTTTTCAAAACCCTTCCAAAGACCTGAGTCCTTCCGAGGTCGCTCGAATTCAGGAAATCATGGACCAATACCGAGGCAAGAAAGGGGCGCTGCTTCCTTTGTTGACCGAGGTGCAGGCGGCATGCGGCCAATGGCTTCCGGCCAATGTGTTGGCCTGGATCGCCGATGAGGTGGACGTGCATTTAAGTTATCTTTACGGCATTGCCACCTTTTACACCATGTTGTCCTTGGAGCCTCGTGGCAAGTACATCATTCGTGTCTGTGAATCCCCGGCCTGCCATATTTTGGGAACGGAAACGATCCTGGAAGCGCTTCGGTCCGAATTGGGCATTCGCGAAGGGCAAACCACGTCCGACGGACTGTTCACTTTGGAACTGTCTTCGTGCCTTGGCGTGTGCGAAGTGGCTCCGGCCATGCAGATCAACGAAGTGGTCTTTGGGAACCTCACCCGCGAAAAGATTCATGAGGTGCTGGAGCGGTATCGGCGAGGGGACGTGGTGGATTATCGCACCCTGCCCGGGTCCGGCGGAAGGGTGCGCACGGACTGGGAGATTCATCGTCGAGCGGTGCTGCTTCAAGGAGTTGGGGACATTGATCCCGAAAACATTGAGGATTACTTAACCATTGGCGGCTATGAAGCGCTTCGCAAAGTGATTTTGGGCATGTCCCCGGAAGAGGTGGTGGAGGAAGTCAAGGAATCGGGTTTACGCGGCCGTGGTGGAGCCGGTTTTCCGACGGGCATGAAATGGTCTTTCACGCTTCCTTTAAAGGCACCGGAAAAATATGTGATCTGCAACGCCGATGAAGGAGAGCCCGGCACCTTTAAAGATCGTTACATCATGGAGGGGAATCCGCACCGGCTTTTGGAAGGATTGATCATCGCCGGGTATGCCATCGGTGCCTGTAAGGGCTTTATTTATGTTCGAGGTGAGTACTACCTGTCGATGCATCGGCTGCGCCGAGCCGTGGAGCAGGCGCGGGAGCGCGGCTTTCTTGGGGAACGCATTCTGGGATCGTCTTTTTCCTTTGAGGTGGAGATTCGATCCGGTGCCGGGGCTTATGTCTGCGGTGAGGAAACGGCTCTGATCGAATCCATTGAGGGACTGCGAGGCAACCCCAGGGTCAAGCCGCCTTTTCCTGGGGTTCGAGGCCTCTGGGCCATGCCCACAGTGGTCAACAACGTGGAAACCCTGGCCAATGTGCCGCTGATCATCAAAAACGGCGCCCAATGGTACCGGTCCTTTGGCACGGAAGATTCTCCAGGCGTGAAACTGTACCAGATCTGCGGCCATGTGAATTCCCCTCAGATCGTGGAAGCCCCCTTAGGACTCACCCTTCGAGAACTCATCGAAGTGTACGGCGGCGGCATGAAGGACGGCGTTCCCTTCAAGATGTGCCAAACCGGGGGAGCCTCCTTCGGCTTTTTTACGGCGGAACATCTGGACACGGTCATGGACTACGTGTCCATGCAGAAAAAAGGCGGCGCTTTAGGATCCGGCACCATGCTGGTCATGAACGAAAAGACCTGCGTGGTGGATGTGGTCCGAAACATCATGCACTTTTTCCAGCATGAATCCTGCGGATTTTGCACACCGTGTCGGCGGGGCACTCGCGTGCTTTACGAAACCCTGTGTCGCATCGCGCAGGGGGAAGGCCGTGAAAGCGATCTTCCCATGATGATCGATTTAGCCCAGACCATGTCGGCGACGGCCAATTGTGCCCTGGCCATGTCCCCCATCTTTTTTGTCCGGACCACCATCGAACGGCTCAAAGACGAATACCTGGCCCACATTGTTGACAAGAAATGCCCTTTGGGAGTGTGTCCTGCATGAGTCCCAGGGGCATGAGGTGTGAGGAGGCCGGTCCATGACGGCGATGTATCTTCCGGTGCTGATCTATCTTGTGATCACGATGGGTGTGATAGGCGCCATTATTTTTCTTTCCAGGCGCATCGGCACGCGAAGGGTCACTCGAGAAAAGATGCTTCCCTACGAGTGCGGTATGGATCCCATCGGCACGTTGGAAATTCATTTTCCCGTTAAATTCTATGTCCTGGCCATGATTTTCATCATTTTCGACATCGAAACCGTGTTCCTTTACCCGTGGGGCGTGATTGTTCGGGATCTGGGCTGGTTTGGATTTGTCGAAATGCTTGTCTTCACCGTGGTTCTGTTGATCGGTCTTGTCTATCTGTACCGAAAGGGGGCTTTGGAATGGGATTAGAGCAACAGATCCGAAGCCAGATTCTCACGTCCACATTGGAAAAGTTCGTCAACTGGGCCAGAAAGTCTTCCGTATGGCCGGCGACCTTCGGGTTGGCCTGTTGCGCCATCGAAATGATTTGCACGGCCGCCAACCGTTTTGACATCGCTCGGTTCGGCATGGAAGCCTTTCGAGCTTCTCCGCGACAAGCGGATCTTATGATTGTCGCCGGCACGGTGACCAAAAAGATGGTGCCGGCCGTGGTGCGTATCTACGAACAGATGCCGGAACCCAAGTGGGTGATCGCCATGGGGGCGTGTGCCAGTTCGGGAGGCATCTTTCGAAGTTACGCCGTGGTGCAGGGTATTGACCGATATCTTCCGGTGGATGTGTATGTTCCCGGATGTCCTCCCAGACCGGAAGCTCTTCTTTACGGCATTCTGAAACTCCATGAAAAAATCTCAAAGGATCCCTTTCTGACGAAAAAGGAAGGACCCATCGTGGTGGATCCTCAGGCGGCACAGAATCTTGGGGAGGTGCGGGCGTGAGCGGGGAAGCGGTGCCCAGGACTTATGTGCAAGAAGTCATGGATGAACTGCCTGCCGAAGCTGTTCGGGGTCGCACATGCTTTCGGGACCAATGGACCCTTGAAGTGCGCTCGGAATTTTTGCTGCAGGTTCTGACGGAACTTCGAAACCGATGGGGATTCCGGTACTTGATCGATGTGACGGCTGTGGATTTTTATCCGCAAACCCCTCGGTTTCAGGTGGTCTACCATCTGTGGTGCCACGCTCGTCAGGCTCTGCTTCGTGTGAAAACATGGGTCGAAACGGATCCGCCAAGTGTTCCATCGGTCACGGGACTGTGGAAAACGGCCGGCTGGCATGAAAGGGAATGTTTCGACCTTTTTGGGATCACCTTTACGGGGCATCCCGATCTTCGACGCATTCTGCTCCCCGAAACGTGGGAAGGGCATCCGTTGCGAAAGGATTATCCCACCGAGGGTCCCGACTGGGATCTGGACTAGGATAGCACCATGAGTGAGCTGACCGAACGATTGATCCTCAATGTAGGGCCTCAACATCCCAGTACCCACGGGGTGCTGCGTGTGGTGGTGGAATTGGAAGGGGAGGTCATTGTGCGGTGCACGCCGGACATTGGGTACCTGCACCGCGGTATTGAAAAGCTCATGGAATCCAAGACCTACCACCAATGCCTGCCCTTGACCGATCGCATCGATTACCTGGCCGGATCCGCCAACAATTTGGGGTTTGTGCTGGCGGTGGAAAAGCTTCTGGGGATCGAAGTGCCGCCTCGAGCCCGGTACCTTCGTGTGATCGTGGCGGAAATGACTCGAATCTCCAGCCATCTCTTTTGGCTGGCCACTCACGCCCATGACCTTGGAGCCATGACACCGCTGTTTTACACGTTTCGAGAACGGGAACAGCTCATGGATCTTTTTGAGGCGGTGGCGGGAGGGCGTCTGTTTCCGTGCTATTTTCGTATCGGCGGTGTCGCTCGTGACGTTCCCGACGGCTGGACCGATGGAGTGCGGGAATTTTGCCGCACTTTTCCCGACAAGATGAAAGACTATGAAACCCTTCTCACCAAAAATCCCATCTGGATCAAGCGCACCAAGGGTGTTGGGGTGCTTACGGTGGACGAGGTTTTGGACTACGGGTTGAGCGGGCCGGTGGCACGAGGTTCGGGCATTCCCTGGGATGTAAGGCGCGCGGATCCCTACTGCGGGTACGATGAGTTCGATTTTATCGTTCCTGTGGGGGAAAACGGGGACACTTACGATCGGTATCTGGTACGGTTGGAAGAAATGCGCCAGAGCGCCCGCATCATTCTGCAGGCTTTGGATCGGCTTCCTTCCGGGGATATCGCCGTCAATGATCCCACCATCACGTATCCGCCCAAGGTGGATGTGTACACCAAGATCGAATCCCTCATTCAGCACTTTCTATTGGTCGAGGAAGGCATTCGGCCGCCTCAAGGGGAAGTTTTTCATCATACGGAAGCACCCAAAGGGGAACTGGGGTTTTACATCGTCAGTGACGGCTCGTCTCATCCGTTTCGTGTGAAGGTGCGTACCCCCAGTTTCGTGAACCTGCAGGTGCTGAGCAAGATGGCGGAAGGCAGACTTCTGGCGGATCTCATCGCCCTCATTGGAACCATTGATATCGTGCTTGCGGACGTGGATCGATAGCGATGATCACAGTCACCATCAACGGAAAAGCCTTGGAAGCCCAACCGGGCATGACCATCATGGAAGTGGCGGACAGACATGGGATTTACATTCCCAGACTGTGCTACCACAAGGCTCTGAGTCCCATCGGGGCGTGTCGCATCTGCGTGGTGGAAGTCAAGCCGGGTCCGCCTCGGCCTGTACCCGCCTGCACAACGCCTGTGACCGACAAGATGGAAGTGACCACGGAATCGGAGCGGCTCACCCATTATCGTCGAGAACTTCTTCAGTTGCTGCTTATCAACCATCCTTTGGATTGTCCCATTTGCGATAAAGGCGGGGAATGCGAACTGCAGAACCTGACCCGTCATCTGAAAATTCAGGAGCAGCCCTATAAAGCGGCACGACTGACACCGCGTTACGACAGCCAGTCCCCTTTGATGGAACGCTACCCGGATCGCTGTGTGAATTGCGAACGATGTGTGCGGGTGTGTCGAGACAGTGTGGGAGCTGCCGCCCTTTATTTTGACAACCGAGGTTATCGCACGGCCGTGACGGCCGGCGGTGCGGTCATGGACTGTGAATTTTGCGGCTCATGCATTGCGGTCTGCCCGGTAGGGGCCATCATCGACAAAACGTTCAAGTACAGTGCTCGATCCTGGCAGCTGGAAAAAGACACCGCGATTTGTCCCTACTGCGGCGGTGGATGCCACTTGGTGCTCAATACCAAAAAGGGGAGTCTCAAAAGGGTCACCAGTTCTTTTGACGAACCGGTCAATGCCGGCATCTTGTGCAGTCGAGGTCGATTCGGGCTGAACATTGTGCAGGAAGAATCCAGGCTGAAAGAACCGCTCCTTCGCAAGGACGGCCGACTTGTCCCGGTTTCCTGGAATGAAGCTTTGGATTTTGCCGCCGACCAACTGCGACGTCTTCGGGATCAGTTCGGGCCCAAAGCCTTTGCCGGTGTGGGATCGCCTCGAGCCACCAATGAGAGCAACTATGTGTTTCAAAAGTTCTGTCGAGCCGTCCTGGGAACGCCTCACGTGGATGCCACCACGGCCCTGGATCACCAGCGCATGCTCAAAGCCCTTGTGGATGTGCTGGGACGTCCCAAGGTGACCTATGCCAACGAAAAGGAAAGCCTTCCTCGAGTCATTCGAGGGGTTTCCGGATTTCAGTTGGCTTTGGGCACTTACGACGATCTGGAAAAAGCCGATACGGTCCTGGTGATCGGCTCCGATGTGAAAAAGGAAATGCCGCCTCTGGTCTGGCGGGTCAATGCGGCCCAAAAAGAAAAGCGGCTACAAGAACTGCTCATTGTGAGCTCACGGCGTACACGGTTTCGGTCCGCAGCCCAGTGGAACGCATTCTGTCGGCCTGGAAGTGCGGGTTTTGTGGTCCTGGGCATCCTCAAGTCGCTTTTTGAAAAAAATGACCCCAGGCTTCGAGGGTTCGGGGATTTTCGTCGTGAGGAGGTTTTAAGAAAACGGCTGGATGCCACAGACTGGAGTCTGGTGGAAGAGGCGAGCGGGCTGCACCGAAACGATCTGGACCATGTGGCCCAAAAGCTCATGGATGCCGAAAGGCCGGCTCTGATTGTGGGCTACGATCTGGGTGGTCTTGCGGACGGCTACGGGGCCATGTGCTACGTTGCCGACCTGTTGTTGGTGCTGGGCAAAAAGCTTCGACTCCATCTCACCTCCGAAAAGGCCAACACCCAAGGTTGTTCGGACATGGGGGTCAGTCCTTTTTGGTTGCCGGGCTATGTGCCTTTCCATGAGGCCGAACGTATTGAAGAATTGTGGGGGCGCTCGATTCCTAAAGAAACGGGTTTTACCTTGGATCAAATCCTGCGTGCCGTCGCGGAAGGCGGCCCGGAAGCCCACAAAGGACTTCTTCTCATGGGGACCAACCTTTTGGGCACACATTATTCTCGATCCTTGGTGGAAAAGGCCTTGGAAAAGGCAGCCTTTGTCATGAGCCAGGAAGTGTTTCTGAACGAAACGGCGGCTCGAGCCCATGTGGTCTTTCCGGCTAAAACCGCGGTGGAAAGCGAAGGCACGATCACCAGCGGTGAACTGAGAGTGCAAAAGCAGCGAGCTCGTTCCTTTGTGGACGGGCCGTGGGATGACTGGAAGATCCTTCAGGAGCTGTCCCGTCGCTTCGGTGTGGATTTAGGCTATGGTTCAGTTCAGGATGTGTTCCAGGAAATGTGCGCTTTATTTCCCCACTACGATCAGTATCCCTTTCCGGAAATTCCTCGGGAAGGGTACTGGTGGAACCGAATGTATCGGGCCAAATACGGATCGGCCGGTTGGCGTCGCGTTTTGGATCCCACTTTAGGGGCGGTGATCCCTTGGTTGGAATTCCCTCCACAAGCCTCTGAAGCTTATCCCATGCTTTTAATGGTCAGCCGATCCCTGTTTCAATCCGGCACCTATGGTCGCTACGGAACGGGTCCCAAAACATTGGAGCCGCAAGGGGGTGTGTGGTTGAGTTCGGAGGATGCTCGAGCTTTGGGGGTTGAAGACGGGGATACGGTCGTGCTGGCGACGCCTCATGGGACGTTGGAAGCTCAGGTGGGCTTTGATCGTCGAGTCCCTCAAGGCGTGGTGCAGGCTGGGACCCATTTTGAAAACCTGCCTCTGAACCGGATTACCGATGGCAGCCTGCTTACACCCGTGCGGGTGGAAAGGCTGAGTTCCTCGAAGACTGTACGGCAATGAGAAAAAGCGGTGGTTTTCCTGGGAGCGGGGGCTTCTTGCCCGCTGTTTTTGCATGCGTAACGAGCGCTCCCAGTGAAAAATGCGCTCTCGAACAAGCGCTAGGTGCAGTGAAAGGCGGCACACCATGGAATGGATCGTCTACGGTGTTCTCACTCTAGCCAAGACGGCTCTCGTGCTCTTTGTTTTGCTCACAGCCGTGGCCTACGCCACACTCATGGAACGTAAGGTCTTGGGCTTTATGCAGCTGCGTTTAGGACCGAATCGAGTCGGGCCCTGGGGATTGCTGCAGCCGTTGGCGGACGGTGTTAAGCTTTTCTTTAAGGAAGACATTGATCTTCCGGTATCCGAACCGCGCCTGTACACTCTGGCTCCATGGGTGACCGCGGTGGCGGCCTTGACACCCTTTGTGGCCATTCCTTTTGCGGACACGATCTTTCCGGAAACCGTCAGTCTGTTCGGTCGCACTGTGGATCTCACCCCCTACGGCATACATCGTGGGATTATTGCCGATCTTCCCGGAGCGGTCCTTTTCATCTTGGCCATTTCTTCTCTTTCCACGTACGGCGTGGTCCTGGGCGGCTGGGCTTCGGACAACCGATATTCTCTGTTAGGAGGCATTCGTGTCACCGCGCAGATGATCAGCTATGAACTGCCTTTGGGTATGGCCGTCGTCGGCGTGCTCATGGTGGCGGGATCCATGCGACTCACCGAAATCGTCGATGCCCAAAGTCGTGTCCCTTTTGTGGTCTATCAGCCTTTAGGGTTCGTGCTGTTTATGATTGCCGCCTTTGCGGAAGCCTGCCGCACACCTTTTGACCTCATTGAGTGTGAAAACGAGCTGGTGGCCGGATACCACACGGAATACAGCTCCATGCGCTTTGCTTTGTTTCAGTTGGCCGAATATGCGCACATCATCACGGTGAGTGCTGTGGCGGTCACTTTATATCTTGGTGGATGGCAGGGGCCGTGGCTGCCTTCCGGAGCCTGGTTCGTGCTGAAGACCGCGGCCCTGGTGTTCTTCTTTATCTGGGTGCGTGCCACGTATCCTCGAGTACGCTTCGACCAGCTTATGCATTTCGGGTGGAAGGTGCTCTTGCCGCTGTCTTTGGCCAATATCGTTGTCACGGGATGCTTTGTCCTGATCTGGGGTTGATGAGGGTTTCAAGGAGAGCACATGTTAGGACCGCTGGTTAAAGGGCTCGCCAAAACCTTTGAACAACTTTTTCGCAAGCCCATCACCATCGAATATCCGGAAAAGAAGCGGGAAGTGTCCGAAAGGTTTCGAGGGCATCCCAGGCTTCTCAAGGATGAAAACGGGCGCATCAAATGCGTGGCTTGTCATTTGTGCGAGACGGTCTGCCCGTCCAAGGCCATCTCCATTGAACCGGAAGCGGGGGAGACCATGCACGAGAAGAGGCCGCGTCGTTTCGTTGTGGATCTCACGAGGTGCATCTTTTGCGGCTTTTGTCAGGAAGCCTGCCCCAAGGGGGCGATCATGCTCAACCGGAAGTACGAACTGGCTCAGTATGACAAGAGCACCTTGCTCTACGACAAGGAAAAGCTCCTTCAAGACTAGGACATGGTGAGGACCGTTCCATGGAACTTGTGCTGTTCGTGGTCTTTTCTTTGATCACTTTGGTGAGCGCCGCCGCCGTTGTTTTGCATCCGCATCCCGTCAAGAGCGCCCTGTTTCTCATTGTGTCCTTTTTTGCCATGGGCGGTCTGTATCTTCTTTTACGGGCGGAATTCATCGCCCTGATGCAGGTTCTGGTCTATGCCGGCGCGGTCATGGTGCTCTTTCTGTTCGTGATCATGTTGCTGAACCTGAAACCTCGAGGTGAAGACCGGTCGGCTTTCAAGAAACGTTTGAGCTGGGCTTTACCGTTGGTTTTGGTTTTCGTGGGATCGGTTTTAACGGTGGTCACCAGTCCTTTGGCCCGTTTGGGTCCTTCGGCGCAGCAGGGTGTTGCTTGGGTGGAAAGCCAAGGGGGCAATGTGCGGGCCGTGGGTCGAGCCCTGTTTACGTCGGCCTTTTTGCCCTTTGAAGTGACTTCCATTGCTCTTCTGGTGGCCGTTGTAGGAGTCATTGTCCTGGCCAAAAAGGAACGCAAATAGACAGAAGCTCTATGAATCTGGGGATGTTTTCAAGAATGCTTCATGGTGTGGACCGACACGGGAAAGGGTAGGGCATGGCGGTTCCGGTTGAATACTATGTCCTTGTGAGTGCGTTGTTGTTTGCCGTAGGGGTGTTGGGCGTCCTGACCCGGCGAAACGCCATTGTGATCTTCATGTCCATCGAATTGATGCTCAACGCGGCGAACTTGAGCTTTGTGGCTTTTTCCAGGGTTCTTGAAGGCCTGGATGGACAGCTCTTTGTCTTTTTCGTCATGGTGGTGGCGGCGGCGGAAGTGACCGTCGGCTTGGCCATCATCGTCACTCTGTTTCGCAATTGGAAGACCATTTTCGTGGACGAAGTTCGGCTTCTCAAAGGTTAAGGGAAGAAAAAAGAGGTCACTATGGAGACGGCGTGGATCATTCCGGCCTTGCCCTTTACCGGCTTTCTCCTGAACGGTTTGTGGGGACGACGGCTGCCCAAGAAATATGTGGGCCTGATTGCCTGCGGAGCCATGGGCCTGGCGTTTGTGTCGGCTTTGCACCTGCTGTGGCAGCTCTTGCAACAAGAACCGTCCCAAAGGTTTTGGGAACCCGTCTATTACACGTGGATACGAGTGGGGGAATTTCAGGCCGATGTCTCTTTTCTCATCGATCCTTTGAGCATGGTCATGATCCTGGTGGTCACCGGCGTGGGGTTTCTCATCCACGTTTATTCCATCGGATACATGCATGACGATCCCGGTTACAGCCGCTATTTTGCTTACCTCAATCTCTTTGCTTCGGCCATGTTGCTCTTGGTGATGGCCAACAATCTGCTGGTCATGTTTGTGGGTTGGGAAGGTGTAGGGCTCTGCTCTTATCTTCTCATCGGCTTTTGGTATGAAAAACAGTCGGCCAGCGATGCCGGAAAAAAGGCTTTCATTGTCAACCGCATCGGCGATTTCGGTTTTCTGCTCGGCATCTTTTTGACCTTCTGGACCTTCGGGTCACTGAATTTTCGAGAGATCTTTGAGGCGGCTGTCGGGAACTTTGCCGTGGGAGACATGGTCCTGGTGGGCATCACCTTGCTGCTTTTTGTGGGGGCCATGGGAAAATCGGCCCAGATTCCGCTTTATGTGTGGCTTCCTGACGCCATGGAAGGTCCTACTCCCGTTTCGGCCCTTATCCATGCCGCCACCATGGTCACCGCCGGGGTTTACATGGTGGCTCGATGCTGTGTGCTCTATGCACTTTCTCCGTTCTCCATGGGTTTTGTGGCCATGATCGGGGGAATCACAGCCGTCTTTGCGGCTTCCATCGGCTTGGTGCAAAACGACATCAAAAGAGTGCTTGCCTATTCCACGGTAAGCCAGCTGGGATACATGTTCCTTGGCTGCGGTGTGGGTGCGTTTGTGGCGGGGATCTTTCACCTTATGACCCATGCCTTTTTCAAGGCGTTGCTATTTCTTGGAGCCGGAAGCGTCATTCACGCTTTGTCCGGGGAACAGGATATTCAGCGTATGGGCGGGCTGCGTTCTTCGCTGCCTGTCACCTTCACCACCTTCATGATGGCCACTTTGGCCATTGCCGGAATTTTTCCTTTTGCAGGCTTTTTCAGCAAAGATGAAATCCTTTTTGAAACCCTTATGAGCGGTCATACCACGCTTTACGCTCTGGCGTTGGCTGGAGCGGGCTTGACGGCTTTTTACATGTTCCGTTTGGTGTTTTTGACCTTCTTTGGTCCGACACGTCTGGATGCAGAAACCGCCCACCATGTCCATGAAGCTCCGAAAACCATGGCCGTGCCTTTGATGATTCTGGCGGTTCTGTCTCTGGTCGGAGGATGGATTCAGGTGCCGGGGATTGAGGGAGGACGTCTTTTGGGACTGTTTCTGGACCCTGTCTTTCATGAGGCGTCCCATCTCTTGGGGCATCATGGAGCGGCCCATCCGTCGTTGTGGCTTGAAGGAGCTTTCATGGGTGTTTCGGTGGCCGTGGCGTTGGTGGGTATTTTCATCGCCTACAGGTTTTATATGGCCGATCCGCAGCGTCCTGTGCGTTTGGCGCAGAGGTTTTCTCGAGCCTACCGATGGTTGTTCCACAAATATTATGTGGACGAATTCTATCAAGCGATGATCGTAGAGCCGCTCAAAAAAGCGGCGGAAAGTGCGCATCAGTGGGTGGATCGGCGGACCATTGATGGTGTTGTCGACGGGACTGGGAATCTGTTTCGAGCTGTGAGCGGCCTGGTGCGCCGCGTGCAAACGGGTGTCTTTCCTCACTATGCCTTGTCGGTGATGGCCGGAGTCTGTCTTCTGCTTTTGTTCATCATGGCTCTTTGATGGAACATGCCTCGATAAAAGGATGGGGTGATGGAGTCTGTGTCCTTTCCTCTGCTTTCGACGCTCGTTTTCCTCCCCTTGCTGGGTGTTCTGGTGCTCCTTGTGGTGGACCGGGATAACGAACCGGTCCAGCGATGGACGGCGCTGACGGTTATGGGCATCGGCTTTGGCCTGGCCCTTCTCGTCTATGCGGGATTTGATGCCACCCACGTGAGTTATCAGTTTGAAGAGAAATACCCATGGATACCCGGTCTCGGGATTTCTTATCACGTGGGTGTGGACGGTGTCAGTTTGCTTCTGGTCATGCTCACGGCTTTTCTCGGACCCATCTGTGTCCTGGCCTGCTGGTCGGACATTCGCTATCGACTCAAAGAGTTTCTCATCTGCCTTTTGCTTCTGCAGACGGGCATGCTGGGGGTTTTTGTCAGTTTGGACCTGGTACTCTTCTATGTCTTCTGGGAAGTGATGCTCATTCCCATGGCCTTGCTCATTCTCATCTGGGGCCATCCGGCACGAAGGATTTACGCGGCCGTTAAATTCTTCCTCTATACCATGGCCGGGTCGGTGTTCATGCTGGTCGGTATACTTGTTTTGTATTTCTATCATGCCCGGACGACCGGTGTTTATTCTTTTGACTTGGTCACCCTCAGTGGTTTGGTTCTGCCTTTTTCGTTGCAACTGTGGCTTTTTATTGCTTTCGGGCTGGCCTTTGCCATCAAGGTGCCCATGTTTCCCTTTCATACCTGGCTTCCTGACGCCCATACGGAAGCCCCTACGGTCGGGAGTGTGGTGCTGGCCGCCGTGCTTCTGAAGATGGGCACCTATGGTTTCTTGAGGTTTAATCTGCCGCTTTTCCCTGATGCTTCCGTGTTTTTCATGCCGGTCATGGTGGTTTTGGCCTTGGTGGGGATCATCTACGGAGCCTTCATGTGCCTGGTGCAAAAGGATCTGAAGCGACTCATCGCTTTTTCCAGCGTGAGTCACCTAGGGTTTGTGGTTTTGGGTCTGTTCAGTTTCACATTGCAGGGGGTGCAGGGAAGCCTGCTGCAGATGATCAATCACGGCTTGAGCACCGGAGCCCTGTTTCTTCTAGTGGGAATGCTTTATGAAAGGCGGCATACACGGTTGATCGCCGACTTTGGTGGTCTGTCCAAGCCCACTCCGGCTTTGACCACCTTTTTCATGATCGCCACGTTGGCTTCCATCGGATTGCCGGGTTTGAACGGGTTTGTGGGTGAATTTTTGATTTTGCTTGGAACTTTTCGTGTCAAACCTGTGTGGGCGGTTCTTGGGGCCACAGGGGTGATTCTTGCCGCCTGGTACATGCTTTGGATGTTTCAGCGCGTGTTTTTCGGCGGAGTGACCCACGAGGAAAACAAAAGGCTTGTGGATCTGGTTCCTCGAGAAATCGGCCTGTTGGTGCCCGTGGTCCTCATGATGGTCTGGATCGGCGTGGCTCCCACAACCTTTCTGGAAAAGACCGAGCCGGCCGTCGCGCATGTGTTGCACCTTGTGCAGGAACGTGTGCAGACGGCTGAGGCACGCCGTCCCGTGTGGATGACGGCCTCTGCGGCATGGGAACACATCAAGGGAAAGTGAGGCATGGTCCATGTCGATGGTAGCGCTTCTACATGAATGTCAAGGGATCCTTTCCGTTCTGATCCTTTCCATAACCGGCGTTCTCGTGTTGCTTCTGGACGCTTTTTCTCCGCTGGGACGTAAAGGCCGACTGGGAGCTTTAGCCGTCGTCGGAACCCTTTTGGCTCTGGCTTCGTTGCGTTTCGAACCCACGGGAACGGCGTTTTTTAACGGCATGGTGTTGTGGGATTCATTCAGTGTGTTTTTGAGCGGCGTGTTGCTGTTGGGAGCGGTTTTGGTCATCCTTCTCTCTTTCGATCAAATGAGGCGCAGCGGCCTGGAATGCGGGGAATACTACGCTCTGGTGCTGTTTGCCACCACGGGCATGATACTCATGGTGCAGTCCGCCCATTTCATTTTGCTTTTTCTAGGCTTGGAAATTTTTTCCATCGCCATTTACATTCTGGTTGGCATTGCACGTTATGAAAAGCGAGCCAACGAAGCAGCCGTAAAATACGTCCTTTTAGGTGGGTTTGCGTCAGGCTTTTTGCTTTATGGCCTCACATTTATCTACGGAGCGACAGGATCCCTTTCCATGAATGCCATGGCAGCGTATTTGGGAAAAGGGGATACCGTCTACAATCCCTACCTCCTTTTTGGTTCCGTCCTGGTTCTGGTGGGCTTCGCCTTCAAGCTGGCTCTGGTGCCGTTTCATTTGTGGACTCCGGACGTGTACGAAGGGGCGCCGACTCCCATCACGGCTTATATGGCTGTGGGGGTTAAAGCGGCCATTTTCGGGGCCTTGGTGCGCACCTTCTGGGTGGCTCTACCCATGGTCCATCCCCACTGGAACATGCTTTTCTGGGTTTTGGCGGCGGTCACCATGACCGTGGGAAACCTCATGGCGCTGACCCAGGACAGTGTCAAGCGTATGCTGGCCTTTTCCAGTATTGCCCATGCGGGATACTTGTTCATGGCCGTGGTGGCCGATTCCAAAGAAGCTTTGACCGCCCTCTTGGTCTATCTTCTCGCTTACACCGTCATGAACGTCGGGGCTTTCGGCGTCATGGTGATGGTGCAGAATCGACAGGAAAGCGGCGAAAGCCTGGAAGACTTTCGCGCACTTGCGGCTCGTTCGCCTTTGCTGGCGGCGTGTATGTCTCTTTTTCTGTTTTCTTTGGCCGGGATTCCGCCGACGGCCGGGTTTATTGGCAAGTTCATGGTCTTTTCGGCGGCTGTTCAGTCGGGTTATACATGGCTGGTGATTGTGGCGGTTATCAATTCGGTGATCGCTGCTTACTATTACCTTCGTGTGGTCATCATCATGTATCGGCCCGGTGAAGAAAAGGCGGTCTCTTTTTCGGAAACCCTCATGGTGGGTCTTTCCAGCGGGGAAAAGGGAGCGCTGCTTGGCGCGGGGGTTCTGACGGCCTTGGTGGGACTGTGGCCTCACGCCTTTTGGCATCTGGCACGCCAAGCCGTGCATGTTCTTTTTTAGATTTCTCGATCCATAGCCGGTATCGAAAGGAAACGCCATGGAAAAGAAGACAAGTCCACAGGTGCAACGGGCGCTCACCCTGGTGCTTCAAGGGCTGCTGGAAAGCCTTTCGGAGCCGCAGGTGGCCGATCTGGTGGTGGATCGCCTGGCTCGAAAGGTGCAACAGGACGGCTGCTGCCCGCTCAATATCAAGGATGTCTCCGACCTGGAAGCGTGCCCCTTTACGGCTTTGTCCTTGGAATGCTTTCACCGGCAGGCTTTTGTCGGGGAAGAAATCGATGAAGATTCCGTCGCCATGCTTCGCCTTTTCAAGAACCCGTACCTTCAAGGGTTTATGAACATCAGCCGCACGGTGACATCCACTTTGGAATACCGTAAGGTGCTTCAGGTGATTGTGGAAGAAGTGACCAAGATCTTTCAGGCCAAGGGATGCACGCTGCTTTTGCTGGATAAGGAAAAATCAAGGCTGGATCAGGTGGCTGCCTACGGCTTAAGTGAGAAATATCTGGAAAAAGGGCCTGTGGATGCGGCTCGAAGCATCGCGGAAACCACTTCGGGAACCCCCGTGCAGATCTATGATGTGCAAAATGACCCACGAGTTCAATACCCGGCGGAAGCGGCCCTGGAAGGGATCGGATCCATATTGGCCGTTCCCATTGTCATTCGGGATCGAGTCATCGGCAGCATGCGTATCTTTACGGAAAACAAACGACGTTTTCACAAGTACGAAGTGGAATATGCCATGGCGGTGGCGGAACAATGCGGCATCGCCATTGAAAACGCTCTGATGTACAGCAAGGGTCGAGAAAAATACCGTTCCCTGCTTTCCGAAGTGCACAATTGGATCGAATACTGCGCCTATCGGCCCGAATAAAAAGGTCGTTTGTTGGCCCATGACGCTTCGCTCCATGCGCCCTCCGGATACCGCTACAGGGTTGTTTACTGCACACGAAACACGCGTTCTGTCCACTCCAGGGCCTGAAGGTATCGGGCCGTGAGAGCTGAAGCGTCCAGGTGCAGCTCGGAGCCGATGCGACCAAGGGTGCCCCACTTGGCTTGTTCATATCCGAGAACGATTTCAAACAGAACGCGGTACCGATTCATGCTCCCGAGAAGGGCCGCTTTGATGGCATCGTCGAGTGGGACCTCTTGAAGGGCCTCTTCCATGGGACGCCCCAGCAACGTATCCATGATGGAAAAAATGCCCATGAGGAAAAGTTGATCTTTTTCCGCACCCATGCCCACAAGATCCGCCAATAGTTCCAGAAACCGACCTCGAATCAGGGACATCTTCACCAGTTCGTTGGGCTGCTTGGCCGTTAAACGCGAATAGACACTCAAGGTGGCCCACTTTCGAATTTCCCGTTCCCCGAGAAGCGCCAAGGCGTGCCGAATGGAACTGACCCTGTGTCGTAGGCCGAAGAAGGCCAAATTGATGTAGCGCAGCAGCTTGTAGACCAGAGCGGGATCCTGTTTGATGACCTTATGGACGGCTTCTATGTCCAAATCGAGCCGATTCAGTTCGGCAATGAGCTTCAAGGCATGGTACTTAAAAACCGGAACATCTTTACGCTGAATGATAACGGGTCGGCTGAAAAAATAACCTTGAAAAAGCGTGTAGCCGGCTTCCAGCGCCTGTTGAAACTCTTCGCGGGTTTCGGTCTTTTCCGCGAGCAGATGGGAGACAGGAGGTTTCAGGTCTTGAGCGATTCGGGTCTGGAAATCGGGGGAACTACGTCGAAAATCCACCTTGACGATATCCACCAATCCTAGGAATTCGTGATGGGATTCTTCCAGGACGATCACATCGTCCAAAGCCAGGAGATAACCGTTTTCTTTTAAACGGCGACAGGCCGCGTAGACGGCCGGGGATGGTTCCACATTTTCCAGAATTTCAATGACAGCCCATTCCTTGGGAAGGAAGTAAGGGGCGTTTTGGAGCAGAAGATTTTCCGTAAAATTGATAAAAGCCTTTCGGCCTCCCACAAAAATTTCTGTCCCCATGGTGAAGAAAAGGTTTTGAATCACACTGACGGAGGCTTGGTCCCCGTCATGAAAAACGGCCTGTTGATCCTGAGAAGCCGCCCGGTATAAAAGTTCGTAACCGTACACTTGAAGGCGTCGGTCGAAAATGGGCTGCCGAGCGATAAAGCTTTCCACCGGGTAGGAAAGACGCAAAGGCGTGTCGTCAGCTCTCAGCGGTGTCGGACGATCGATTTCCATGGAACAAGTTGGTTTATCTTTGGACATCATCATGCATCACCGTTTATAAGGACAAACTTTTTCGTATAGAACGGATCCTTTGCCATGGGTTCAAGGAATCAGGGTGCCAAGACGATTCCACCCTCTGGATTTCAGTATATTTTTTAGGCACCGAAGTCATGTGGGTGATGCTTTCCATTCTCACCGCTTTTGCGGCAGCTTCCGTTGATGCCTGGACCAGAAGATTCTTCGGGCATCGAGATGCCGTCACCATGGCTTTTTATCCTCTCTTCTCCAGCCTGCCGCTTCTTCTTGTCACGTTTCCTTTTGTTTCCATACCTGCCTTGGATGCCACCTTCTGGTGGTGCTTTGGGCTCTCTATTCCCATCAACTGCCTCAGCTTCGTCCTTTACATGGAAGCCATTCGCCTTTCCCCTTTATCCTTGACGGTGCCTTTTCTGACCTTGACGCCCGTGTTCATGTTGATCACCGGTTACGCTGTCCTTCAGGAAGTCGCGTCCTGGCCTGCCATTCTCGGCATCGCCGTCATTGTGTGCGGCGGCTACCTGCTCCACGCACCTTCCGTCCACGCAGGCTTGCTGGAACCCCTACGATCCATCGCCAGAGAAAAGGGATCTCTGCTTATGATCGCCGTCGCCTTCATCTATAGCTTTTCCGCCGTGCTGGGCAAGAAAGCCATCCTTCATTCCTCTCCTTTGTTTTTCGGTTTATCTTTCTTTCTCCTTCAAAATTTTTTACTGGTCACCTGGGCCGTGCTGACACGCCGTGTGGACCCTCGAGAATTCCTCACCAGGTCTGAAGGCTCCAAAGGCCTTCTTGTTGGAGGCTTGTATTACCTGCATGTCGTTTTGCATGTATGGGCCATTTCCATGACCCAGGCGGCTTACATGATTTCCCTTAAGAGACTGAGCGCCGTGTTTGGAGTTCTGTACGGAGGGTGGTTGTTCAGGGAAGCCCACATGGAATGGCGTCTGGTGGGAGCGGCTGTCATGGTGGTCGGATCGGCATTGGTGGCCTTGGCGGGTTAAGTTTAAAGAGTTCGTCAAAGCTGGCCTGGAAAGGTGTTGTTTCAACAAGTTTACAGTCGTCCAGGAGGAATCGGCATGAGGACACGGTCTGAGCGGTATTGGGTGGGAGGTTTGGCAGGGGCGATGTTGATCGCCTGCTTTTTTTCCATAGCTTTAGCCGCCGAGAATGTTTTCTATCGAGCCGGGTATGTCATAGGGTTTCGAGATGCCCAAACCTGGAAAACCCAAGATCCTTCTATGACGGCAGGCCGTTACGCCGAGATGACTCGGGACGCTCTGGCAGCTCAAGGGCCGGTGCCCAGAGTCTTTTGGCGGGGTTTGCGTGATGGATTCCGAGATGCCGTGCGAGCCTACACACCCAAGTACACTATGAAAGATGTGCATGTGGAAGAACTTCCGGCCCACCTTCGTCCGTGACCAAAAAAGTGTTTTTTATGTTCAAGTTTTCATTCCTTCTGACCGATAGAAAAACATGACGGGTAAAGGATGTGTTTTTTGGGGTACTCGGAAGGAGGGATGGTCATGGGAAGGTTTGGTAGCAGGAAAAGAAAATTTTCCACAAGACTCATCGTTTTTGGTGTGGGCGGGGCTTTGGCTTTTTCGGCGGTTTTGGCCTGGATTTCGATTTCCCTGGAATCGCGCCTCATGGATGAAAAAAGGGTTGCCACGCAACACGTTGTGGAAGTGGCGTATTCCCTGCTGGAAAAGTCTGCCAAAATGGTTCAGGAGGGGGTCCTCACGGAAGAAGCTGCCAAACGGCAGGTCTTGGATCAGATTCGTGCCTTGCGTTACAAGGAAAACGACTATTTTTGGATCAATGACACGAAGCCCGTGATGGTCATGCATCCCTTCAAACCGGAGCTGAACGGAAAGGACCTTGCGGATTTTAAGGATCCCAACGGAAAGCATCTTTTCGTCGAGTTTGTCAAAGTTTGCAAGGAAAAAGGCGCCGGTTTTGTGGATTACCTCTGGCCCAAGCCGGGTTTTGACAAGCCCGTTCCAAAGGTTTCCTACGTGAAAATGTTTGAGCCGTGGGGATGGGTGATCGGGAGTGGTATTTATGTGGATGACGTGCGGGCTCAGGCGAACCGTATTCGGCTTGTTTTTGGTGGCATCGCCGGAGCCATGCTGCTTATTGCGCTTGTGGCCACCTGGTGGATCGTCCGGTCGGTGGCTCGGCCCATTGACAATGTGGTTCGTGGACTCTACGAAGGTTCCGAACAGGTGGCGGCCGCTTCCGAACAGGTCTCGCAAGCGGGACAGTCCCTGGCCGACGGCGCTTCCCAGCAGGCGGCATCCATTGAAGAAACCTCCTCCGCTCTGGAGGAATTGGCTTCCATGACACGCCAAAATGCGGACAACGCCGCTCAGGCTCACGGGATCGTCAAGGAATCGTCGCGAGATATTGAAGAAGCCACGACGGCCATGGGCGATCTGACTCAGGCGATTCATGCCATTACCACAGCGAGTGAACAAACACAGAAGATCATCAAGACCATCGACGAAATCGCCTTTCAGACGAATCTGCTGGCTCTCAATGCGGCCGTGGAGGCGGCTCGGGCCGGCGAAGCCGGAGCGGGTTTTGCGGTGGTGGCCGATGAAGTGCGTAACCTGGCCATGAGGGCTGCCGAAGCCGCTCGAAGCACAGCCGAAATTATCGAAGATACCGTCAAAAAGGTTCGGGATTGTTCCACCATGGTGACTCGAGCCAACGGAGCCTTTCATAAGGTGGAAGGAGGAAGCCGGCGCATCGGGGATCTGGTGGCGGAAATTGCAGCGGCAAGCAACGAACAAGCCGAAGGGATCGAGCAGATTAACAAGGCTGTGTCCCAATTGGATCAGGTGGTCCAGCAAAATGCGGCTCATGCCGAAGAAACGGCTTCCGCATCCAATGAATTGCAGCACCAGGCGGAACGCATGAAACGGTATGTGGCGGAACTACAAAGCATCGTGGGTACTTCTGTCATTGAAACCGGTGAATCCCGAAGAGGGCACGGTAAGAGGATTTTTAGGAAAGGAAACGGGAAAGACGTGGAATCCTTCGATGCCGTGCCGGTCCAAAAGGAGATGAAACCCCTGCCGTCGCATCGCCCAATGTCGAAAAAACTTCCATCCAAGGCGGCTGAATCTTTCAATGATTTTTGACGGCCGTGTGAAGCCCATCGGCCACGGGCCATCCACCAAAACCACGTCGGGGCGGACCGATGTGTCCGCCCCAAACGTACCCGTGGTTTAGAACAACCCCACAGGTCATGGACCATCGCGAAACTTGTACGGGCGGACCCATGTGCCCGCCCCAAAACATGCGCCTGGGGCACGTTTTCGGGGCGCACACACCGGTGCGCCCCTACAGGATCGTTTCCCATCCGTGCGGACACGCTGTTCACCCGTATGGGCGGACCCATGTGTCCGCCCCAAACGTACCCCTGGTTTAGAACATCCCCACAGGTCATGGACCATAGCGAAACTTGTAGGGGCGGACCGATGTGTCCGCCCATGATCCCCACCCCGGCCATCGATCTAACCCCATCGGCCATGGGCCATCCCCCAAAACCACGTCGGGGCGGACCGATGGGTCCGCGCCAAAACATGCGCCTGGGGCACGTTTTCGGGGCGCACACACCGGTGCACCCCCTACAGGATGTTTCCCATCCGCGTGGACCTACGTGTCCACCTGTACCGGCGAACCCACGTGTTCATCTGTGGGGGCGGACCCATGTGTCCGCCCCCACAGTGTCGGCTTACCATGCATCTGGCATCCATGGTGCTGTTATGCTACAAGGGTCGAACAAGACTTGGGCTTCACAGGTGTTTTCATTTCTTCAAGGACCTCGAAGAAAACTTTTCCCGGAGGCTGTTTCATGACCGTTGCGCTGGGGAAAAAGGCTTTGGACCACAGGATCCATTGTCTAAGCCACGGCGTCCTGTTTGAAAACCTTTCTCAAGAACAGCTCACCAAGCTTGCGGCCATCTGCAGCGAACGTTCCTATCAGAAAGGGGAAACCCTCTTTACCGAAGGCAAAAGGGCGGAGGGTTTCTTTGTGGTTTGCAGTGGTCGGGTCAAGGTTTTCAAGGTTTCTTTTGAGGGTCGAGAGCAAATCCTGCACCTTTTTGATGCCGGAAACATCTTGGGCGAAGTGCCCATGTTTGCCGGGGGTAGCTACCCCGCTCATGCGGAAGCCTTAACGGACGTGACGGCTTTGTTTATTCCCCGCCATGACTTCATTCACCTTATTCAACAAGACAGCGGACTGGCCCTGACCATGTTGGCGGTGCTTGCTCGAAAGCTTCGCCATTTCACCGCCCTGGTGGAAAGCCTTTCCCTGAAGGAAGTTCCGGGAAGACTGGCTTCGTACCTTCTTTATCTCAGTGAGCGCAATCCGGCGACCGACGCCGTGGATCTGGATTTGTCCAAAACCCATTTGGCGGCTGTGCTGGGCACGATTCCGGAAACCTTGTCCCGCATCTTTTCCAAAATGGTGGCTGCCGGGCTCATCGAAATGCAGGGACGAACCATTCGCCTCAAAGACCGTGAAGCCCTCATGGCTTTGTCTCAGGGCGAGAAACTCGGGTAAAGCGCCGGTGTGCCAGACCCGTTTGAGGATTTCCAAGACAGTAACCCACGAGTCCTCCCACGATCAGGAACAATCCAGCCCAACCCCACAGCGTGGGCCAGGCTCCGTGCAGCCAAAGGATTTCACCAACAAGGGAAAACAGCACCTCGCCCGCTTGGGTGGCGTCCACAGCCGCGATGGCCAAGGGATCATGCGACGCATTCCGCGCCTTGTAGAAAAGGGATGTGGCCACCACGCCCGAAGACAAAGCCACAATGCCTGTGTGCAGCCATTGAGAGGCGGCGGGAGGATCCGGGCGAACGAGAGCCCATAGAACAATCCAAAAAGGCACGGATCCCAGGGTCATTAGAAACACGCAGGTGGGAGCGTCCCGAAGGTGGGAATGATTCACAAAAGGAATCCGTTGAAAGCCGCCGTGACGGGCTGCATTGAGCATCTGGTTTCCTGTGGGATAAGCAAAAGCCGCCAGCATAACAAACATGGCTCCGAGCAGGGCTTCTTGGACCTGGGTGGTTTGAGTGACCTGTTCGGCATGGACCAAAAGAATCCCCACAAAGATGATGGTAGTGAAAAGGACACCCACATAGGGCACAGGGCGCCTGAAGGCCCATAAAACCACCGGGGTGGCGAGAATGGTGATCTGCCAGGTGGCGGCCACGATCCAGCCTGGAGCATGATCCGCCGCAAAGCACAGGGCTCCGTAAAACACACCAAAACCGATGGATCCCGCCGTTATCCAAAAAATTCCATGGGCTCGAAAGATTCTGAATACTTCAAGGAAATACGTCCATCCATGACGGGCAACAATCCATAGGGAAAGGATCCAGAACATGTGGAAATAACGAAGAACCGCCGACCACATCCAATGGCCGCCTCCAAGACTCATGGCACGGTTCAGAATAAACGTCGCGCTGAAAAAGGCCGATGCGGCTAATCCAAGAAAAACAAGGCGAATCATGGGATGATGACTCCGTTCTTTCTAGATTTGAGAAGTTTTTGACATCGTACTATTTGGCACGGAAGTTGGCCTGTGGTAAAGGAAAATGACGGGTATGTCAGGCGCGGCTCCTTTTCCCTCTCCGCTTCCTTTTCCTGTCCATGTTGTTCCGACGCCGATGACAGTGCCACAGACACAAGGAGCCATGGGGACTAGGAAAAAAATACCAAAGCAGAACACAAGGAGGATCGCATGGACAGAAGGTCGTTCGTTAAGAAGGTGGGTTTGGGAACGGCGGCGGCAGCAGCGGCGGCGACGATCAACGCGCCTTACGTCTGGCCTAAAGGGCAGACTTACCAATGGCGTATGGTGACCACCTGGCCCCCTCAGATGCCCGTGCTTCAAACCGGCGCGGAACGATTTGCCAAACGCGTGGCGGAAGCTACAGAAGGACGTCTGAAAATCGATGTGTATGCCGCCGGGGAATTGGTTCCGGCTTTGGGTGTTTTTGATGCCGTGTCTCAAGGCACTGTGGAATGCGGCAGTGGGGCTTCCTACTACTGGGCCGGCAAGAGCCCTGCGGCTCAGTGGTTTTCCGCTGTTCCTTTTGGATTTAACCCTCAGGGTATCAATGCCTGGTTTTATTCCGGTGGAGGATTACAGCTCTGGGAGGAAGTCTACGCTCCGTTTAATGTGGTGCCCAGGCCGCAGGGCAACACGGGCGTGCAGATGGGCGGATGGTTCAACAAAAAGATAGAAACCATTGACGACTTCAAGGGATTGAAAATGCGCATACCTGGCCTGGGCGGCAAAGTGGTGGCCAAGGCCGGAGGTACGGTGGTGTTGTTGGCCGGCGGAGAAATTTACACGTCCTTGGAACGCGGCGTCATCGACGCCACGGAATGGGTCGGCCCGCTGCATGACCTGCGCATGGGTTTTTATCAGGCGGCCAAGTACTACTATTACCCTGGATGGCATGAACCGGGGACGACGCTGGAGGTCATGTTCAACAAGAAAGCCTACGACTCACTTCCCAAAGACTTGCAGGCCATCCTTGACGCCGTGGCCATGGAAACCAACCTTTGGAGCCTGTGTGAGTTTGAAGCCCAAAACGGAGCCGCTCTGGAAACTTTGGTGAAGGAACACAAGGTGCAATTGGTGAGGTTTCCAGACCAGGTGTTGGAAGCGCTGCGAAAACTTTCTGAGGAAGCCATTGAAGAGGAAGCCAACAAGGATCCTGTGGCCCGCAAGGTGCACGAAGCTTTCAAGGCTTTCAAGGCAAAGCTGGGCCTGTGGGGCACTGTGTCTGAAAAAGCCTATTATGACCTTATTGCCGCGAAGATTGGTGCATGAGGACTGAGGAAGCCACGATTGTCGGCGTCCCCGAGAGAGGGGACGCCGACAAGATACCGGTTTCTTTTCAGCGCAAGAGAGCCCGTGGAAGCCAAGTGGCCAGAGGCGGGAAAAAGACCACCGTGATCAAGCCCATGAGCTGTAAAAGCACAAAGGCGATAATGCCTCGATAAATGTGCCCGGTGGTGATTTCAGGAGGGGCGACACCTTTGAGGTAGAAAAGGGAAAAGCCAAAGGGTGGGGTCATAAAGGATGTCTGAAGGTTCACGGCGAAGAGAATAGCGAACCAAAGAGGGTCAAACCCCAATTCTTTCATGATAGGAGCCAGCACCGGAATATGAATGAACGTGATTTCAATGAAATCCAAAAAGAACCCGATGATAAAAACAATGCTCATGCAAATGAAGAGCACACCCCACTTGCCGTAAGGAATATGGGTCAGAATATTCCGGACCCAATGGTCTCCTCCTAAGCCTCGAAAAACAAGCCCGAAAGCTCCAGCCCCCACCAAAATGATGAACACCATGCAGGTAAGACGCGTGGTGGTTTGCATAACCTGCACGAGAATATCCAAAGAAAATTTCTTGTTGAACGCGGCAAGGACCATGGCGCCGGTGGCTCCCACGGCGGCGGCTTCCGTGGGAGATGCAATGCCGGCAAAGATGGAACCCAACACACTGACCATGAGCACCAAAGGAGGTACCAAGGCCTTGACGAGACGCCGAAAGAGTCCGGCAGCAAGAATTTCTTTCCATTCCTCCAGAGGAATCAGGGGAGCCCAGGCCGGTTTAACGCGAGCCACAATGAGGATATAAATGATGTAAAAGACCACCAGCAATAAGCCAGGAATGACGGCGCCGATGAAAAGGTCTCCTACGGAAACGCCGATGATGTCTCCCAAAAGGACAAGGACGATACTGGGAGGAATGATCTGTCCCAGGGTGCCTGAAGCGGAAATGGTGCCCGTGGCCAGTTCCGGCTGGTAACCTCGACGCAGCATGGTGGGAAGGCTCAACAACCCCATGGTGACCACCGTAGCCCCCACGATGCCCGTAGAAGCTCCAAGAAGGGCGCCTACCACAACCACCGATACGGCCAATCCCCCTCGAATACGCCCGAAAAGAAGTGCCATGGTTTCCAGAAGTTCTTCCGCAATCCCGGAACGTTCCAGCATCACGCCCATAAAAACGAAAAGAGGCACGGCAAGCAGTGTAAAATTGGTGATGACTCCCCAAACACGCAGCGGAAGTAAGTTGAAAAAGTTCCAGCCGAAACCGTAAAGGCCGAAAAAGAGGGCTGTGCCAAGAAGAGTAAAAGCAACGGGAAAGCCGAACATAAGAAGGATGGTCAAGGCGAGAAACATCAATCCCGGCAGGGATTCCATCAGTGTCCTCCTTTTCTGGCTTCAGACGGAGTGTTGGTTTTGCCCAGAATCACCATGAGGCTTCTTAAGGTCATGGGAATGCCTTGAATAGCAATGAGGGTAAATCCCAAAGGAATCATCGCTTTGATGACGTATCGGGCGGGAAGTCCTCCAGGGTCCGGGGAACCTTCGCCGATAGCCCATGAAGCCGCAAGGAATTTCATTGAAGTGGCGATGACGAGATAACAGCCGGGTAACAGGAAGAAAAGACAGCCTAGGAAATTGATCCAGGCTTGGGTTTTCGGGGAAAGACGTTGGTAGAAAACGTCCACGCGCACATGGGCGTCGTAGAGCAGAGTGTAGCCGGCCCCGATAAGGAACAAGACTCCGAAAAGATGCCATTCCAGTTCCTGCACAAACACAAACGTTTTTTTGAACATATAGCGCATGATCACATCCACCGTGACCACAAGCACCATAATGAGGGACACCCAGGAGACGGCTCTTCCGACGGTTCGGTTGATGCTGTCCAGGCGGTTGCAGAATCGTTCCAGTTTTTGCATACGAATCTTTTGCCTCCTTAAACTGGGATGAGCAGGTTTCACCATGCCAGGGCACAGGCCGGAAAAACGGCGCTGCGATGGCCTCGTGGATCCGCTGCCGCGACACACAATCCGTCGTGTTCCCGAGAAACGGCGCAAATGAAACCCAGGCTCCACGGCGGTTCCACAAGCACGTCATGCCCGAGGGATTCCAGTGTTTTTCGGGTTTCTTCTGGGATTCGAGATTCCACGCGCAGCCGTGCCGGAAAGGCATCATGGGGATAAAAGGTGCCGGGAAAATGGTCCGAGCATATTTTGGGGGTTTCTATGGCTTGGGCCATGTCCATGCCGAAGACGGTTCGGTTGAGGAAAAACTGCAGAGTCCATTGATCCTGCTGATCTCCACCCATGGTGCCGAAAGCCATCCAGGGCTCGCCGTTTCGAAAGGCAAGGGATGGGGTCAAGGTGGTCCTGGGGCGTTTGCCCGGGCAGAGGGTGTTGGGGTGAGCGGCATCCAGGTAGAAGGTCTGAAGCCGTGTGCCCAGAGGGAACCCCAGAGCCGGAATGACTTCATTTCCGGAAATCCAGCCGCCGCTGGGTGTCAGGGCGCCCATGTTGCCCCAGGCGTCGGTAACGGCCACATGGACCGTGCCATAGCCCCACCTTTTCCACCGAAAGACAGCCTCAGGAGAAAGAAGGGCATGGCTTCCTCGAGGATCCCCGGGTCGATGTTCCCGGCTGGCTCGATGGGGATCGATAAGGGAACGTCGAAGCCCCGCATAGGATGAGCTGAGCAGTTCACGCAAAGGGACATCCACAAAGCGGGGATCCGCATAGTATTGCTCACGGTCCGCAAAGGCCAGCTTGGCTGCTTCCACCCATAGATGCAGGTAGGTCGGATCGTGCCATGCCATGGTTTCCAGATCAAAGCCTTCCAGAAGGCGAAGCATTTGCAAAAAAACCGGGCCTTGAGACCAGGGGCCGCATTTGAAAACCTGAGTGTTGCGAAATGCCACGCTCACGGGGTTTTCAAAAAGAGTCTCATAGGCTTCCAGATCCCTTTGGGTCAGGAAACCGTCTCTTTCTCGAACGAAACGGTGAATCTCCTGAGCGATATCCCCCTTGTAAAAGGCGTCTCGCGCGGCACGTAGACCTCGCACTCGATCTTCTCCAAAGCGCCTGGAGGTTTCCATAAGAAGATCCATAACCTGTCCGTAGGCGGCATTGATGAGCCGATCGCCCAAAGCCGGTACTTTTCCTTGGGAGTCGAGGTACAGGGAAGCGGAAGCCGGCCACTGCTTTTGAAAGAGATCGGCATTTTCACGAATGCCGAACTTGGGCATGTCCAGCAGACCTTCATGCACGGGAAAACCGTCTTGAGCCAAAGTCTTGGCGGGAGCCAGAATATCTTGAAGAGGAAGCTTGCCGAACTGTTCCAGCATGTCTAAAAGGGCGGCGACGGCTGCCGGGACACCGGCTGCCGGCATGCCTTGGGGAGGAATCAAGGTCATGCCTCGGCTGACATAAGCTTCCAAGGTTGCCGCCACAGGAGCTTGCGTGTTGCCGTTGACCACCGTCACCGAGCGGTTTTGAGCCACATAAAGCACCATGGGACATTCACCGCCGATGGTGAACATGTGAGGATTGACCAAGCCCTCCACAAAAACGGCGGCGGCCGCGGCGTCAAAGGCGTTGCCTCCGGCTTTGAGGATGTCCATGGCCGCTTGCGCGGACAGGTAATGCTCGGAGGCGACGGCTCCATGAAACCCCATGGCGGCACGAAAGTCGCAGTCGATTCCATCGGTTTTGCCGAAAGCGCGCATGGATTTCTCCGTGCCGGTGGACACTTTCCACCGTCCAAGTCTGCTGCATCAAACATTTTCCCCAAGGGTGGGGAAGAGCCACTCTAGGGCTTGGGGGCCGAGCGAGAAAAGCCGGAGCTGGGTGGTGCCGAGGGGGGAAGAGTTCTTCGGTTCGCTATCGCTGTCGCTTGTGGTAAACCCGGCCCATTTTCTGGTGATGACGTCACGCCGGCTATGCGGGCTTTTGTCAAACACCACGCCTGCATACCCAAACGAAGCGCAAAATTCAAGTCTGGACTGAGATGATTCCTGGATCTATAGATGGAATTAATTTCAGAGTGCTGCTATGGAGAACGGCAACACCAGAGGAGTCCGAAAGGGCTGTGAAGTCGGCCCGACCGGGGCGATAGGGAGCACCGTTGAAGGGCAAAGGAGCCAAGCAAGAGTCTTGAATCGTCCGCACGCATATACAGAAAGCCGATCGCAGGTTATCAGAACCCGGCTTGAGGTTTTGACTTCTTTTTTGGAACGTCACGGCTTTGTTTTGGGGCTGATTCTGGTGACGGGTTTGACCTTGGCCGATGCCGCTGAAATAAGTGTTCGATGGGGCCGCTGGCTCAAAGACCATCATGCGCCGAATGTTTTGATCGGAGTCATTTTTTTCTTTTCAGGTTTGACCCTGGAAAAAGAAACCCTTTTTAAAGGTATTCTGGACTGGAAGGCCGTGCTGGGCGCCTTGAGCCTCATTTTTCTTGTCTCACCCCTATGGGCTCTTGCTTTGGCTCGAGAACCCGTGGGGCATGGACTCATCATCGGGCTTTTTCTCGTAGCGTCCATGCCCACCACCCTGAGCAGCGGTGTGGTTTTGACAGGCGCTGCAGGCGGAAACACGGCCACGGCTCTTCTCATCACCATCCTTTCCAACAGTGCGGCTGTTTTTGCAACACCCTTTCTTCTCGAGTTTCTTGTTGGCCAAACCGTGACCCCTACATCCATGGAGCTGCACAAAACCTCTCTCATGATCACCCTGGCCTCTTTGGTTCTTGCCCCTTTGGCTTTGGGCATGAGCCTCAGACCTGCATGGTTGACCCTTTCACAGCGCATCAAAGGCCCTCAACCTGCCACCCTAAACACCTTTTTGGTGATTTGCATCGTTTGGATAGGGGTTTGCGGATCCCGTCACACCATGGTTCAAGGAGTCCACCTGCTGCCTTTGGTGCTTGCCTTGAGTGTGGTGTTTCATGGGGGTCTTTTGATGAGTGCTTTCCTTATGGCGCGCGGTCTTAAGTTGTCGGCGGGACGTCGTGAGGCTGTGATCTTTATGGGAGGTCAAAAGACACTGCCTCTTTCGGTGCTTATTCAAACGGCTGTTTTTCCTCAGTATGGAGAAGCCCTTGTTTTCTGTGTATGCCATCATGTGGTGCATCTCGTGATGGACGGATGTGTGCTGAGTTTCCTTAAAAACTTCAAAAAAGCGGGACAAAAGGCTTAGAAGCCTGCACCCTGACGAGAAAGCACGAGGGATTCCCGTAAGAAAACGGTTTCGGGACCGCTTTTCCAGGGGGTGAAACGCCGACGCTTTTGAGAAGCGGCCCGGTTTTTTTGCAGCCTGATGGACGCTCGAGAAGGCCAGAGATGATTCTTTTGGATAAAGACGGTTTCACTGTGGAGCAGCTGGTGGAGGTGGCTCGTTGCCGCGTGCCGGTGGATTTCACTGAGGCGGCCCGCCTTCGAATTCTTAAGGCTCGGGCTCTGGTGGATTCCTGGGTGGCCGAAGGGCGTGTCATCTACGGCGTCACGACGGGCTTTGGCGCTCTGAGTGATGTGGTCATTTCCGCGGCGGATGTGCGCACCCTTCAGACCAATATTCTGATGAGCCACGCCGCTGGTGTGGGCTCGGAATTGGCTTCGGAAGAGGTGCGGGCTCTCATGGCCCTACGACTCAAAGACCTGGCACGAGGTCATTCCGGGATTCGATGGGAAACGGCGGAGCGCCTTCGGGACTTTTTAAATGCCAACATTTTACCGGTGATTCCCGAAAAAGGATCTGTGGGAGCCAGCGGAGACCTGGCTCCTTTGGCTCATATGGCGTTGCCTCTCATCGGTTTGGGAGAAGTTTTTTATCACGGGGAAAGACTGACGGGCGAAGAACTTTTGAGGCGCTTGGGGTGGAAGCCTTTGGTTTTGGAAGCCGGGGAAGGTCTGGCCCTGGTGAACGGCACGCAACTCATGACCGCCCTTGGAGCCTTAGCCGTTTATGATGCCCAAAACCTTTCCAAGGCAGCCGATATCGCGGCTTCCATGAGCCTGGAAGTGCTTATGGGCAGCCGCATGGAGTTCGATCCCAGAATCCACCGAGTGCGGCCTCATCCAGGCCAGGCCAAGGCGGCCCACAACATGAGCCGTATCACGCACAATAGTGAGATTATTTCGTCTCATAAGGATTGTTCGCGGGTACAGGATGCCTACACGTTGCGGTGTTCTCCCCAGGTGCATGGGGCTTCCAAGGATGCCATAGCGTATTGTCGCGAGGTTCTAGAAAGGGAGATGAACGCGTCCACGAACAATCCATTGATTTTTGCCGACTGTGAGGAGTTTCTTCTAGGAGGCAATTTTCACGGGCAACCGGTGGCCCTGGCCATGGATTTTCTGGCGATCGCTCTGGCCGAATTGGCGGACATTTCAGAACGGCGCATTGAACGTTTGGTCAATCCTCAGCTGAGCGGCCTTCCCGCCTTTTTGGTTTCTCAGGGAGGACTCCATTCAGGATTCATGATCGCCCAATACACAGCGGCGGCTCTGGTTTCAGAAAACAAGACCCTGGCCCATCCCGCCTCGGTGGATTCCATTCCCACATCCGCCAACAAAGAAGACCATGTAAGCATGGGAACTTTTGCCGCACGCAAATGCCGCGAAGTGGTGCGCAATGTGGAAACGGTGCTGGCGATTGAACTTTTGTGCGCCGCCCAGGCTTTGGACCTTTTTACCAACATGCGCCCGGGTGTGGGCACTCTGGCGGCGTATCGACGTATTCGCCAGGATATTGGCCACTTGGAAAAGGACCGTGTGCTGGCCCCGGACATTCAAGCCATGATTGAACTTCTTCGCAGCCAAGAGCTTGTGCTGGCGGTGGAAGCCGAGGTGGGAGGGCTTCATGCCTGAGCAAAACATCGATGACGCGAAAAGATGTGGTGCTGGAAGGAGCTGAGCGCTCAAGGCGGTCCATCTTTGAACGGGTGAACGTGAGGAAGACAGAAAGCCTAGCTAGGCGCCGTCCTGAGAAAAGAACGGCGCCTAGCTTTTAGATACCCAAAACTTCCTTCAGGGCTTCCTCGATTTCTGGATAGCGGAAAACATAACCGTGACGGAGCAGCACGGAAGGAAAGACTCTTTGGCCTTCGAGCAGCACGGAGCCGAATTCACCCAAAGCAAGCTTGAGAGCAAAGGCGGGGGTTCTAAGAAAGCTGGGTCGATGAAGCAGTTTTCCAAGAACGTGAGCCAAGGTTTCATTACGAACAGGGTTCGGAGCACAAAAATTCACAGGCCCTTCAACGGCTTTGTTTTCCATGACGAACAACATGGCACCGATGAGGTCTTCCATGTGAATCCAGGAAAACCATTGGCGTCCGTCGCCTAAAGGGCCCCCGACGAACCTTTTGAACGCCGGAATCATCTGGCCCAAAGCGCCTCCGGTTTTGCCCAACACGATGCCGAATCGAGGACACACCACACGGGCTCCTTTGGATCGCGCCGCCAAAGCGGCCGCTTCCCAGTCCACACACAAGGAAGCCAGAAAATCCGAGCCGGGGGGTTCATCTTCCGTCAGGCTGGCATCCCCTCTGGGACCGTAGTAACCCACCGCAGACGTGCTCAGCAGGGTGATGGAGGTCCCATTGGGAATGGCCTGAACCAGATTTCGAGTGGTGAGAATGCGGGAATTGTAAATGATTTCTTTAGCCTTGGCTGTCCAGCGCCGAAAAATGGAGGCTCCGGCCAAATTGATCAGGACATCCTGGTGAGCGACGGCTTCCTGCCATGATCCTGGCTGAGTGGTATCCGCCGCAATGTAGTCCACATCGGGGGACAGAGTGCTGGGCCGAGGTCCCTGGGCCACGCCTGTGACCTGATGGCCGCGTTCCACCAATCGGTGACACAGCTGAGTGCCCACAAACCCCGAAGCTCCGGTTATCAGAACCTTCATGGCGTGCTCCTCGTCTTGCGGATTCAGCAATCGTACCTCTCTGGGTTTGAACCCTAGAATAAACGACAACCCTTGGGGTTCCAAGGCCGACCAAGAAGCAGAGACACAAAAAAACCCGCCCATTGATAAGGCGGGTTTCTTTGCGGCGTCTTTCAGCCTTACTGAAAGTAAGCGCACTTTTCGCACGTAAAGCCGCTCCACATCCCTTTTGCGGCCTTGTCCAGGCAGTCGTCGTAGTGCAGACAGTCGAAATTGCGCAATCCTTTGCCTTCTTTGCACTTGACGGGGTTGGGAGTCGACTGGGGCGTCGAAGCGACGCACCTTTGCGTTGATGGTCGCGTCATGGAAACCTCCTGTGACACTTCAAAAATAAGCCCTCATCCGTTGGAATGTGAAACACGCGCACCAGAAATTGTTTACCTGTTGGTGGAACTCTTGCACAACATGCCTAAAAGAAGAAAACCTGCAGCGGCGATGGCCCAGCACGCCACGTCCATAAAACCCTCCATGGTTCCGGTCATAACTTCGCCCTTTGAAAAGGCGGGGGTAAATAACTTAGGTCGGCAAAGAGGTCAAGAGTTTTTTGAATTGAAGGAGGAAGCCAGTGAGATTTTTGTCTCATGCCGTGCAATCCCATGCCCGTTTGGGTCGGTCTTCACCACGACAACGTATCGTGCCCTTTTACACAATCGTAAGGGCCTCGTCAAAGAAAAAATGTCGAAAGCCTTTCATCCCGGTTTGCAGCTGTCTCGTTTCTAGGAACGCCATGAAAATATCTTGGACAAGTATCTTTTTGTCGTTACATTGGCACAATTGATACCCACGGAAGCGGCCTTAGCGGAGAGGGATCGAAGGGTGCCGTGAAGGGGAGGACGTGGGGCTGAGCGAAAGAGTGAGGGGGGTGTCGGATTCCTAAGAACGCGTTTGAGAACGAAAAGTTTGCTGATGGCGCGGGCGTCCCCCGCCCTTCGAAGGAGCGGGTGAAAGGGCCACGCCCTGAGAAAAAACGCTGTTTCAGGCTTGTAAGGGCAAGGCGCGCCTCACCCCCATACCTTGAAATGGTATTCGAGGCGGCGGTGCTTGTAAGTTCTTGGATCAGCTCCCAAGGTGTTTACAAAGGTTTTGGCGCAGAGCATGGCTTCAGCAACGGAGGGATGAGGAAACCCATGAGGTCTCTTAAGCGGCGTATCGTAAAAATCTTTGTCACCCTATTGTGTCTGCCTGTCGTCGTGTTTCAGGGCGCTTGGATCCCTTCGGCTGCCGGCTCTGAAACGGCTTTAGGGGAAGTCCTATCCCTTAAGGAGGCCTTGCAGGAAGCCTTGGCGAACCATCACCTGATTCGAGAAGCCGAGGAACTGGAAAAGGCGGCCATGAACGAAGAGCAAAGTGCTCAGGCCGCCATGAAGCCTTCTCTCTCCACCCACTACCAGTATTTTCGTCTTGAAGATCACCCTTACGCCATCTTTCGAACCAATTTAGGGGTGCAGCAAGTCGATATGGGTCATCGAGGCACCTACACGTGGGATGTGACCTTGACCCAGCCTCTTTTTACCGGATTTGCTCTTTCCACCAAGAAAAAGATCGCCGGTTTGGACGTGGCGGTCTCTCAGGTTCGAAAAGAAGCGGCGATTCTGGATGTCATCAAGCATGTCAAGACCGCCTATTACCGAGTGCTTCTGGCACAGCGCTACCTGGATGTCGCTCGAGAGGAAGTGGATCTGCTCACGGCTCACCTGAAGGACGCGCAGCGCTTCTATGACCAGGGTCTTATCCCCTACAACGATGTCTTGAAATCCCAGGTGGCTTTGGCTCAAGCCAAGCAAGTGCATGTGCGCCGACAAAAAGACCTGGAGGTGGCTTCAGCGGACTTGAACCGGCTTCTGGGTCGAGACTTGTCCCGGCCGCTTCGGTTGCAAGAGGCGGCTTCTTTTCAGGCACAGATCCTTTCTTTGGAGGCTCTGAGTGCTGAAGCCTTGAGAACACGACCGGAACTGGCCATTCTAAGGCTTGAAGTGGAAAAGGCCACAGAAGGTGTTCGAATGGCAGCCAGCGAGCTTTATCCCAAACTCTATGCGGTGGGAACCTACGAACGTACTGGCAAGGATCCTTTAGGGGAAGAAAACGATTATCGCAATCCGGAAACGGCTGCCATTGGAGTGCGCATGGATTGGTCCGTTTTTGAATGGGGTCGAAGTCTGGCACAGGTTCGTCGGCAACGCCATACCCTTGCGGCTCTGCAAGAAAAACTGGCGGATATTGAAACCAGTGTGGCCTTGGAAGTGAAAGCCGCCTTGGCCGATGTCCAGGTGGCTGAAGAAAATATTCAGACGGCTCAAAAGGCTCTGGAACAGGCCAAGGAAAATCTCAGAATCACCCGTTTGCAGTATCAACAGCAAGTGACCACCGTCACCGAAGTCCTGGATGCCAGAACTTACCTGACGCAGGCGGAAGCCAATTTCTACGCGGCTCTTTACGGCCGGCGCATCGCTCAAGCGGAACTGGATCGAGCCATCGGACGTCGTGCTCTGGACGAGGGGGAAAAGGATGGAAGATAAGCCGAAAGAGAAGGCGGCGGGACACAAGGCCAGATGGATTGTGCTTGCTGTGGCAGCGGTTCTTTTGGGGGTCAGTGCCTTGAACGTGGTGCGGTTTCGTACACGCTCATTGGAAACCAAGGAACTTCAGGTGATCGTGCCTGTGGAAGTTCGGGAGGCACGAAGCGCTATGGTGGAGGAATTTCTGAAAACCACCGGAGACCTTGTGCCGTTGCAAGATGTGTATCTGTATCCTGCGGTTCCGGGAAAGAAAATCCAGCAGGTATTTTTCGAACGCGGTCAACAGGTTCCCCAAGGGGCTTTGGTGGTGCGTCTGGATGATGCCGAGGTGGTGGCCAGGCTTCGGCAGGCTGAAGCGGCTGTGCAGGCGGCGCGCACTCAGATGGAACTGCTGGAAAAAGATCAGGCCAGATTGGAAAACTTGTATCGTCAAAACGCCGTGGCCAAGCAGAGATTGGACCATATTCAAGCGGAATACCGAGCGGCCCGCGCGCGGCTCCAAGAAGCTCAAGCCGCTCGAAAAGCCCTTGAAGAAATCCATGGGGATTTTTTTCTGCATGCACCGCTGAGCGGAATGTTGGCCGAACGCTACGTGGACCCGGGAAACCTCACGGATACGAAAAAGCCCATCGTCCGTATTACCAATGAAACCGTCCTCAAAGTCGTCTTTCATGTGCCTGAAAAGGATTTTCCTCTCATACGGCCGGGCATGAAAGGCTTGTGCCGTTCGGATGTCTTTCCCGATCGAACCTTTGAAGGAACGGTTTCCGTGCTTTCTCCGGTCCTGGATCCTCGAACCCGAACGGCTCTGGCCGAACTCCATGTGCCCAATCCCCAACTGGTATTACGGTCAGGTATGTTTGCCCATGTGACATTGCCTCTAAAGACCCGTGAAAGCCTGGTGGTGGACCGTGACGCTGTGGTGCGCCTTCCGGGAACAGGGCAGCCCTATGTCTTTGTGGTGGAAGATGGAAAGGCACGGTTACGTAATGTGCGTCTTGGAGTGGAACAAGAAACCTATGTAGAAGTTCTCGAAGGACTTCGTCTGGGCGATCAAGTGATTGTGCGGGGTCAAAACCGTGTTGTGGATGGATCCCCGGTGGAAATGGTTGCAACAAAGGCCTCATCGTAAAGGTTCAAGCAAGCGACTCAAGAAGTTTTTAACGAAGCTGAAAAGGGTTTCCCATGCGACTGCCCGAATTCGCCGTGCGTCAACCTGTAGCCACCTTGATGATGCTTTCCGCAGGCCTTTTGCTGGGCATCATGTCCCTGTTTCGTCTCAGTGTGGATATGTTTCCGGATATCAGTCCTCCCGTGGTGTCCATTCTGACCACATGGCCCGGAGCCAGCGCCTCCGATGTGGAAACCGAGGTGACCAAGGTCATCGAAGACCAGGTGAACGCCGTCAGTAACCTGGACACTCTGACCTCCAAATCCCTGGACAACCTTTCCGTGGTGGTCTGTCGTTTCAACTGGGGGACCAATCTTTCTGTGGCCACCAACGATATTCGAGACTGGCTGGAAAGGGCCAAAAGGGATCTGCCCGCCGATGTGGAAGCCCCCATGCTTTATAAGTTCAGCAGCGCCACAGCCCCCATTTTCTTTATCACGGTAACAGGCGAAAGCAGCTGGCCTCGTTTGTATCACCTGGTCGACAAGCGTATTTCCGATGAACTGAAAAGGGTTTCGGGTGTTGGAGCCATTCAGCTCTACGGAGGTTTGCGGCGCCGTATCAATGTCTATTTCGACCTGGAAAAAGTGGAAGGGTACCGGTTGTCTTTGGAACAGGTCAACCGTGTGCTGGCGGCGGAAAATGTCAATATTCCGGCCGGAGCCATCAAGGCCGGCCAAAAAGAATATTTCGTGCGGGTTCCCGCACGATTTGCCGATGTGCATGAAATGCAAAACACGGTGGTGGGTTTTTATGAAGGTCGTCCAGTGTATCTCCGTGATATCGCTCGAGTGGAAGACGACTTTAAACCCATGGAACTGAACGGTTGGGGGGATGGCAAGCCTGCCATTGTGCTTATTTTGCAAAAACAAACAGGTGAAAACACGGTGGAAGTTTCCCGTCGTGTGCGCGCCAAAATAGAAGAAATCCAAAAGACTTTGCCCAGTGACGTCCGCATTCACATCGTCATGGAAATGGCCGAAAACATTCTCACCTCCATCAAGAACCTTCGTGTCACTCTGTTCTACGGCATCGCCTTGGTGATTCTGGTCACATTGGTCTTTCTTCGTCAGATTCGTTCGGCGCTCATTATCGCCTTGAGCATTCCCTTTTCTCTGATTCTTTCTTTTATCTTTTTGTTTTTATTCGGTTATACGATCAATTTGATTTCCCTCATGTCCCTGGCCATTGCTTCCGGCATGGTGGTGGACAACGGAATCGTGGTTTTGGAAAACATTGTTCGTTACATGGAGCGGGGTAGCCGAAGAACATCGGCGGCCATATTCGGAGCCAGTGAAATGGGTTTGGCGATTACGGCGTCCACGTTGACCACGGTGGTGGTCTTTGTTCCCCTCATGTTTCTGACGGGACTGCCTGGGATACTTTTCAAACAATTGGGTTTTACGGTGGTGGTCACTCTGGGAGCGTCCCTGGTGACGGCTCTCACGCTCACTCCCATGCTCAGTTCCCAGTGGTTGCACCGAAGGTATTTTTTGCCGGAGCGTCATACGGGCATGGTGGGAAAGCTTTATCACTGGAGCGAGTCCGCCTTTCAGGCTGTGGAACGCAGCTATGAATGGACCTTGCGGTGGGCTCTGCAGCATGGAAAGACCACGCTGTTTTTGGCTTTTGCCATCTTTGTGAGTAGCCTTTCTTTGGTGCCGTTTCTATCCACGTCTTTCATGCCGGAAGTGGACAGTGGGGATGTCCTCATAGATTTTCGGCTGCCGGAAGGCACGCGCATTGAAGAAACCAATCGTGTCGTGGAAGCGATTTTGGAAAACATCGATCGCGTGGTAAAGCCTGAAGAATTTCGCCATTCCTACGCCTTTGCGGGGCAGTCCGAGGAAGGTATCGGAGTGGCTTTGGGATTTGAGGAAGGGGCCAATACGGGTTCCATTGGATTTAAGCTTGTGGATCGGGACAAGAGGGATCGTAGCGCTCAGGAAATCGCTGCACTTCTTCGTCAAGAAGTGCAAAAGATTCCGGGCATCAGCCGAATCATGGTCAGTGCTCAGGATCCCATCGCCCAGATCCTTAAAGGTCGTGGCAAGGCCGTGTCCTTAGAAATTCAGGGAGCGGACATGGATGTTTTGATGGAAACGGCTCAGCGTGTGGAAAAAGTCTTTCTATCCATGCCCGGTCTTGTGGATGTGGAAATCAGCCAGAAACCACCGCGTCCCGAATTATGGGTGATCATCGATCGAGAAAAAGCCGCGGCGCTCGGCCTGCGCGTGGCCCAGGTGGCCTCGGTGCTTCGAAACTTCTTTTATGGCAGGGAAGCCAGCCAGTATCGGGATGCAGGGGATAGTTTCGACATATTCACACGACTGAAGGAAGAGGACAAAGATCGGTTGGAAAATCTTTTGCGTTCTCCCGTGCCCTTGCCGGATGGGCGCACGGTGCAGCTCAAAAATTTTGTAACGCTGCGCGAAGGCTCGGGACCCATAGAGATCGAGCGCAAGAACCGGCAAAAGATCGTTCGAGTGGAAGCGGATCTTTTCGGTCGATCCTTGGGATCCGCCAGTGCCGAGATTCGAGAACGTCTTGCGACCTTGGACATTCCGGAAGGTGTAAGTCTGTCTTTTGGAGGGGATGTGGAAGAGCAGCAGAAAGCTTTCAGGGAACTGACCCTTCTATTTATTTTGGGCATTGTGTTGGTGTACATGGTGATGGCTTCTCTTTTCGGCAACCTGAGGGACCCTCTGATCATCATGTTTTCGGTGCCTTTTGCCGTCAGCGGCGTTCTGTATGCTTTTTATCTCACGGGGACGACCCTGGGCGTGGTCTCCTTCATGGGTGTGGTGATGTTGGTAGGCATTGTGGTCAATAACGCCATTGTCCTGCTGGACTACACGCATCTTTTGGAAAAAAGAGGCTTGGAGCTTTTTGGTGCGGTGACGCAGGCAGGACGCACCCGCCTGCGTCCGGTGCTCATGACCACGCTGACCACCTTCTTCGGTATGTTGCCCATGGCTGTTTCGCGCAGTGTAGGGGCGGAAACCTGGAACCCTCTGGGGATCACCATGTTGGGAGGACTCACCCTTTCCAGCACGGTCACCCTCATTTTGGTGCCGACTTTTTATTATCTTCTGGAAAAACGCCGTCAGGCCGCCAAGGCAGCACGCACCGGCGGAGCATAGAGGTGATTTCATGGACATGTATTGGATCATCTACGACGCCTCCTATGATGAGGATGTGACGGAAACCCTGGAGCATTGTTGTGTGACGGGGTTTACCAAATGGGATCGAGTGTTGGGCAAAGGTCCTTATGCCGAGCCCAAGATGGATAATGCCGTGTGGCCTGGGTACAACGGCGCCGCGGTGGTGATCGTTCCGGACGAGCATAGCCCTCGTTTGAGGACGGCTCTGTTGGAATTGCGGAAAAAGCTTGGAGGACGAGGGATGGAGATTTTTGTGACTTCCGCCCAACGCATTACCGATGAGGCATAGGGGAGCGCCACCATCGGCGTGCATGGGCGGACCGCAAAGGGTCTGGGTGGCTCGGGCGCCTCTACGTGCTCACGTCAATGTTGTCTTGCCTGTAGGGGCGCACCGGTGTGTGCGCCCCGAAAACCACCCCCAAGCCGGGGTTTTGGGGCGGGCACATCGGTCCGCCCCTACGGCTTTTGGGCTGCAAGTGAGTATTTGGGTTTATTTGTTGAGATTGCTGGTGGGGCCGGGGTGAACCCGTAAATCTAGGCATGTCAACGGCCATCATCTTCTGTAGGGGCGCACCGGTGTGTGCGCCCCGTACCTCCTCTCAATGGAATTGTTGTTCCTTGATGCCTGTTTCATCCATGCGAATCAGGAAAAAGGGTGGAAGGGCATCTTGGGTTTGTTGGGCGCGGCGCCGCAACAGATCTTCCATGAGATTTTGCACCGTGACCAGATCTTCAGGTGTTCCCGAAAGACGGCTTGCCCACACTTCAAATCCCATGTGTCGAGGAATAGCCAGGGCGGACCCGACAGGGATACGTTCTACAGGCGCTTCGTGGGATTCAGATCCCAGAAGCATCCAGTGAGCGGTAGGCGGATCGGATCTGAGGGAGATACCTGCCAGGAGGATGTAAAAACGTTCAAGATCGGGATTCGTCGAACCTTTCATAAGCCCCAAGTGCTGACGCACCAGAGGCGCTTGGGCTTTGGCAAAAGGCAGCACTTTGGGAAAGATGCTTTCCACGTCCCAAAGACCCTGGGAACGTATGGCATCGGCAAATTGATGGCTTAAGGCGAGGCCGATGCCGGACCCTCCTGCGAGCATAAGGACCGATGGAGATAGAGGGACAATCTTGCGCACTGTTTTTCGTTCCCAGCCACCCTGAGTGTCGGGGCAGAGAGCCAAACTGTCTGTAGCCAAAAGGACGGTATGTGCCGTATGATAGCCGAAAATTTGGGTCATGGGACGCTCCTTGGTGCCTAAGGTCAACGGACGGCATGGGTCTTGAGCCCGTGTAGGTGGATAACATGGTCGAGAAAGGAAAGTCATGCCCTTTGCGCAGAAAATAGAAACGGACACGATAGGCCACTTGGAATTTGAAGGCGGGGATGTTGTCGGCGTTTTGTTTCCCTGGTTTCAGTCCGGTGTGTGGCTTCTTCTTCCCGCAGAGACCACCGTAGGTCGTCTTCTGACTCAAGAATGGGGGCTCGATCGAGAAAACCTCGATGAAAAGCTCGGGACCCTCTTTGTGAACGGCATCCCCTTGGACGATATGGAATCGGCTTCCCTCTGCGATGGTGATGTCTTGGCCCTTTCCGGACCCATGCCTGGGCTGGCGGGGGCTATTCTTCGAAGAAACAGTCCCTTGGCGGTCTTGCGTCACGGTTGCCAGACCGCGACCTTCGGGGCTTCGCAAAAGGTGTCCGGACCGATTCTTGTGCGGGTCAAACTTTTCAACCGGCTTATCGAGGATCTTGGACCGATCCTGCTTCGAAAAGGTATTCTTTTGGAAAAAGAAGATGCCCTGCAGTGCCTAAGAACCTGGAGGTTCTCCAAAAAAGCAAAACCCAAAAGGGTATGGCTGAACCGAAAAGAGATACCCTTTGACAACCTCGAGCTTAGCCCAATCCAACGGTGTCTCTACCTGGAATTTCGTCTGATGAATGGATCCGCTTAGGGGCGTGTTTGAGAAGGAGCATATCCCCGGGAGCATGGGCATCCCGGCAAGGCAAAAGGCGGGCCAAAAGGGCTAGCGCTCCAAGAAAAGACACCCTATCCGGTTTGTAGGGGCGAGGCGCCGCCTCGCCCCTGCCGGGCAACGGCATGAAAGACCCTGGTATTTGGAGTTCTCTGACAAGCTTCAAGGAGAACGGCTTTCAATGGCTTTCGGCTCGTGGCACCACGTTGCGAAACGAAAACTTTGGCCCGGCAACCGGTTTCACACCCTACTGTATCGTGCCAGGTAGTCTTCCAGGCGAACCTTGCGAGCCGTGTTTTCTGAGGACATGTAACGAATTTTTCCAAACACAGGCCTTTCGGGGCCCCAGGGTCTGTCGTAACGTCCGAGAACCCAAAAGATGCCCGTGTACGAATTGGGATCCCGACCGTCCAGCGCATATTTGTTGTTCAGTTCGATCATGATCTCAAGAGCTTCCTGAGGGGAACGGCTCCAGTGGAGAATCTTTTTTCCCCACAACATGCGAAGGTAATTGTGGATTCGCCCTTCGGTGACAAGCTGCCTTTGGGCGGCGTTCCACAGAGGATCATGGGTTTCGGCCTTTTCAAATTCTTCGAGCCGATACACGTAAGGTCTGGCATCTTGGGCATGGGCTTCCAAGGTTTTCCGGGCCCAGAAAGGCAAGGACGCATAGGTGTCGTAGTCGTCATGATAGCGGCACATGTTGAATCCCAGCTCCCGCCATGTGATCAGCTGATCCAGAAACGCTTCGGCCCCTTCGCTCATGCCCCACCACCCGGAACGGGATCCGCTGGCCTTGAAAGCCAGCCGCTCCAAAGACCAACCTTCATGGTTGCAGACCGCCTCAAAAACTTCGTGAACACTCAAGTGCCCGAAATGCAGGTAAGGAGAAAGCCCGCTGGTGACTTCTTCATCGGGATGATTGCGATCTTCGGCGTATCGAGATAAAAGATGTTCAAGGAACTGTCTCAGACGTTTTTGACCCGCCGTCGTTCCTCCCTGGGTTGCACAGGCTTCCACGTGATGGTTCACGGGTAGACTGGCGACCAGATCCAAAGGGCGGCTAAGTTCTTTTTCCGTGCACGGTGGCCATTTTTGAAAGATGTCGTCAAGAAACACACCGTCTGCCGAGCAAGGCAATCGGTCCAAGGGATTTTTCATCGGCTTTTGGTCCAGATGATTTCTGAGGACGCTTTGAAGGTAACGTCGAAAAGCGTAAGCCGATGGAAAAGCCTTGCCGGGACTGTTCAGAGGAAGAAGTCCGTTGGAATCGACTTTTTCCAAAAGCACCGACAGTTTTCGACCTGCGGCTTCCATCATGGAAGGGATAAAAAAGGAGGGGAAATCATCCGTCACCACAACACAAGCGCGCTGCGCCAAAGCCGGGAGCAAACCCTTTCCTTCCCCGATGGATCTTTCCACGTAGGCATAATAGGTCAGAGCCGTGTTTCGGCTTCGCGCTTCGTTTTCGCGCATTCCTTCGAGAATAAAGGTATGAAAACGCTCACAAGCCCAGGGGTAATCCACGCGCAAGGCTTCAAGAACCACCAGAGGCTTTTGCAGTTTCAGAGCCCACTGGACGGATCGGTCCAACGCAAAATTCCAGGAAAGACGCCGGTACGCCGTCATCCAGTAAAGCACGTAATCCCCTTGAGGATGCACGGCATGATGATTGACGGCGTGAATACGTTCCTGAGGCACTTGAACAACGGACATGAAAAAATTCCTTTTGCCATGATCTCATGACGCCGGAGCTGGAAACCCTCGGTTCAATAAAGTCCCCACAATTTTGGCAGCCATAGGCTCAAGGCCGGAAAGATAGTCACGAGAAAAAGCGCTAGAACCATGGCCGCAATAAAAGGCAATGTGGCCAGGGAAGCTTTTTCCAAGGAAATACCGGCAAGGTTTGTGGTCACATAGAGATTCACCGCCACCGGAGGCGTGAACTGCCCGATGGCGAGGTTCAGTGTCATGACGACGCCGAACCACAGAGGATCCCAGCCAAAATGAGACATGATGGGCATCAGAATGGGCAGAAACACGTAATAGATGGAAATGGCATCCAAGAGCATGCCCGCTATGAAGATGAGAACATTGACGAGCAGCAACACCACACCGGGATGTGAGGACACATGCAGGAGGGAACTGGCGATTTTTTCCATCACGCCGAGGGTGGCTCCCGCCCAACTGTACAACCCGGCCAAGGCGACAATAAGAAGCACGACGGCCGAGGAAGTGGAGGCATCCACGAGGATCTGATAAAAGGTGTGAAGGTTCAGAGTTCTATAGACGACGAAACCTAAAAAGACACCGTAAAACACGGCCACAACGGCAGCTTCCGTAGCCGTAAAGATCCCTCCGTAAATACCTCCCAAAATCACCAACGGGGCCATAAGGCCCCAAAAAGCGTCCTTGAAAGCGGCAGCCACTTCCTTCAAGGTTCCGCGTCTTTCGCCCATGTAGCCTCTGTGCTTTGAAATCCAGTAAGCGGGTAAAATCAGGGAAAGGCCGGCGAGGATACCGGGGAAAATGCCTGCCGCAAAAAGGGCCGGCACCGACGTGGTGGTGATCACTCCGTAAAGAATGAAGGCGATGCTGGGAGGCACCACGATGGCCGTGGAGCCTCCAGCAGCGATCAGGGCCGCGCTGAAATCTTTCGCGTAATTCTTTCGAGCCATGGCAGGGATGAGCACCGCTCCCATGGCGGCGGCATCCGCAGGGCCGGAACCACTGACGCCGCCGAAAAACACGCAGACCAAAACGGCCACAATGGCCAAGCCGCCTGGAAGCGATCCCACAAGGAGGCTGGCCAAATGAACCAAGCGCTGGGATACACCGCAACGCTCCAAAATCATGCCGGCCAAAATGAAAAAGGGAATAGCCAAAAGGGGGTACTTGGCGATCCCCGCATAGAAATTGGAGGAAACCACCGGAATGCCCAGATGGAAATACCCAATGCTCAAGATAGCCACACTTCCCAACGCCACCGCAATGGGAACCCCCAGAAAAAGCAGCGCCAGGAAAGCGAAAAAAAGCCATGTTGCCGAATCCATCAGAGAAACCCCATTCCAACGCTATGGCGCAGATTCCGCTTCATCACGCCAAAGGACACGGGTGCGTTCCAGAGCCCTCAGGATGATGAGCACGCTGCCGACGGGAACCGCCAAAGTGTAAATCCATTGAGGAACCTGCATGGCTTCGGAAGTGATGGACAGGACGGCTTCATCGCGAATCTGCAAGATGCCGTAGTAGGTGAGAGTGCCGAAGACGATGAAAACCAGGGTCATGGAGAGAAGGAGCACTGCACGTCGCAGGAATCGAGGAAAGCGCACGAAAATGAAATGAAGCCCAAGATGCAGTCCTTTACGAAAGGCAGCGGCCGCTCCAAACACAGTCAGATACACCAGAGCGCTGACTTCCACTTCTTCAATAAAGGCAAAGGAGTAATTGGTGCTGTAGCGAAGAACCACATTGACAAATGCGACTAAAGCCATCACCAGAAGCAAAAGCGCACAGGCGGCTTCCTCAAAATGATCCCGAAGCCAGAAAATCTTTGAACGAGGCATCTTTTGGGATGCTTTTCCTGTGTCCATTCCTAGCGTCCGAGAAGCTTTTCGGCCTGAGTGACCAGATCGGTTCCGATCTTTTCTTTCCAGTCGTTATAGACGGCTCGGGTTTTTTCACGGAACGTGGCGCGCATCTCAGGTGTGAACACTGTGACCTCCATGCCGTTTTGCCGCAATGCCTGCAAACCGGGCATGTCACCCTCAAGTCCCTGACGAGCCTGTTGAATCTCCCAAGCACAGGCATCCAAGGCGGCTTGTTTCACAATGGCCTGATCTTCCGGGCTGAACGTTTTCCATGTTTCTTCACTGGCACCTAGAATGAGCGGATCAATGGCGTAGTGCCAGATGCTGATGTATTTGTGCACTTGCCAGAGCTGGTAAGGAATAATGACGGCATTGACAGGGTTTTCTTGGCCGTCCACGGTCCCCTGCTGAAAGGCGGTTTGCGCTTCGCCCCAGTTCATGTTGATGGGATTGGCCTCCAGGGCTCGAAAGGTGTCGATGAAGATCGGGGAACCCACCACCCGAATTTTCAGACCCTTCATGGCTTCCGGCGAATCCACGGCCCGGACACGATTGGTCAATTCACGAAATCCGTTTTCGCCCCATGCCAAAGGCACCACACCGCGTTCTTGAATCTGGCGGAACAATTCTTGACCGGGAGCTCCGTTTTTGACGGCATCCAGCTGTTCATAGGATTCGAAGAAGAAGGGCAGGGCGAACAGATTCAGAGAAGGCACCTGAGGAGACCAGTTGATGGTGGAGGCAAGAGCGAAATCGATGACACCCTGGCGCATGAGCATGAATTCGTTGGTCTGTTTTCCAGCAAAGAGCTGCCCGGCGAAGTAGCATTTGATGTTGATGCGTCCTTGTGTCCTTTCACGCACCAGATCGGCAAACTTCTGGGCTCCTTCCCCCCAGGGACCTTTGGGTCCCACGACGATACTCATCTTGTACTCATCTTTGTAGACCCCGGCCAGGCTCCACGTAGGAGTCATGGCCAAAACAGCCACTGCCATGAAAATCACTCCCAGGGTTCTTGCTTTCATTTTCGGCCTCCTTCTGTTGTCTACGGTGAAACTTGCCTGTGCCTCCGACACGAACATCAAGCCGTCCTCTTGCACCGGGCCCGACCCCTCAAGCTTCCTCGTGCCATACGTGCCCCGATGGACACAGAATGTCAACCAAGTCGTTCGAAAGGTCTCCGGCATCTCCCTTTCTGGGAGGTAATGATGGTTTTTCTGGGATGATCGAAAAACTCTTTGGGGATCGCCTTCAGCAAAACTCTTTACACCACGCCATGGCCGATTTTGCTTTGCTGGGGATGGCGGCAGATTCCACTTCGCTTCATCCGCCCTACGGGTTGGGCTATGGGATGGGCGGCGCATTCCGGCTTCGCCTCCATGCGCCCTAAGGGTTGTGGGATAGTGGGAGGGGTGGGGCGATCTTGTCAGGAGAAGGGAGGGGTGCTAGAGTTTCTAGGAAACACGTCGAAAGAAGGAGCCTGCCCCATGAGCCTCGCCGGATCGTCTGTGAGCGAAAGGGAAGTGAAGGAGTGGATCACGCAAAGCGTGGAACACCTTTTTCGAGAAAAGGTGGATGAGTTTTTCTCGGAAAAGCTTGCCGCTTTTGTGAAGGAAAACGAACAGCGGGCTCGGGAACTTTCCCTGATGGAAAGGGTGGTTCGCGTTGAGGAAGAGCTGCGAGCCCTTAAGGAAATCCAGATTGCTCATTTCCAGGCTTCAGATAAGCGTTTTGAGGCTTCGGAAAAGCGATTTGAAGCGCTGCAACGCGAAATGATGGCCGGGTTTGAGGGTGTCGATAGGCGCTTTGAAGCTATGGAAAAGCGCTTGGAGGCGCTCCAGCGTGAAATGATCGCCCGCTTTGAGGCCATGGATAAGCGATTTGAAGCCCTCCAGCGTGAAATGAACGTCCGTTTTGAGGCCATCCAGCGCGAAACCAGCGCCCGATTCGAAGCATTGCAGCGTGAAACTAATGCCCGCTTTGAGGCCATCGACAAGCGGTTTACTCAGCTGCAGTGGATCATTGGGTTGGGTTTCAGCCTTATAGCAGTGCTCATGGGGGCACTGCGCCTTTTCGGGTAAACGACAGGCGTGTTGTTTCACCATAGCGGGGAACACTTCGCCATTCCATGGTTCGCCGTTTCCAATAGGGGAGCGGGATCTCTATCTCACCGTTTCTTCGGTAAAAAACCGCCTGATTGAGCCCGCCGGCTTTCCGAGAAAAGATCTGTCCAGGCCGCTGTTCCTGATGTTCGTTCTCGTGTTTACCGCCTCTTTGGTTCATTGATAGCCTCCTTTCCTTTTTCGTAGATCATCAACCAAAAGGCTTCAGACCGGAAGGTGGGGTTGTCCGGGAGCTTACGAATCATGCGATAGGAAAAGATCGGATCGATGAACGACGCCGCCTTGATCCTACGGCCCCAAAAAAAACGTTCTGTAGCATCTGCTACAGAAAAATGGATGTCGATCCCATAGGGTTCTGAACAAACATGTTGGAAAGTAGGAGTGAAGGGAGGTGATGACTTATGCCGAAATGCGGAATCTGCGGAGGTGAGGCGCCGCGTCAACCGTGTATCACCGAGGCCGGTCGATGCGATCTGTGTGGCAGAAAAGTGGTGCTGGTGGAGGAAGAGAACAAGGAAAAGAAGGAGAAGAAGTGAGGGTTTCTGGAGGGGGTACGAGCCGGCCCCCTCCTGTGTCGGCTTTGGAAATAGATAAGTTATGGGAGAGAATAGGATGACCCATGTCCCGATCATCGGAATTTCAGGAAGTCCGATCAAGAACAGCAACACCGACCGCTTGGTGCTGAAAGTCTTACAGTCGAGCGGGCTACCCCACGAGTTCGTGAAACTGAGTCGCCTCAACGTCCGCCCCTGCATCGCGTGTCTTGGCTGTAAAAACGACAACATTTGCAAAATGTCCGATGACTTCCCTGAGCTTGCCTGGCGGGTGCGCAGCGCTGCGGCCATCGTGGTGGGCGGTTACTGCCCGTACGGATCGGTTGACGGCTTTACCAAGGCGTTCCTGGAGCGCCTTTTTTCCTTGCGCCACCAGAATGGACTCAACAGGGGTAAATTGGCTGTTGTGGTAGCCACGGGAATCGGACGTGGAGCGCCCGGTTTGGAGGAGGCGGCCGCAGATATGGTCCATGCATTGCGCTTGGAGGGCATGGAGGTGCTGGAGATCTTAAAAGTTGTGGGCAATCCGGAATGCATGGTATGCGGGTTCGGAGAAACGTGCCCCATGAGCGCCGTCCCGTGGGTTTTCGGGAAAGGTGCCCGCGTGACACCGGATAAGTTCTGTTCCGTTGAAGAGCAAGAAGAGGTGTGGCGGCGGGCCGAAGAAGTGGGTGACGAAATTCGGAAGCGGCTGCGATCCCAGCGGCTGATGTGAGGTGGCAGATGAAGACCTTGGTTGCATGCCGGATTTTCGAGGATGAACTAAGGGCTTGTCTTGGGGAACGAGACGATGTGAAGATCCACTGGGTGGACGCGGCCCTCCATGCAAATTTGGACCTATTGGAAAAGGGAATTCGCTGTAAACTCAACGATCCTTCCGCACCGGGCGGGAAGCGATTCCTTCTTTTCGGCGCAGGGTGCCATCCCGAACTGGGAAAGATCGCCGATGAGTTCGACTTTGAGAGGGCCCCTTTCCGCAACTGCTTGGAGTGGTTGGCCGGGTCGGAAGCCCGTGGAATGGAGAAGGACCGCACCATGCTCATGACGCCGGCCTGGGTCCGTGTTTGGCCGCACATCATGACCGTCATGGGGTGGGACGATGTGGACGCCCGAATCCAACTGGGGCGTTACGACCGAATCCTTGTGCTGGACGCTGGAGTGCATTCACTTACTGAAGAAGAAATCCTCAGCTTCTTCGACCGGATTCAAGTTCCTGTGGAGATCAAACCGGTTGATCTTCAGGACTTCTGCACCCGTCTGCGGTCATTCCTGGGATAGATTGATGGCAGTGGATTTGCGAGGAGAGGATCATGGGGTGCCTGTGCGAAGAATGGCTCGGCAAGGACGTGGCCGTCAGTCCAGAGTGCATCGGCAACCTTTGGATCTTCAAAAACCTGGAGCTGGAGGATATCCAAGCGCTGGTTTCGGCGGCGGAGCGCCGTTTTTACGAGGAACGCCAGGTCATCTTCCACCAAGGGGACCGGGCGGACCGCATGTTCCTGATCAAGGCCGGGCGGGTCAAGCTTACCAAAGTGCAGGAAGACGGCCACGAAATCACCTTGGACTTGCGCAAGCCGGGGGATTTTCTCGGCGAGCAGATGCTGTCCGAAGAAACAGACTACCCAGTGAGTGCTGTCTGCATGGAGCGCACTCTCATCTGCGGGTTTTCCAGGAACCGCTTCGAGGCTCTGGTGAGAGAGCGTCCTAACGTGGGGCTTCAGGTGATTCAAAACTTAAGCACGAGGATACGTCTGTTGACGGATCGAGCCGAGAGTTTCTCCTTTTCCAATCTTGAAGAGCGCCTCTATCGGATCTTGGTCACCGTGGCCAAAGACCACGGGAAGCGCACGGCAAAGGGCTACGCCATCCATTTCCCACTCACCCATGAGGACCTGAGTTTCCTTGTGGGAGCCCACCGGGTGAGCATCACGCGGGCCATGGGAAAGCTTCGCAAGAGCGGGCGGATCTCCATTGAGGGACGAACACTCCTTGTCTGCGCGGAACCTTGGTCGTAGGAGCTTGTCCCAAAAGTCGGCAAAGGGCGAACGAGGAAATTTAGCCTTTGGCCGGAACGGCGCACGGAACTTCAAATAAAACTCAATTCATCGATTGCTGTCATGACCATGCCTCCTCACGAGGTGTTTCGACGCCCACAACGTTCAGGTAAATCCGTTTTCCTGGTGCTTCGTTGCAATGGTGGCAGCCAGCCGGTCCAGAGCCTCGAAATCTTCCTTGCCGTTTTTTCGCTTGCTCGAACCAGATAAGCGTTGTAGGAAGTGCCGTCGGGAAGCGGGATCAGTGAATCAAAAAGACGCCGATTCCAATCCACCGCCCCCACCCAGAAAACACGATCGGTGACTTTTCTTGGCTCCATATGCAGGCTCCTTCCCCTTCGCTGCGGAACAATACTGTGGTGTTGCCCTCGGCGCTCTCTCTGCGTGCCGAGGGCCGTTGCCGTCCTCTTGCGTGAATCAGTCTTCCCAGGAGATGCACTCGGCCGGGCAGGATGCCATCGCTTCTTCGATGCATTCCTCATCGCCTGCGGCCTCACTCAGCACGTAGGCTTTCTCCTTTTCTGTATGCATAGCAAACACGTTGGGGCAGAGTTCCACGCAAGTGCCGCACCCCAAACAGCATTCCTCATCCAGTACGATTCGTTTTTCCACCTCGGACCTCCTTTACCAGACTTCCTCAACCAAAAGAAACGAATGTGAATATAAATTCACCACGCCCATCATATAAGGCCTTTGCGAACAAAAGCAAGTTTCAAAAGGATTTTTCAGAGAATTTTCTCTCTCCTTTTAAGGAGCCTGAGGGGCCTTAGGGCTCCGAGATGGAAAAGTATATTCACATTACATGCTCAACCAGTCTATGTCTCTCTTGAGAAAAATCGCTGAACCTTGGGGTGGTTCGGGAAACCTGATGCTCAGGATGCGCCGCGGACTCGAGCTGGAAGCGCATCCCGAAGAGTGCGGCTTTGAGACGGCCCTTTAATGCGGCACACGACCCGGGGTGTCCTACCGCCTTGCCACGGTTTCACGTTTTCTTGATCATTGGCTTTCCAGCTGTTTATAAGGACGTGAGCCCCTGAAGGGACCGAGCTTCATGGACGAAGCTCACACAGACCCGTGGCCGTGCATGATCTTGGTGCTTGAAACATAGGATAGCTCATGAACCTTTTGGTTTTTTTGGTGGGGTTTCCCGTCATGGGGGCGCTCCTTGCTTTTCTGGGAGCCAAACGCGGGCGCAGCATGGCCACCTGGGTGGCGGCGGTGTCCTTGACATGTGCCTTGGGACTCTCGGCCAGCCTGGCTTCCTCCGTTTTTCAGGGATCGTCTCTAGAATTTCGATACCCTTGGATACCTTATCTGGGGCTGGAATTCGCCCTGCGCCTTGATGGACTGTCTTTGATCTTTTGTGCCATCATTTTTGCCATCGGCCTTCTCGTTGTTCTTTATGCGCACTACTACATGCCTCAAACGGATCCGCTAGGGCGCTTTTTAGCTCTGCTGCTTCTCTTTGCCGGGGCCATGACCGCCCCTGGTGCTGGCCGATGATCTTGTGTTTTTGTTCCTCTTTTGGGAAGCCACAAGCGTGCTTTCCTTTTTTTTTGTGGCCTACGATGGGACTTCTCGGGAGGCACGGCACGGAGCCCGGTTGGCCTTGACCGTAACGGTCGGGGGCGGCTTAGCCCTTCTGGTCGGCCTTTTGCTCCTTGGGCACATGTGCGGCACACACCGCCTGTCCTCTATTCTGCTGATGGGGCATGTGGTGCGCACGCACCCACTCTATGCGCCGGCTTTGGCCTTGATCCTTTTGGGTGTCTTCACCAAATCGGCCCAGTTTCCCTTTCATTTTTGGCTCCCCGCGGCCATGGCGGCCCCGACCCCGGCCAGTGCCTACCTGCATTCGGCGACCATGGTGAAGGCCGGGGTTTTCCTTCTGGCCCGGCTCTTTCCTGTGTTCTCCGGCACCTCGTTGTGGTTTGGTCTTGTGGCTGGCGTGGGGCTTTGCACTCTTGCCGTGGGAGCCTACATCGCCCTTTTCAAACACGACCTGAAGGCCCTTCTGGCCTATTCCACGGTGAGCCATCTCGGGCTGATCACGCTGCTCCTGGGATTTGGAACCCCTCTGGGAGCTGTAGCCGCCGTTTTCCACATGATCAACCATGCCACTTTCAAAGCTTCCCTTTTTATGGCCGCAGGGATCATCGATCATGAGGCGGGCACGCGGGACATGCGGCGTCTGAACGGCTTGTGGTTCTGCATGCCGTACACGGCTTTGCTGGCCACGGTTTCGGCGGCGGCCATGGCCGGCGTGCCGTTGCTGAATGGGTTTTTGAGCAAGGAAATGTTTTTTGCGGAGCTCTTGCAGCAGGAGGTTTTAGGGTCCTTTCGGCACCTTTTGACATTGACAGCGGCTTTGGCTGGAGTCTTTTCCGTGGCCTATTCGCTTCGGTTCATTCACGATGTTTTCTTTGATCGACCATGGTGCGAACTCCCGCAACGCCCTCATGAAGCTCCGGCATGGATGCGGGTGCCCGTGACCGTCCTTTCGGCTGTGTGCCTCCTGGTGGGTGTGTTTCCGGACCAAACCGTTCGGCCACTGTTGGAGGCGGCGTCGGCGTCTGTGCTCATGGGCCCGACACCCGAGTATTCCCTTGCCCTGTGGCATGGTCTGACGCCTCCCTTGATCCTGAGCCTGTGCGTGATGACAGGCGGCGTTGTGCTTTACGGGTTTCGAGAACGCCTTTTTCAGCTGCACGATGCGTATTTTCCCCCATGAACCGGAGGCACGCTTTTCGATGCCCTTTTGGATAAGCTCCTGGGCTTGGCTCGTAGCTTCCAGAAAGCGTTGGACAATGGGTCCCTGACACGTGCCGTGGCCCTGCTCATAGTTTCGGCGACGGTGCTGGGAACGTGGGCTTTTATGGGTTCCCCAACGGACCTTTTAGGCCCTTTGGGCCTTTCTTCGGTGGACGGGCCGGCTCTTGTGGGAGCCGCGCTTCTTGGGGTTGCCACGTGGGCGGCGGTCATAGAACGCAGGCGTCCATTGCTGGCGATCCTTAACCTAGGCGTCACGGGAGTTGTGGTCACGCTGACTTTTGTGCGTTTTTCAGCCCCTGACCTGGCCTTGACCCAGATAGCCGTGGAAATGGTCTTTACCGTGCTGCTTCTTTTGATTGTGTTTTTCATGCCCCAGGAAATCCCCCCGCAGTCTTCCCCTTGGCCACGTGTTCAAAACGCTTTTCTGGCCCTTCTGGCCGGGTTGGGCATGGCCGCCGTGACCCTTGGCGTGCTGACCCGCCCTTATGCTCCTATTTCCGATTACTTTCTCAGGGTCGGGAAGCCTCTTGCCGGAGGTGCCAATGTGGTCAATGTGATTCTGGTGGATTTTCGAGGATTTGACACCCTGGGGGAAATCACGGTGATGGCCATTGCGGCCCTGGGTGTTTTTGGGCTTCTGGATAATTTGCGCAGGCATCGAGTCTCTTCCGGGTTCAATCTGGAAAACCGGGCCATGGGAATTCATCCGCCGCTCTTGGCCCATATGGCCCGGCTACTCATGCCTTTTGCGCTTCTGGTGGCTGTTTTCCTCTTCTTTAGAGGCCACAACCGGCCCGGGGGTGGATTCGTGGCCGGCCTTGTGCTGGCCACCGTGCTCATTTTGCAGCATATGGCCAGCGGAATTGAATGGACACAGATGCGACTGCGCTTTCGAATTTTGCCATGGATCGCCGCAGGCCTTCTCACAGCCCTTTTGACGGGACTGGGAAGCCTGATCGTCGGCCGACCTTTCCTCACATCGGCCCTGGTTCACGGGCGGATTCCATGGATCGGTGCGTGGGAAATCACCACGGCCCTTGCTTTTGATCTGGGAGTCTTTTTTACCGTGGTGGGGACATTGCTCCTCATTCTCGTTGGATTAGGGCGACTTGGCGTGGGACCGGACAAGGTACCGCACCCAAAAGAAAGCCGAGGGGAAACCGACTGATGGAAGGGCTGTATGCTCTGAGTGTGGGAGTGCTGACAGCTGCGGGGGTGTATCTGCTGCTGGAAAAGCGCAGTGTCTTCGTGGTGCTGGGTCTTATGGTTCTATCCTATGCGGTCAACCTCTTTCTTTTTGCCATGGGACGCTTGCACACCAACAAACCGCCTTTGGCGGATCTGGGAACAGAGTTTGCCGACCCTTTGCCCCAGGCCTTGGTGCTCACGGCCATCGTCATAGGCTTTGCCATGACGGCCTTCGTGCTGGTCTTAGCCCTGCATGGGCGGGTCGTGTCCGAATCCGACCGGGTCGATGTTATTGAGGAGGAATCAGAGTGAACTATTGGGTGATAGCCCCCATTGTGATTCCTCTCGCCGCCGCCGGCCTGCTGTTGGCCATGGCCCGCTCCAGCTTACCCTGCAAACGCGCCATCAGTGCGGTCGCTTGCCTCGTCAAGGCCATGGCGGCGTCCCTCTTTTATCTGGTTCACAGTACCCTGGTCACGGCCGGGCTCTTTCTGCTCGCGGATATCACAGCGTGCCAGCGGGATCGAGGCAGTGAACTGACGCCGGGAAGCGCCGTCCCTCCCATGACCCGACCTTCTTAGGGGCGGACCGATGTGTCCGCCCCAAAACACCCCCGCACGGGATCCAAAACCGGGGCTACACGTCGGTGCGCCCCTACAGAAATGCGTTGGCAAACTTTTCATGGCGACAATCAGCCTTAAGGCTTCGATTGCTCTGTGCTTTGGGGACTGCTATATGCTTGAGACGTTGAAGGGCACGCGTCCACGAAGAGGAAAGGAAAAACCACTATGCTAGAAAAAATGATCGCCTTGCTCAAGTCCCACGATATGTGCGTCCTGGCCACCTGCCGAGATCACAAGCCCCATTGTTCTCTTATGGCTTACGTAACGGACCAGGAGGGCCTCACGGTGTATATGGCCACACTGAGGAACACCACCAAGTTTCAGAACATTTTGCAAAACGGACATGTGAGCCTTCTTGTGGATACGCGGCAAAACACGCCGGACCGCTCACACATTTTGTCGCTCACCGTGGAAGGATGGGCCGCTCCCCTGGCCGATGCATCCCGCGAAACGCACGTGCGTCGCCTTCTTCAAGAAAAGCACCCTCAAATTCGAGGGCTTTTGGACCACGAGGACTCGGCCGTGCTCGAAGTGACGGTCCGGGCTTTGCTCTTGCTGGAGGGCCCTGAAAAGGCCACCCATGTTCAGGTGCCGCGGTCGAACTAATTTCGACCCTGCTCACGTTTTTCTGCTGTCACCTCTTGCCGTGCCTTCATGGAATGATTTTGTTCAGGTGTGGACAAACCCCGACAGGTTGTTGTCCGCATACAGAAAGGAGCAAGGCATGGCCGAAAGAAACGCATTGCAGCAGAAGGTACGACAATGGATCTACACGGAGGACGCTTTTCAAAGACTCGACGAATCAGATGATACGGTTTTCTACAGCACGGACCGGTTCGTGTCCCATTTGGACCGGGTGGCTCTGGAAACCGTGGAGCAGGTCATCGGCACATTGATCATTGAAGATCGTCCGGTGATTTTGGATCTGATGGCGGGATGGGATTCCCATATTCCCGACACGGTCCAGGCCGCGGAAGTGGTCGGGTTGGGACTCAATGAAAATGAACTCAAGGCCAACAAGGCGCTCACACGCCATGTGCTTCATGACCTCAACGAGGATCCTCGGCTTCCTTTCGCCGACAACACCTTTGACGTGGTCCTGAACACGGTATCCGTGGACTACATGACCCAGCCATTTCGTGTTTTTGCGGAGGTGGCTCGTATTCTCAAGCCGGGCGGCATGTTTCTGGTCATCTTTTCCAACCGCATGTTCCCTCAAAAAGCCGTCAAGATATGGAGACAGAGCAGTGAAGAAGAACGCATTATGCTCGTGGAAGATTTCTTTACCAGCGTGCCGGAATTTGAACAGCCGCGCCTGGTGATTTCCAAGGGGAAACCTCGCCCTGCCGACGATAAGTACGCCCATCTGGGTATTCCCAGTGATCCCATTTACGCCATGTGGGCGGAAAAGAAAGGGGTTCCCAAGGGAAGGCGTGCAAGACCCGTGGTGACCTTGAGTGCCGGCCAAGCAAAGTCCGCGGAGGAGGTGGAAGAAAGAAAGCGTCACGTGGCGAAAACCCTGCAATGCCCGCACTGTGGGGAACGCATGAAAAAGTGGAGGGTTCCTCAGACACCCTTTACGGAATGGGATAACGAGTTCATGTACATCTGCTTCAACGACGCATGCCCTTACCTGGTGAGGGGGTGGAGCGTCATGGAGTCCCAAGGGAACCGAGGCTTTTCCTATCGCATGATGTACAATCCGGACCGGAACATTCTTCTGCCCGTTCCCGTACCCACCCTTCGAGCCCTAAAGGAAAGTATCGTGGACGAAGAGTAGGTTCCAGGTAAAGACCCCACGAAGAAAGGGCCGCCGTGAAAACGGCGGCCCTTTCGTTTAGGGTTTGAGGCATTGACGATAGAGTTTCCAGGCCGTGCGGGCGTGTTCCGAAAAATCAAACCGACCTCCGCTCACATGCCACAAAATGGCCGCCGGCTGCACAATGCCCAAAAACATGACGGCGGCGGCTTCCGCCGGCACATCGGAGCGCAGTTCGCCTTCCTGTTGCCCTTCACGAATAATGGCTGCAATGCGCATGACATGAGCGTGAATGATTTCGCCCAGACGAGTCCGCCTGCGGTCCGCATCCCCGATGATTTCTTCCGAAAAAAGGATACGAGGAAGAGCCTGATGGGAAGTGATGAAAAAGATATGCTGAGCCAGCAAGGCGCCCAGACGGGCCAAGGAAGAAAAATGTTCCCGGCGCACCTTTTCCACATGCTCCGCCAGCCGCTGCCCCACCAGTTCCAGGACTGCATCCAAAAGAGCGTCTTTGTTGGCGTAATGCCGATACAGGGCCGAAGGCACCACGCCCAATTCTTCCGCCAGCCGTGAGACACTGAGACGCTTCAAACCTTCCCGATTCACAATCCGTAAAGCCGCTTCGGCAATCTCCGCTCGACGCCCTGCAAGCTCAGTGGGCGATTGAAGAGCGTGTTTTCCAGGAGAATTTTCTTTCACTTTTCGTGCTGCCATGCCGGGACCTCAGGGAGTCTGGATTTTTCAGAAACATTCGGATCCTGGGGGCGCCCTGAAGCGTGCGCCCTCATGTTCGAACCCTGGCTAAGGGTTTTGAGGCGGACACAGGAGGCCGCAGAAAAACGACCTGAATCGTGGGTGAACACTTGCTTTGCCCCCTCTTGACCTTTAAGCCTTCATGGGCTTCAATGTGTTCAATGAGTGAAAAAACATTCACTTCACGCCGGGGCTTTGGTGCAGGGCCGCCCCACAACAAAAACTTTCATACCATGGAGGATACCTATGGAAAAGGAACGATTATCCTACCACGAATCGGTGCAGACCATGGTGGAACGCATTCGCCGGGACGGCATGACCAACATTTGGGATCGCTATGCGGCTCAAGGGCTTGGCAACGATCCTGACAAACGTTGCCCCTTTTGCATGGGCGGTGTGCGATGTGATCTGTGTTCCAACGGGCCTTGTCGAGCCGATGCGGAAAAGGACAAGCGGGGCGTGTGCGGCATCAAGGCGGACGGCATGGCCATGCGCATGATGGTTTTGCGCAATATCATGGGAACATCCACGTATCATTATCATACGGAACAGACGTTACGCACGCTTCGGGCCACGGCTCGAGGGCAAAGCCCCTTTCGCATTGCGGAGCCGGAGAAGTTGATAACCTTTGCGCAACGGCTTGGTGTGGACACATCGGGTTCCGTGGAAGACACGGCTTTGCGACTGTGCGATTTCGCCCACAAAGATTTCAACCGACCCGCTCATGAACCCAGCGAAATCGTTTCCAGGTTGGCTCCGGCGGATCGGCAGGCTTTGTGGAAAAAGCTGGATATTTTCCCGGGCGGTGTCTATGCAGAGATGCTTCGTGCGTGCAGTTCCTGCCTGACCAATGTGGACGGTTACTACGTCAGTTTGGCGCTGAAAGCCATGCGAATGGCCATTGCCATGGCGTACCAGAGCCAGATCGTCAACGAATACTGCCAGGACGTGCTCTTTGGTATTCCCAGACCGCATCGTATGCGCGTGGATCTGGGGGTGTTGGATCCTGACTACGTGAATGTGCTTCCAAACGGTCATGAACCTTTTTTGGGCTTTGCCATGGTGCAGCTGGCTCGCCAACCCGAGTGGCAAGAGAAGGCCAAAGCTGTGGGTGCCAAAGGGCTTCGTGTCATTGCGTGTATTGAAACGGGGCAGGAAATGATTCAGCGTTGGACCATGGACGATGCCTTTTACGGCTTTACGGGAAACTGGATCATGCAGGAAGCCGTGTTGGCAAGCGGCTGCGTGGATCTTTTTGCCTGCGACATGAATTGTTCCATGCCCATCGACCCTCTCTACGCCCAAAAATACCAGTTCAAACTCATTCCGGTGAGTGACCTCGTGGCCTTTGAAGGTATTACGGATCGTTTGGATTATGTGCCGGAACAGGCGGCTGAACAGGCGGCCACACTTTTAACCATGGCCATCGAGAATTTTCCCAAAAGGCGCAGGGCCGTCGAACCTGTCACGGGCTTGCGGCTCGGGGAAGCGGTGGTGGGTTTTTCTACGGAAAGTATTGTGGACGCCTTGGGAGGTTCCTTGGATCCCCTGCTAAAGGCCATCAAGGACGGAAGCGTTCGAGGGGTGGCCGGGTTTGTTTCCTGCACCACGCTGAGGGATTCCGGCCAGGATGTGCACAGTGTGCGTATGGCCAAGGAATTGATTCAACGCGATATTCTCGTGTTGTCCATGGGTTGTGGCAATGCAGCCTTGCAGGTGGCGGGACTGTGTCTGCCCGAGGCCAAGGATTTGGCGGGACCGGGTCTTAAGGCGGTGTGTGAGGCTTTAGGGGTTCCTCCGGTGCTCAGTTACGGCACGTGCACGGATACGGGCCGATGTGCGGACCTGGTGGCCGCCGTGTCGCAGGCTTTGGGAGGCGTTCCCATTCCCGATCTTCCTGTGGTGGCGTGCGCCCCGGAATACATGGAACAAAAGGCCACCATCGATGCCATCTTTGCTCTGGCTTTTGGGCTGTACACCTATGTGAATCCCGTGCCTAACGTGACAGGCGCGCCTAATCTGGTGAAGCTTCTCACCGAGGATCTGGTGGATGTCACCGGTGGGCTGCTGAATGTCAATCCCAACGCTCAGGAAGCCGCCGATGCGCTTCTGGCGCATATTGAAAAAAATCGTCGGAAACTCGGCCTTTAAGACGGCAGGGGGTGCTGGGATTCCCAGCACCCTTCGTAAAGCCCGATGGTGCCGTGAAAATGGAAAGTGCAGGAAAGCATTCGAAGGCCTGCAGCTTCAAGCAGGGCTTCGGTGGCGCCTCGTTTCATATAGTCGCGAAAAGCTTTGTAATGGTTTCGACCCGCCATGCATTCGACTATGTTTAAAAGGTTCATAAATATTCGAGCCGCCTGATGGACGGGGCGGACGTAGTCCAGCACGAAGACAATGCCGCCGGATTTTAAGACACGATACCCTTCGGCCAGCATGGCAAGGCGATCCTCATGGGGTTTTTCATGAAGGGAAAAAGAATAGACAAGGCCGTCAAACACCCGGGCGGGAAAAGGAAGCAGGCAACCGTTGCCTCGAACAAAACATCCTGCGTGCGGCACCTCGTGCAAAGCACGTCGAAGCATAGACCACGAAATATCGAGACCCACAGCGGCCAATCCCGCGGCTCGAAGCCTGATCACCTGGGTGCCCGTGCCGCAGCCCACATCAAGGATTCTGGAAAGGTTGTGCCTTTGAACCGCGTCGGTGACACTTCGGCGACAGGATTGGAGTGCTTTGTCCACCCAGGGATAGAAAACGGAAATCAGGGCGTAGTCGTTCCTGATTGGGTCAGCTCTTTTCATACACTTCCACCAGATCCCCCACGTGAGCCTCTTTCCAGTCGGGAATTTTAATGCCCACTTGCTTGCCTTTGCCGGCTTCTTTGACGGGGTTTCGATCGATCTGCATGGATTGAATCACCCCCGCATAGACGGGTCCCATGGCAGAAAAGACACGAAAGGGAGCTCCCAATCGAAAAACGCCCTCCGTGATCTCACACCCGATAATGATGCCGTGCCGGCTGCTCTTGAATAAAGCTATGATTTTGCCTTGCCCAAGGATCTTTTCCGGCTCCGGGGTTTGGCTCTGAACTTGCCTGGTGTGAGAGAGACGGGCGGAGACTGTCTCTACCAGATCATGAATGACTTCAAAGAGCAGAATCTCCACGCCCATGTCTCGAGCGATGGCCGCCACTTTGGGGCCCAAATTCACACCCAGTCCCAGCACCAGGCGGCTTCCGGTAGCCGCCATCAGGATATCGGATTTGGAGACCGTCCCGACGCCGCGATGAATGATGCGAATGGAGTGACCTTTCGCGGTGAGGTTTTCCAAGGCCTTTTCGATGGCTTCACAGGTTCCCACCGTATCCGCCTTGATCACCAGTTCAAGGGTCTCTTTCGACGGAAAGGGCTTTTTCGGTGGTGAAAGGGTTTCTTTTGAGCTTTTGGACTTGGATGACTTCTGGTCTTTGGGGTTTGTCATGTGGGTGCTCCAGGTGTTGCGATCGCCGTAGGTCATGGCGCTTTGAAAGCTTTTTCCAGAAAACCCGCGGCTTGGCTTGTGGTTCCTCTAAGGCATTCTTAATTTTCATGGGTTGCAGAAAATCAAAGGATGCAAGGCTGTCGTGAAAGTCAACAAAATTTTATGATGGAGATATAGCGGGTGTTCGAAAAGCATTCGGGAGACCGGGATGGTGCGTTCGTTTGGGAGCCTGAATGCATCACAACATTCGACCTGTAGGGGCGCACCGGTGTGTGCGCCCGCAGGCGTGGCCCCTGGCGGTGGGTTTTGGGCGGACACATCGGTCCGCCCCTACAGACAGACGGCCTGCATCACGGGTGGCGACTGACCGGACACATGGGTTGGCGGATGCAGAGGTTTCCCGGAAAAAGCCATATTGATATCTGACGTGGAAAAGAGGAATAGCCGCTGC
>FWPU01001919.1_pt1 | contig 60002 bp, 58 predicted proteins | sample 2228361 | NCBI WGS metagenome assembly FWPU01 (sample SAMEA103939777, study PRJEB20133) | metagenome
TTATCTTATCATCTCATCCGCCTCACGCAGGAATTGGATTATAATAATACTAAGAACCTGGCATTTGAATGCCAGTTTTTATTGTCTGAAGATCAAATTGGAATGGATATTTTTTTTCAAGACCCTTCTGTTATCCCATTGCCTCCGGAAGAGGTACGGATCCTGAGGTTTAAGGCCACCCCCTGGCCGGATGGGCGACGAGTCCACATCGACCTGGAAATCACCCCTTTCCAAAAAAGACCAAGCGGGGAGCTGGTGATTCATAACGCGGCAGGTGAAGAGGTCGCCAGCATGACGATTGTCGAGGCGATCACGCCCCGAATGGAATTCACCATGCATCTGAAAGGTAAAGAAACTTCCGGTGTGTACACTGCATCAGCAACAATTTATTATCTGGTATTCGCACAGTCTACACAATTGGATCAGACAATTTCCATCCAGGAGAGCCGGGAAGCGGGTGTTCCCTCAGAACATCTCATCGTCGATTGTCAGGAAATCAAATTCGAGGTCCCCGAGTTGGCAGACTAGATTATCGCCAGTCGTTTCACCAAACCCATTACGATGAAATATCTCTTACGTCTTCGTTCTTTCTTGAAACCATATTGGAAACAGGTTGCTCTTTCCTTGTTCATTTTGATAGCCATGACCGGTATGAGTCTGGCGGTGCCTTACATCATCAAGCAGGTGATCGATCGTGGGCTGACACAGGGTGACTTGAGGTTGCTGGGGACCTTGGCGGGGCTCTTATTGGTGATCGGTGTTTTGAATGCGCTACTCACCTTCTTTCAACGTTACTTGACGGAATGGATTGCAGCCCACATCGGTTACGATCTGCGCAATAGAATGTATGATCATATCCAGCGCCTGCCTTTCAGGTTTCACGATCATGCCCAATCCGGACAGCTCATCAGTCGGGTCATCGAAGATGTGCGGGCGGTGGAACGATTTACAGGGTCTGGAATTGTCGATCTCATTCATCTGATGCTGCTCCTGGCCGGGATCATTACATTGTTGTTTGTCAGTAACGCACCTCTGGCAGTGATCGCTTTGCTGCCATTAATTCCCCTGGCGATCATGACGACCAATTTCGGGAGGCGGGTCGGTGCTTACTTCCTGGCGGTCGATAATGCCCTGGGCGAGCTCTCCTCCAGGTTGCAGGAGAATGTCCTTGGGGTGCAGGTTGTGCGAGCTTTCGCTCGCGAGCCTTACGAGATCGAGCGGTTCGAACATTCCAACCGAGCCCTCTATCGCGCACGAATCAAGGTGATCGGGGAATGGTCGAAGATCATGCCAACCTCGAACTTACTGGTTGCGCTTGGCACGATCTTAATCCTCTGGTTTGGCGGGCAGCAGGTGCTGGATGGAAGGATGACCATTGGTGAAGTTGTGGCATTCAACAGTTATCTGTTGATGCTTGCCAACCCGACCCAACAACTGACCTGGTTAGTAAATATGGCGGGAGAAGCGATCGCCGGAGTTCAACGAACCTTCGAGATACTCGACCAGGAGCCTGAGATCAAGTCGCCTCCGGGTGCGATCAGGTTATCTCAGCTTGCTGGTCGGGTCGAATTCCGAAATGTAGATTTTTCATACGCAGGAGAGAGGGCGCATGCATTGAAAGACATCAATCTGGTCGTCGAACCGAACCAAGTCGTCGCTTTGATCGGTCCCACCGGCTCCGGAAAGACCAGCCTGGTCAATTTGATTCCCAGGTTTTACGATGTCACCCGCGGGGCAGTGCTTGTGGATGGACATGATGTCCGGGAAGTTGATCTGGTCAGCCTGAGGCGACAGATAGGAATTGTGCTGCAAACCTCTTTGCTGTTTTCTACGAGTATTCGAGAAAATATCGCATATGGCCGTCCTGAAGCCACCATGGCGGAGATCGTGGCAGCTGCTGAAGCTGCACAAGCTGACGATTTCATCCGTTCTTTTCCTGATGGATATGAGACGATCGTTGGTGAACGTGGTGTCACTTTGTCGGGGGGGCAACGCCAGCGCATAGCTATTGCCCGCGCCTTGCTGACGAACCCACGTATCCTGATCCTGGATGATTCCACTTCAAGCGTCGATACACATACGGAGCAGCTGATTCAGAAAGCCCTTTGGAGGCTAATGGAAGGGCGAACGACATTCGTGATCGCACACAGGCTCTCAACAGTAAGAAGAGCTGATCTGATCCTGGTGATGGATGGTGGACGGATCGTTGAACGCGGTGAGCATGCAGAATTGTTGAGAATGGGCGGTCTTTATCGGGAGATTTATGATCTGCAGCTGCGCGATCAGGAAAAATTCCTTAGCGAGATCGAAGCCTTGGAGATTACCGGTCGACCATCAGTTACTCTGGCCGGTATACATGGTATAGAAGCAGATTGAGCACGATCGGCACCTCTCAGCAAGATGAAGCGATATTCAAAGGGTATGATCCGCACGTCACAAGACGGATGCTGGAGTTTGTCCATCCCTACCGATGGAAGCTGATCCTGGCAGTGATGCTGATGCTGGCGAGCTCTGCAGCGGCGGTAGTGGGTCCATATCTGGTCAAAGTTGCCATCGATGCGGGGCTAGCCGAAGGCTCGCTGCCTGTGCTAAGACAGGCGGTATTAATTTATCTGGCAGTATCGCTGCTCCAGTGGGTTACGATATTCATTCGGGTTAATTTGATGGCGCATGTCGGGCAATCAATTATTTATGATCTGCGGGCACGCCTCTTCACTCACCTGCAAGATCTTTCCTTGAACTTCTTCAATCATTTCAGCGTTGGCCGCATCATCGTGCGCGTGATCAACGATGTGGGTGTATTGCGGGAGTTCATCACCTGGGCGATGCTGGCGATCGCCCGGGACCTCTTTGCCCTGGTTGGAATCGTCGTGGTTATGTTAGGTATGGATCTGCGTCTCTCCCTGCTTACCTTTACGGTGCTGCCGATCATGGTGTGGATGACCGCTATCTTTAAGAAGCGTGCACGTGAGAATTATCGCGCAGTGCGGTCTGCGATCAGCTGGGTCAATTCGGTCCTGGCAGAGAATATCAATGCGGTGCGTGTCGTTCAGGCATTCACGCGGGAAGATTTGAACTACGCTGAATTCAGCTCGGTGGTCAACAAGAATAACCTGGACGTCAATCTGAAGGCAGCCCGCGTGGCTGCAGCCTTCCCGGCGGTAATCGATCTTCTGGGCTCTCTCGCCACCGCGCTGGTGGTGTGGTTTGGTGCACTGGCAGTCCTTCAGGGGGGTGAGCAACCTGTGACAGCTGGTGTGCTGGTCGCATTTATTCTCTATATCAACCGTTTCTTCGATCCAATCCGCGATTTGAGCCGCAGGTATGACTCGTTTCAATCTACCATGGCGGCAGGGGAACGCATCTTCAATTTGTTGGACGAGCCGATCGAGGTGCGGGATGCACCAGATGCAATCGAGCTCCCTGAGATAAAGGGTGAAGTTGTATTCGATCATGTGTCATTTTATTACTCTGACCAGTCACCGGGCCAAACACTCCCGGTACTCGTGGATATAAACCTGCGCATCCCCGCTGGACAGACAGTTGCCCTTGTGGGGGAGACCGGCGCGGGGAAGACGACCATGATAAAACTGATCGCCCGCTTTCACGATCCTACGGAAGGGCGGGTTTTGATCGATGGATATGACCTGCAGTATGTTAAGCAGAGCAGTCTGAGGCGGCAAATGGGGATCGTTTTACAGGATCCTTTTCTATTCAATGGAACGGTGGCTGAAAATATCCGTTTCGGCCGTCTGGAGGCGACTGATGAGGAGGTTGAAGAAGCAGCCCGGGCTGTCGGAGCGCACGATTTCATCGTCCGTCTCCGGCATGGTTATCATACGATGGTCGAAGAAGGCGGTGCTTTGCTTTCTGTTGGGCAGCGGCAGCTGATCTCGTTCGCCAGAGCACTGCTTGCCGATCCGCGCATCCTCATCCTCGATGAAGCCACATCGAGCGTCGACACGCAAACCGAAAAGATCATCCAGCAAGCCCTCACACGATTATTAAAAGGGCGCACTTCATTCGTCATCGCCCACCGCTTATCCACAGTGGTGAACGCTGACCGCATCATCGTCATTCAAAATGGTCGGATCATCGAAGAGGGAACGCATGAAGAGCTCCTTTCGAAGAGAGGATATTATTACGAACTTTACCGCTCGGGGTTTCAGGAGATCTGAGAAAAACCGGAGAGCGTGATTTCAGAAGTGTAAGCTGCATCAGGGGATCAAGATGATAGACTTCACATAGCAGACATCCATCTTGCACCATTTTGGATGCACAGTCTTAAGAGGTCCGTCCGTGCAGCCATTTTCGCGATCAGAGTACGAACAGGATAACAAGGATAATCGCTTCAAACACCTCCGGCTCACTCGGATGATCGTCTTGATTCTGTTGTGTCTTGGTTTAATCCTTTTCAATGTCCATCTCTCATCAGTTGAGCATGCGGAATCGAGGGCACCTGGTGTCCAACTAACCCGAAATATCGGTGAAGTTGATTGGATAAACACGCCGACTGCAACCCTGACCTCAATACCGGCTGAAACACAAAATCCCCTGGTATTTAACCTGTCGGATGAACCAGAGACATCTCCATTGGATCAGGGGTATGTCATCCTCTCGATCATGGAAGCCGGTCATAGCAGGCTCTTTGCATACCAACCAATGCGATTGCCTTTGACACGTCTAACGATCGGACCCTGGGATGATATCACACCGGCCATCAGTCCTGATGGTTCCCGGCTTGCTTTTTCTTCAAATCGGGATGGTTATTGGGATATCTATCTCATGGACCTGTCGAGCGGCACTATCACCCGGCTTACTGATACCCCCAACTATGATGCTGGTCCAAGCTGGTCGCCAGATGGTCATTATCTGGCATTCGAAACATACACGGAAGATCTCGAAATCCAGATCTTGTCTGTGGATAACGACCAGCCTCCTATTTCGTTGAGTGGGCATCCATCTGCAGACTACGCGCCCAGCTGGTCGCCGGGAGGACGCCAGATCGCTTTTGTCTCCACTCGAAGCGGAGATCCCGATATCTGGCTGGCAGACCTGGACAAGATGGACGAGGAGCGGTTCATAAATTTGAGCCAGACCCAGGATACAGAAGAATGGCATCCGATCTGGTCGCCAGATGGAGGTAAACTTGCCTGGGCCTCGATAGAAGACGGAAGGCACTCGATCTACATCAGGGATTCAGAGGGCAAGATCGAGTACTTCGGAAGTGGAGATTACCCCGTGTGGAATCCGGATGGCACGGTTTTGCTGACAGTGCTGTCTGAACCTAACAGTGAATGGATCACCGCGTATTTTTATAGTGAAGGAGGCGTGGGGACATCAGGGGTACACCTGGCGCTTCCACCTTTCCTCCTGCCGGGTTCGGTCGATGGCCTGACCTGGGGAGATGCTCTTTTCCCTGAGAAGTTGCCAGAATGGATCGCTGAGGCAGCTGCTGAGACTCCTGTACCTCTCTGGGAAGCGGTCGAGGACAGCCCGAGCGAGATGACAGTAATGCGTGCGGTACTGGCAGAGCTGGGTGATCTGAGCGCGCCTTATCCGTTCTTACACGACCTTGTCGATGAGTCATTTGACGGTTTGCGTCACCGGGTGGCCGGGGAGGCCGGGTGGGATTTCCTCGCTTCTCTGGAGAATGCTTTTGTGCCTTTGACTGCACCACTGGCTCCCGGCATGGGAGAAGACTGGCTGTATACCGGTCGGGCATTTTCCTTCAGCCCTCTACCTGTTAACGCTGGTTGGGTCGTCATCACACAGGAGCGTTTTGGGAGCGATGTCTACTGGAGGGTTTACTTGCGCACCCGTTTCCAGGATGGCTCCCAAGGGCGGCCGTTGCGCCGCAGGATTTGGGATTTCAATGCCCGCTATAGCGGGGATCCACTGGTTTATGAGCAGGGCGGGAGGTTGCAGGAGGATATCCCCTCAGGCTATTGGTTGGATTTCACCAGCCTGGCACAGGCTTATGGTTGGGAGCGGCTGCCCGCGCTCCCAATCTGGCAGTCGGCTTATTTCGCGGCGCGCTTCAATGAGTTCGTCCTGACTCATGGCAAGACCTGGCGGCAGGCGATGCTCGAACTCTACCCACCGGAAGCACTTCAGACCCCAACTGTCATCCCCCCGCCAACCCTGACCCCTACACCAACTCCCTGGTGGAGGCGCACCCCATGAGATCGAACAAACCGCTTTTCGGTGCTTTCTTATCCTGGATGATTGCGTTGTTCTTTGTGGCGAACATTTCCTTCAGTGCCACGCCGGGCTCTCCGCAGGCTCCTGCGCCTCGCTCGGATCAACCCGAAATGCAGGCGGATGTCATCCGGGAGCGGACGATCGCAAAACTCAATGGAATGGCATACATCAGCGAAGGCTCGGCGCTACCATCTGATTTTGCCAAAATCCAGGCTAGCGACAAGTCAGTTGTTGATCCGACTTCCAAAAGGGAATCGCCTGCGCCGCTGAAATTTGCCTTTCCAACCACAGTGTTTCAGCCTGTCTCAGCTTGGCGACCGCCGTTATACCCGGTCCCCTGGGCATTGACTCCTTATGATCATTTTTATTTTCTGCGTCCGATTCTGGCAGATGAGATCAATTGGCCAAACGCGGATTACCGCTATGGTGGGGTGTTTTTCGAGGGTATTGTGCACACAGGGGTGGATATCCCGGCGCCGATCGGAACGCCGGTCCTGGCGGCTGGCTCGGGAAGGATTACTTGGGCGGGATATGGTCTTTTCTCCGGGAAATATGATGAGCAGGATCCTTATGGACTTGCGGTCCAGATCCGGCACGATTTCGGATTCAATGGTATCCCTCTCTACACAGTTTATGCCCATCTTAGCCAGGTAAACGTTACACCGGGGCAGGGTGTCCAGGCTGGTGATGTCATCGGTTTGAGCGGTGATACGGGCAAAGTGACCGGGCCACACCTGCATTTCGAAGTACGGCTTAAAGAAGGCGATTACTTCTCTACCCGCAACCCGGAACTCTGGATGGTACCTCCCCAGGGATGGGGCGTGCTCGCTGGGAGGGTAATGAATACTGGTGGCCGGAAACTGCACGGGCAGTTGGTCACCGTGCGAGCTTTATCAGATATAAATTGCCCGACATGCCTGTCATGGAAAGCTTATACCTACGGAGGCGGATACACCTACCCGGATCCCTTTTATCAGGAAAATGTTGTTATCAGCGATCTCCCGGCAGGTCGCTATGAGATCCAGATCAACTACCTGGGGAAGGCTTACTCGTTGGAGACGGATATTCGACCAGGGTTGATAACCTACTTCACTTTCCGTGGACGGAGTGGATTCACCAATGAGCCGCTCAAGCTTCCGGGGGCGGATTTCAGCCCATAGGAGAGGCCTCAAATAAAGGGTAAGAGCGTCGAATACAGTCGGATCAGATTATTTCGTCCAAAGACCGTAATCGATTGGCGTAGTCGTTGAAAATAACTCATCACGAGGACAACGCGACACCCTCCCATCGACAGCGCATACCCACACGAGCGCAGGACAGGGGTCATAACTCAGGAATTTCACAGGCTCGTATTCGATCAGATCTATCGAGAAACAACGCTTAATTCTCAGATAGATCATCTCATCCTGGAGGGATACGGGCCGGGAAAGCTTGTAATTCGTTTGCATGGCGATTGCACCTTTTTTTCAATAAGAATACGGGAGTAGAGAGCCCAAGGCAATCCCCGGTGTGGGGGAGAAAGGGGGTAATCGCGGGGTACCCTGAAAGGGGATATGCCATGGATCAGTTCTCTCATTCCCCTTGACAATGAGAACATTTGTGCTAAACTAGCATCAAGTCCAGCCCATGGTAGAATCTAACCGCGATCAACCCCCCTTCTACGATACTGGATAGACAACAGGAGATCACTTCTCTACAGATAAGTTTCTAATAATTAAAATCAGGAGACCCAAGTAATGGCCCGGAAGAATTCAGATTTATCGGAAAGCATGGACTCCTCCCGCCAGATTGCCCTTGAGAAAGCGTTGGGTGATATCACCAAGCGGTATGGAGATGGAACGATCATGCGGCTGGGCGAAGCGCATCACATGGCGGTTGAAGCCATCCCCACAGGTTCACTTTCGCTCGATATCGCTTTGGGTGTTGGCGGAATCCCCCGCGGCCGGATCACCGAGATATTCGGTCCGGAATCATCTGGAAAGACCACGATAGCGCAGCATATCGTCGCTGAGGCACAACGGTTGGGGGGCACCTGTGCATTTATAGATATGGAACATGCGCTGGATCCTTCCTATGCCTCCCGTTGTGGTGTGGATATCGAAAGCCTGTTGATCTCCCAGCCAGATACAGGCGAGCAGGCGCTCGAGATCGCCGAGACACTGGTTCGCTCCGGAGCGGTGGATGTGGTCGTGATCGACTCAGTTGCGGCGCTTGTCCCGCGAGCTGAGATCGAGGGTGATATGGGCGATTCACCGATGGGTATGCAAGCGCGCCTGATGTCCCAGGCATTGCGAAAGCTCTCGGGGGCGATCAAACAAACCAATACCGCTGTCATTTTTACAAACCAGCTGCGGCAGAAGATCGGGGTCATGTTCGGAAATCCCGAGACGACGACGGGAGGAATGGCGCTTAAATTTTATGCCTCGGTCAGATTGGATGTTCGCCGTATCCAATCGATCAAATTAGGCTCCGAGATTATCGGGAATCGGACTCGCGTACGGGTTGTCAAGAACAAAGTTGCACCACCTTTCCGCACCGCTGAATTCGACATTATGTACAACGAAGGCATCTCGAAAGCTGGCGACATCCTGGATCTAGCAACCGAACTGAACCTCATCGAGAAGCGGGGCTCATTCTATTCGTACGGCGACCTGCGCCTGGGTCAGGGACGTGAAAACGCCAAGGATTTCCTGCGCCAGAATCCAGACTTGATGAACGAAATCGATCTGTCGATCCGCCAGCAAGCCCTGAGCGGGGCGCTGCCCCTGCCGATCAGCGGGAGCGATGACAGCGACTTCTCGGAGGATGGTAGTTAAACGTTGCAATTTTCTTTTTGGGTTGTTTATAACCATCATCGTCGGCCTGACTGGCTGTACTCCCGGTGAGTCTGACACAGCTCTATTCCTGCCGCCCACGAATCCTGTCCAACAAAGAACTCCGCCAGCGCCTCTATTCCCACAATCGCCGGAACCACCTGAGAGGACAGAGAACATTTTGCCCTCGCCGACACCTCTTTGCATCGATGGCCTGACCTTCCTGGACGACCTCACCATTCCGGATGGTACGGTCGTCCAGCCTGGCGATGAACTCGATAAGCGCTGGCTGGTTGAAAATTCAGGTACCTGTAACTGGGATCGGGATTACGGACTGGTGTTGATCGGAGGTTCAGATATGGGGGCTCCTCAACATCAAGCCCTTTTTCCTGCGCGCAGTGGAGGCAGCGCTGTCATCCGAATCATATTCACAGCCCCCGAGGAACCAGGTGTTTATCGCAGCGCATGGCAGGCGCGCGATCCTTCTGGGGAGCTGTTTGGCGACCCATTTTTCATAGAGATCGTGGTCAGCTCTCCTTGAGGATCGGTGATTTTGGGTAGTTATCGCTGAATAAATCGGGTCTTTGAAAAACTAGGTGCCTTCTTCCCAGGAGCTGAGGTAAGCAAGCTGCTCGTCGGTCAGGGTGTCGATCTTCACGCCCATCGCATCCAGCTTCAGGCGAGCGATCTCCCGATCGATCTCCTCCGGTACGCCGTAAACCTTTTTCTCGAAACGATCGGCATTCTTGACCAGGTATTCCAGGCTGAGCGCCTGGTTGGCAAATGACATATCCATAACGCTGGCCGGGTGCCCTTCCGCAGCAGCCAGGTTGATCAGACGGCCCTCACCAAGCAGATTGACGGCCCGACCATCTTTGAGGATATATTGTTCGACAAAGGGGCGCACCAGTCGCTTTTCCTTCGAAATGGATTCCAGAGCAGGGATATTGATCTCGACGTTGAAATGTCCAGAATTCGCTACGATGGCGCCATCTTTCATCACTTCGAAATGCTGGCGGTCGATCACGTTGATATCGCCAGTGACGGTAACGAAGATATCGCCGATCCTGGCAGCTTCGAGCATCGGCATCACCCGGTAGCCATCCATCACAGCTTCCAGGGCAGGCAGCGGGTCGACTTCAGTGACGATCACATTCGCTCCCATTCCCCGGGCACGCATGGCCAGGCCGCGACCGCACCAGCCGTACCCGGCGATGACAAAATTCTTACCAGCCAGCAGGATGTTCGTTGCACGGATGATCCCATCCACAGTAGATTGACCGGTGCCATACCGGTTATCGAAGAAATGTTTCGTCATGGCATCATTGACGGCGATCACGGGAAACGCCAGGGCACCATCGGCAGCCATCGCGCGCAGGCGGATCACGCCGGTAGTTGTTTCCTCGGTGCCGCCAATCACTTCCTCAAGCAATTCGCGCCGATCTTTGTGGAGAGTACTGACCAGATCTGCACCATCGTCCATCGTCAGGTGGGGCTGGTGGTCGAGGGCAGCGTTTATATGTCGGTAATATGTGACGTTATCTTCACCCTTGATGGCAAAGACCGGGATCTCGAAGTAGGTTACCAATGCCGCGGCCACATCATCCTGAGTGGAAAGAGGGTTTGAAGCAGTCAAAACGACTTCTGCGCCTCCTTCGTGCAAAGTATGCATGAGATTTGCGGTCTCCGTAGTCACATGAAGGCAGGCTGCAATGCGCATGCCTTTCAGAGGACGTTCGTGTGAAAACCTTTCGCGGATCAGGCGCAAGACGGGCATCTCACGCTCAGCCCATTCGATCCTCCGCCTGCCTCCTTCAGCCAGTTTAATATCCTTGATGTCGTAATTCTCCATGCTCAAAACTCCATAAAAAGTAAGGTTAAGAATTGTCGGTAAGCAATTCGTTTAATGCCCCCTGGTCGTCGAAATGCCTCCGGTAACGGCTGGCAAATTCAGCTCTGGAAAATGCGTGACCTTGAGGTCCCTCTTGTTCCAGGCAGAACGCTGCGGCGACCGCTCCCATCCTGGCGCATACCGTAATGTCCCAGCCGCGGGCATAGCCAGCGAGGAAACCTCCCCGGAAGGCATCTCCGACACCCGTGGGATCGACGATCCGGGATGGTGGGACAGCCGGGATTGGGTGAATTTGATCGCCAGCGAAGATCAGGGCGCCCTCAACGCCCTTGGTGACAACTGTGAAGCCAGTCATCTTCTTCAATTGCTCGGCGGGTATCCCGGTCTTTTCCTGGATCATGCAAAACTCATAATGGTTTACAAACAGTGCCAGGGCTCCCTCCAGGCCCTCTTTCAACTGTTCCCCGCTCAGGCGGGGGATCTGCTGGCTGGGATCGTAGATATATGGGAGACCCATTTCCTTGGCTTCATTTACATAGCGAACCATCGCTCGCGGGTCATTCGGAGAGATCAAGACCAGATCGGGACGGTCGGCGTCGAGATCGTACAGGGAGAGTTCGCTGGCGCGTGCCATGGCGCCTGGATAGAAACTGGCAATCTGAGCGTTTTGACGATCGGTATTGGCGAAAAATGAAGCCGTAAATTCGCCGGGGATAATGCGGACCGAAGAAGTGTCAATCCCCAGGCTTTCCAGCCAGGTGCGGTATTCCGCGAAATCTTCGCCTGCTGTGGCAAGCAGCCTTGAGGGTTGACCCAAGAGCGCCATCGTATAAGCGATATTGGGGGCGATCCCGCCCCGTTGGCGAACCAGGCTTTCGACCAGAAAGGATAAACTCAAACCGTCGAGATGGTCGCTCAAGATGTGATCACGGAAATTTCCAGGGAAGCGCATCAAATAATCGAAGGCGATCGAGCCAGTCAGGAGGATGTTCATGGCATCATTCACCTGTTGTTTGAGTTTGATCTGATGTCACTGCTGGGTGTGAGAACATGGCGGGCAGGTTCTCATGATAGGGCGGAGAGATAACCCCGTTTTCTGTGATGAGCGCGGTGACGAGCGAAGCGGGGGTGATGTCGAAGGCAGGGTTGCGCGCCCGGGCGGTGCGTGGTGCAACCGGGAAACCATCGATTTGTATAGCCAACACTTCTTGGGGGTCACGCTCTTCGATCGGGATGGCAGTGCCATCTGAGAGGGACAGATCAATGGTCGAGGTCGGCACAACCACGTAGAAAGGCACCCCGTTATCTCGGGAGGCAAGAGCCAGCATATAGGTGCCAATCTTGTTAGCAACATCCCCATTGGCTGCAACCCGATCTGCACCGACCATCACCTTATGAACCTCGCCTCTACGGAGAAAGTAACCAGCAGCGTTATCCGTGATAATCTCATATGAAATTCCATACTGCTCCAGCTCCCAGGCAGTCAGGCGTGAACCCTGCAAGCGCGGACGAGTTTCATCCACGAGGACATGCGGGCGTTTACCCTGTTCATGAGCCAGACGGATGACACCCAATGCAGTTCCCCAATCTACGGCTGCCAGCGCGCCAGTATTGCAGTGGTGGAGAATGGTTTCGCCTTCGCCGATCAAAGCCGCGCCGAAATGAGCCATACGCCGATTGATAATCACATCTTCGTCTGCGATCCGCTGCGCCTCGCCGATCACGGCTGCGCGCATATCGTCCACAGTGCGGTACTGACCCTGGCGGATCAGGCGCAGGATGCGCATGAGAGCCCATTTGAGATTGACGGCGGTTGGGCGCGCCGCCTGCAAAACCCCACCAGCGTTTTGCAGATCGGCCAGCAAGGCATCGGCAGTCTCAGCACGAGATTCCAGGGCAGCCAGAGCCAGACCGAAAGCTGCGGCGACGCCGATAGCGGGGGCACCCCGCACAACCATCGTGCGGATCGCCTCTGCGACCTGCCAGTGATCCGCGAAAGCTACAATCCGCAACTCAGCGGGCAAGACTCTCTGATCGATCATGCGCACCTGCTGGCGCGCTGCATCCCATTCTACGGTTCTCATCTCATTTCCACGGATCAGGTGAACCTTCGCAGCAGAACCTCTTCCTGCGCAAAGGCGGAATGAGTTTAACCGATCAGAGTCACTTTGTCAAAGTCCTGGTCTGGCGTATGGCATAAGATTTCAGACATTCATCAAGGAAGGGGCTTTTGGGTGATCAGCCCCTCGTACACATCGATCTTCATGGCGACCGCGATGCAACCATTCAACGAGCTTGCTCAGGATTCTGCCCCAACCGCGGCACAGCGTTCCCCTCGATCAGCTGACGCAACCGCAGGAGCTCTTTGTGTTCTTCCAAGAGCATGGCGAGCAAAAGCGTTTCGAAGGGCAGGGCGTGGGCGGCATAAGCCGCGGCTGCCAGGTGTTTGTGAGCAGCAGCGAACAGCTCGTCTAATGCGAGCTGATCGCTCCGCCGTAGGGCGCGCCGGAATCGGGCAAAGGATTCCTGTTCGCGCAGGAAGGCCTGTGTGATCGATGGCAGTGTGCGTCCCATAGCAGCTGTACTCCCTCTCCAATAGTCTGCGGTATATCTAAAACAGAGTCGGTGGCGGGGCGGGCACGTCTGGCTCCAGCGTCCAGACCTGGCCTGCGGCACCCAACAAAGTTTCTAACAATGCGGGGCGGCTTCCGGGCGGCGCGGGACGGACGCTGACGGCCACCGGTGCAACGCGGTTGAGACGCTGTAATTCCTCAAGACAGACGCCCAGCAGCCGCAGGCTTTCATCGTTTGACACATTTTCGTCATAGAAAGTGGTCAGCATGTCCAGGACCAGGGTGGGCATGGGCAGTGCGGGGGTCTGCTTCAACAATGAGACGAGTTGATAGCAGGTGAAAGCCCGCGCCAGCTGAATGCGCTCCATGATCTGGCGCAGGCTGAACTCTGCGGCTGATCCCTCCTCGACCCCCGCGCGCGGGGAGGCTTTGACTTGCAATTCCTGCAGAGCGCGCGCTATAGCCTGGTTGCATCGATAGACATCGAAGCGGTTACCTCCTTCCAGGAGGCGCAGCGGCCCCTGGCAGGCCAGGCGCGCCACCAACTCCAGCATCAGAGCGCCCCCAGCATGAGGGGCAACTACCAACAGCAGATTACCCGGATGCGGGTCAAGCAGTGTGTTCATGCCTTTACATTAGCCCAAACCCAGGATCAACACAATCCCCTTTATGGGGGAGAAGGGAACGAGGGAAGGGGTACCCAAGAGGGTGAGCCAGATCTGGCGTTGAGAGGGAAGCGTGTCGGAAGATATGGGCTTTTCAGGGAAGCCGGGTTTCTCTCAGGAGGGCCTCGAGATCCTGGCGGGAAAGAGCGCGCCGCAGCTCTTCTCGGTTTCGGACATCGAATTTGTGCAGGATGTTGCGCACGTGGACTTTGATGGTGGCCGGCGAGACACCCAGGGTAGCCGCAATTTGCCGGTCAGTATAACCCCGGACGATCCAGACGGCTACCTGGCGTTCGCGCCGTGAGAGGGCTTTAAGATGTTTGGCATGGATGTCCTCCGTAAGACGCTGTATCAAAGCGGTTGTGAGTAGCTCATGAGCGATCTCAGCGATGCGGCGATTTTCTCGTTCTGCGATCTCGTCAAGCGCGCAAAGGAGATCCTCATCAGCATGGAAGGAAAGCCGCGCCGGTGGGTTATATCCCAGGACGCGCAGAAAACGCTGCCAGAGTGTCATTGGAATAAATTATAATAGAACGTTTGTTCGAGGTCAAGATCCCCCGAGAGCGGCAGGTCAAAGTTTTAGCGTCTCACCCGAACAAAGCGTCGTTTGCCCGCCTGAAGCACACCCGGGCGTGGGAATGGCAGGTTGGGGTCAGTGAGCACTTCGCCATCCAGGCGCACACCTTTTTGCTGGATCAGCCGTCTGCCTTCGCTGCGCGAGACCACCAGACCGCTGGCGACAAGGACATCCAGGACCGTGGCGCCGTTTTGAAGGGTGAATTCAGGCATTTCTTCTGGGAGGTCGCCAGATTGAAAGACACGAATGAAGTGTTGTTCGGCCTGGAGGGCGGCTTCCGGGCTGTGAAAGATCTCGACGATCTCGCGCGCCAGCATCATTTTGACATCGCGTGGATGTAGCGTGCTGGATTGAAGACCGCGTTCCAGCTGCTCGATTTTCTCCTGAGACCAGCGGGTCACCAGACGGAAATAAGCGCTCATCGCTTTATCCGGCAGATTCATGATTTTTCCATACATATCTTCAGGCGATGCCAGGATAGGGATATGATTTCCGAGCGATTTGCTCATACGGATCTCGCCATCTGTACCAGGCAGGATGCCCATGATGATCGCGATGTTTGGTTTGATGCCCAGGAAAGTCATAATCTTGCGGGCTGCGGTGACGATATTGAAAAGCTGATCGGTACCCCCAACCTGAACATCCGCCCGCAGGGCATAGGCGTCGTATCCCTGCATGATGGCGTAGAAAGTCTCATGCAGATAAATCGCGTCGCCTTTCTCCCAGCGCAAGCGGAAATTCTCGCGGGTGAGAAACTGCTGGATGGTGAAATTCGAGGCCAGCTTGATCAGATCTGCAAATGTCAGTTGAGAAAGCCATTCATGGTTGTATCGGATGATTGTCTTTTGCGGGTCGAGGATTTTGAAGGCTTGCTGTGCATATGTTTTAGCGTTGTACTCGACTTCCTCCGGGGTGAGCTGCGGGCGCAGCTTGTCCTGATCCGATGGATCTCCGATCAGGGAGGTATATGTGCCAATGAGAAATGTTACTTCGTGACCCAATTCCTGGAACTGGCGGAGTTTGCGCATTGTGATAGTGTGCCCAATATGCAGGTCCGAGCGACGGGGGTCATAGCCGCAGTAGACGCGGAGAGGTCTTCCTTCCAGCTGAGCTTCGATCAGACGCTCATGCAGTTCGGTTGCCATGGCTTGTTTGAGGTTTTCATCACCGTACTCTGTACCCCGCATCAGGTACGCTACCTGTTCTTCGATATTCATGCAGAACCTCCTAAAAAAACGCGCCCTCTGCGGGAGGGCGCGCCAGTCTCACCGCAGCACGTATTACTCCCGCGTATAAGCATAGCCCGGGACACCTAAGCCAGTATCGAGAGGTCGGATGTGTTTCAGATTGGATCTATTGAGGATTTGTTGCACAATTTGATCTCCCTGTGGGAAACCGGTCTGGGTGACAATTTTACCATAGGCTTCAACCATTCCTCCGGTGTTGAAGCCGAAATAAGCATCCTCGGCAAAGACCTGAACTTTCTTGCCCCAAATCGCGGGCAAGACACGCACTTCGCGGATCTCCTCCCATCTAAGGCGAGTATTTCGAAGACCGTTCTGAAAATGGATGCCTGGTCCGCTGATGACAATACGCGTTCTTCTGTCCATCCAGTTACTCAGGCTGATCCCGGAGGCGAGAGAGCCCATCAACCCGAGTGCGGTGATCAGCAGAAGATTGACTCTGGCTTGGGTCAAAAAAGCCACCAACCAGGCGCCTGCGATGAGGGATGTACACAACCAGGCGATCAACTCACCACGCCGCGGTGCGGGTAATGACCGGTATTCCTGGGTATCTGGTTCACTACGCATACTATTGTCTCCCCGGCTGGGGATGTCATAAAAGAATCCTCAACCGGGCATATTATAAAATGAGTTCTACTTATTCTAAATACTCCATGCTATAATTCGCAGAGTCTGGAAGGAAAAGATGTACGAGCCAGTTCTGGTCTTGAATGCAAACTTTGAACCGCTAAATGTGTGCAACACCCGGCGCGCTATTGGCCTGATGATGACCGGAAAAGCCAGCCTGGTGTTGAATGGGCGCGGCGAGATCAAAACCGTCTCTCGTTCTTTCCCTCGTCCCTCGATCATCCGCCTGGAAAGGATGGTCAAACGCCCCAGACCGCGCGTCAAGTTGACCAAGCGTGAAGTGCTGCGACGGGATGATTACACCTGCCAATATTGTGGACAGAAGACGACTCATCTTACGATCGACCATGTCATTCCCCGTCATCTGGGAGGCGCCCACGATTGGAGTAATCTGGTAGCAGCCTGTCCAAGTTGCAATCACCGCAAAGGTGGGAGAACTCTTGAGCAGGCTCAGATGAGGCTGCTGCGCCAGCCCTCGGAACCTCCAAGTTCAGCTTATTACCTGCTCTCCAGGCATCTCGGGGAGAATGAAGACTGGATCCCTTTCATCCAGGGCTGGTGAACCTCTACTGATTTTTTCTGCAAAGGTTTAAAATTCCAGCCGCATAAAATCTTCTGCCAGAGCTATCGCTCCTGGAAAGGTCTCTGCAGCTTGCGATACCAGAGAGCCATTCATGTGTTCGCCGGTTGGATAATGAATCAAGAGGAGCTTCTTGACCTTTGCCTGCCGGGCGACATCGCCTGCCTGGGCAGCGCTGCTGTGGCCTTGTGATTCGCCACTGGCTTCATGCAGGAGCACATCAGCCTCTGACGCCAGCTGGATGACCTCCATACAGGGTTCCGTGTCTGAGGAATAGACGACGGCTTTTCCAGATGGCAGGAATTCGATGCGCAGCGCGATATTTGGGATGAGATGATGCACTGGAGAGGCAAAGATCCGCCAGTTTTCTCCTTCGAGCACCGGTGTCATTTCCTCATTGGCGATCCGATGAAACACGACTGGGAAGAAGCCCGGCCATGTGGACCAGTCGAATAGATCCATCATCTTCTCAACGCGGGTCAACGTGTGATCAAGACCGTGAATAATGAGAGTGTTTTTCCGACCAAGCAGCCACAGGTCCATCAACAACAGCGGTAACCCGGACACGTGATCGGGGTGAAAATGAGTGAGAATGATATCCGAAATTTTCTCCAGATCCAAGCCCGCCTGAGGTAGTCTGACGAGCGGGTTGCTGGCACAATCTATCAGCACCAGAGCGTGATCCCCTTCCAGTGCGAGATGGGCATTCTCGTGGGAGAGGTCCGGTATAGAAAAAGATGATCCCAGGACGATAAGATTTGCCATTATACTACCTCGTAAGATGAGTTGCAGTCTTTATTATTAGAAAAGCAATAAGGCGATCCTTGGTGTCAATGTAACCTCCAGGATGGCTGCGCCGAGGAGAAGAGGAACAACGAGAGAGACCATTACCTTTGCCCAATCGGCAAAGGCATGGAGCAAGACTTCTCCAATTGTTTTTCCGCGAACTGGCGCAGCCAGGACAGCGCCCAAACGCATGATCGCCGCTCCACCCAGCACGATCGCGGGTATCTCCAAAACCCCATGTGGGATTACCAGGGCGAGCACAAAAAGCCAGGGCGAGATGCCAGCAATGGCAGCAGTGGCGGAAAAATATCCGATCAGTATCAGAGGAAGCATCAAGACAAGCAATGCCAGTACACCATAAGAGGGGATAGCCAGCAGAGTAGCCAGGAGGAGCGCCCTTAAGTTATGGAACCAAACCACTGGAATGCTTCCGATCTCGAAGAGACGGATCGACTCGAATCCAGAGAACGAGCCTGAACGAATATTGCCCGAGTCGATCAATTCCGTCGGGAACGTGAACTGATGAGCCAGCCTTGTTCCCAGGATATATGCTGCGAGAAGAACAAGAACCATCAGCAAGGCTGGCAGCTCAAGAGTCCTTAGCGTGCGAGGGATCTCTTTTTGGAACCATTCACGTGGTGACCTCGCCTGACCTTTGAATTCCCTCCAAAAAGTCTGCCATCCCCAGAGGATGTCGAGAGCATCCCACTCTTGTCCAATCAACTCCTCGCGATTGAAATGTGCCAGACCGGTGCGGATGAGCAGGATCGCGATGATCACCAGACCAACCACAGTCAACCATAGGATGTGCTCATTTGACCAAACGATCACAGCGCTTTGCCCCTGGAGCAAGAGCGCCATTGGGAGGATAATAAACACAGCCAGAAGGTTTGCAGACCGCATCGAAGTGGTTTGAGAGGAGACGACTATGGCAGCACTGATCATGACCAGGCAGTTCACCAGAGCCAGGAGGCACACCTGGATAATGAGGGTGGTTGACGGTAACCATCCACTCTGGCGAGAGAGAAATACCAGATAGAGGAGCATAGCGGAATAACTGGCTATTAACGGAGGGATCAATGCCGCGATCAATTTTCCAATGTAAATCTGAGCATCGCTTAACGGACTGTTGAGCAACGGTTCGAGACTGCGGCGTTCTTTTTCACCTACGAAGGATTCGAGTGCCAGGACCAATGCCACGGTTATTGGGAAGAAACCCACGACCATCAACAGGAAGGGGTAAAGCTGCCCGGTTTTAACCTCCTGCCCATATTGTGAGGCGATTGAAATCAATCTATCAGCAAGGTAATTCATGAAATATGGGAGCAGGATTACCAAGAGACACAATGGGCTAACGATACGCCAGTCGCGCAGGTGATCGACCAGCTCCCGACGGGTGATGACCAGCGCGAGACGAAGTTCAGTGGACATACTTGTCATCGGATTGTTGTGCATTCAATATCCTGAGATAGACCATTTCCAGATTTCTGGGCACCTCGACAATGGTTGTGACGGGTATCCCTTGATCTAACAGGGACTTCAGCAGGGATGGGTTATCGTTCTCGGGTTGCCGTGGGATGAAACGTAACCAGCCTTCTCCCTGGGCGGTGACTGATAATCCATCGGGGAGGATCAGATTCTGCGGGATGATTGGAGTAGCCAGACGAACCTCAAACTCAGGAAGCCCCAGCCAGGTTCTTTTCAGCTCGTCAGGAGTCCCCTGCGCGATAATGCGCCCCTGATGGATAATGGCGATCTGATCGGCCAGTGCTTCAGCCTCAGCCAGGTTGTGCGTGCAGATGATGATTGTCCTTTCCGAGCTCCGCAGGTTTTTGATCGCATCCCGGACTGCGAAAGCACTCTCGGGATCCATGGCAGAGGTAGGTTCATCCAGCAATAAGACCGGGGGTTCGTGGAGCAGAGCACGTGCCAGGGATACTTTCTGCTGCATCCCACGCGAGAACTGACCGATGCGCCGTTTCTTGACCTCGATCAGGCCAAAGTCTGTCAACAGTTGAATAATTCGCCGATTGCGGGTGGTTGGATCCAGGTGATATAACTCTCCGAAGAAATTCAAATATTCTTCTGCTGTCATCCGTGTATACAAACCATGATGTTCAGTCAATACACCAACATTCCTGCGCACCTGGGCTGGGTTTTTGAGAACATCGTAACCAGCGACGAAGGCTTTTCCCCGCGTGGGAGGAAAAATAGAAGAAAGGAGCCGAACCAAAGTGGTCTTTCCAGCGCCGTTTGGTCCAAGGAGCGCAAGCACCTCCCCGGGTGCGACTTTTAATGTAAGCCCTTCGACGGCCATAAAGCTGTCGAAGGATTTACTAAGATCCTCGGTTACGATCATGTGCTACACCTTGCCGCTCATCGATCTTCAGCTTCGCTCATCGTCTGGGTCGCCTTCCGGAATTTCCGATGCCGCCAGTAGAGGAATACTCCGGATCCAAGCGCAACCAATAGCATTAACGATTGATTTACATTGATGTTACCCACCTGAGCAGGATCGAGCCGTAGAAATTCCAGTAAGAACCTGCCAAACGGGTAAGCGATAAGATAGATCAAGAAGAGGTCGCCGTTGATCAGGGTATTCCTGAAACGTCTTGATAGCCACAATAAAAGACCGACGATGATGAGATTCCAGAGCGATTCGTAAAGGAAGAGGGGATGGTAATAGGATTGATCCTCAAAACCCGGCAAACGGTTCTGTGGGTCGATATAGATCGCCCAGGGGAGGTCAGTCGGCTGACCGTAGAGTTCCTGGTTGAAGAAATTACCCCAGCGTCCGATCGCCTGGCCGAGTGCCAGGGCGGGGGCAGCCACATCCAGCCAGAAGGGAAAATCGAGTTTTCGTCGGCGAGTAAACCAATAGAGGGCGAGTAGCCCACCAATCACAGCGCCGGGAATGCCCAACCCTCCAGCCCGGATATTGATGGCGTCCAGGGGATGGGTGAGATAATAACCGGTTGTGATCCCGACCGCCACCATCGATTCGGGCGGGGTGAGGATATGCCAAAGTCGGGCACCGATGATCCCGCCGATCAGCACCCACACCAAGCCATCCCAGACGATTTCGCTATTCGAGCCGCGCCGCCGGGCTTCGAAAGCTGCCAGCCATGCGGCTGCGATCGCCCCTGCCATCACTACGATCCCATAATAATATATCGTCAATTTCCCGATTGTGATGCCCATGCAATTCTCCTGAATAATAATATCAACGTTTCTTTTCCCTGCCCTGGCGACGCACATCCCAGATGCGCTGGATTGCAGTGACGTTCGCCAAGACCGCAATGATCCAGAGCCCGATGAGGGGGATATTAAGGACTAAGGAAGGAGCAAGGACCAGATAGCGTTCCAACCGTGTAAGTATCCCGACCTTGGTCTCATAACCAAGAGATGAAGCTCGTGCCCTTATATATGACACCAGCACAGCACCGACTGCTGCGATGTATGCGATCACGGCTGCGGACCAATTGCTCTGTGTGATGAAATAATAAATCAAGGCCCCAAAGATGACCAGTTCAGAATAACGGTCCGTGACCGAATCGACGAAAGCGCCAAATTCGCTCGACTCACCCCTCAACCGTGCCATTGTCCCATCCAGGGCATCTACAGGGCCCATAGCCAGGATCAACAGCCCTCCGATCGTCATCTGTCCGCGAGCGATAAGGTAGGCACCGACCATATTTCCTGCCAGGCCGATGATGGTCATCGTGTTAGGCATCAAGCCCAGCCGGTTAAAGAGCGCTGCGATCGGGTCTAGTATGCCGCCGAAGCGCATGCGCATCTGATCTGTGAAGGTCAGTGGTGAACGGTTATGTGAAGCTTGATTGATGTTGATTTTGTCCATAGGCTTGTTTTTTTCGATGTTATGCTATCTTATGGTGAAATGACTGTCAAGCGTCGTTATCGTCCTCAGCTGAGATCAAGACCTCCCTTTCCCGGCCCCCACCCAGAGAAGGACCGACGACGCCCAGTTCTTCCAGCTCATCGATCAGACGGGCAGCCCGAGGATAACCAATGCGCAGACGGCGCTGCAGCAGTGAAGCACTTGCGCGCTGTGTCTCGCGCACGATGGCGATCGCCTGTTCGATCAGATCGTCCTTTTCAGCCAGCAAAGCCTGTTCTTCGAGAAGGGTTTCCCAAGGTGGCAGCTCCTGATCCTCGGGTGGATGAGCGTTTTGCCAAAACGTGATCACGCGCTCGACCTCCTGGTCGGTAACCATGACCCCCTGCGCACGGATGGGGCTCCCCGCTTCAGGGGGCAGGAAGAGCATATCACCACGCCCGAGCAGTGCTTCGGCGCCGGTCATATCCAGAATGACGCGTGAATCGACGGAGGAGGCCACCGCGAAGGAAATGCGGGCAGGGAAGTTGGCTTTGATCAAACCTGTGACGACGTCCGTGCTTGGTCGTTGGGTTGCCACCACCAGATGGATACCGGTAGCTCGCGCCATCTGAGCCAGGCGCACCAGAGCTGGTTCGGTCTGTTCTGGGGCAGACATCATCAAGTCAGCCAATTCGTCGATCATCACGACGATGTGAGGTAAAGGTTGCTCATCCCTTCGCCGGCGGGCTTTGCGATTGTAGGTGTCGATATTTCTCGAGTGGGAGGCTTCCAGAAGCTTATAGCGGCGGTCCATTTCGGCGACTGTCCAACGCAGCACTGCGAGGATGCGTTGGAGATCTGTCTCTACTTTTCCGAAAAGATGAGGGAGACCATTGAAGCGCACCAGCTCCACCATTTTGGGGTCGATCATGACCAGGCGCAGGTCCTGAGGGGTGTTGTTCATGACCAGGCAAAGGGTCAGCGCGGCGATACACACGGATTTACCTGAACCGGTAGTCCCTGCGATCAGGAGGTGAGGCATACTCGCCAGATCTGCGACCACTGCCTGACCAGAGACATCGCGCCCCAGCGCAATGGTCAACGGTGAGCCGAATTTGTAGAATGCCTCCGTCTCCAGAATGGGTCGCAGTCTAACCAGGGAGGATCGGGTGTTTGGCACTTCAATGCCGACATAAGGTCTGCCTGGAACTGGCGCTTCGATGCGCAGGCTGGAAGCAGAGAGAGCCAGAGCCAGGTCGCGGGAGAGCGATGCGATTTGAGCCACGCGTACTTTCTGGCGAACCGCCTCGTCTTCGCCATTTGCGCTGCGTGAGACGAAGCCAGGTTCGACCGCAAATTGGGTCACTGTGGGACCAATCTGGAAACCAACGACTTTAGCGGGAATGCCGAATTCCGCCAGGGTTTTCTCGATCAATCCGGCGGTGAGATTGATATTCCTCTCATCAGGACGTGCGAGCTGTTCATTGACCAAAAGATCGAGCGGAGGCAGACGTTCGTCGCGGACTAATGACTTTGCCGGTCGATGTTCATCGACGCGGATTTTGAATTTTTTCCGATATTCAGCTGGAAGGTGCGGGATAGGTTTTCGCTCAGTCGGTCCGGTAATGATAGAACGCGTTTCGGAATCAGCTCCCTGTCCAGATTCAACTTCTGCCAGCTCTGCCCCTTCGTTGATAATACGTATAGATCGAATGGCTGCCAGGCGGTAAACCCAGGGGAGAATGCCAAAACCTTTGAGAGCGCTGCCCAGGAACATCAACCCCAGGATGGCTCCTCGCAACCCGAGGGGAAGATCACCAAACCCCGGTAGCTCGACCAAACCCCAGCCGATCAGGCCGCCATCCAAACCGGCGTTTGCGCGGTCTAGTGAAGCACCACCAAGGATCGTGAACAGGCCGATCAATGAGAAGCCAGCGATCTCGAGCACCAGGACACGTCCCCACGCGGTCTGGATTGTATTGCCAGCTTGAAGACGGATGATGTGAACGCCTACAGCTGACAGGCAGAGCGGGATGAGCCAGCTGCCCCACCCTACCCAGCGGCTGAGCAAGTCTGCCCACCAGATCAACAACCTGCCAGTGGTGAGGCCTGTCAGACCAAGAAATGTCAGGATCGCCAGGACGATACAGGCTACTCCCACCGCTTCCAGAGCGAAGCGATTTAGATTGCCGGACAGTGGCAGAGAGGTTTTGATCTCGGAGGAAGGCATTTTTTTCGCTGAACCAGGATTGGTTATTTTGGAGTATTTCCTGGACACTTTCTTTTCTCATCCGCTACTACGGGAGCGGGACTCGCTGCGAGAGGCAATGTAGATACCTGTCAGAATAAGTATAGCACCAAAAATTTTCAAGAGCGTGGGGGCTTCTTGTAACAAGAAATAAGCCAGGATAGTGGAACCGATTGGCTCTCCCAGCAGGGCAATGGCGACAAACGCTGCGGAGAGATATCCCAGAGCCCAATTGAAGCTCGAATGTCCCAGGAGCTGAGGGACAAGTGCCAACAAAACAAACCAAACGTAGGTCTCGGCTGGAAGTCCGATGGGGGATTGCCCTGCCACAGCCATCACACTGAGCAAGACAAGAGCAGCCACACCATAGACGACGAAGATATAGGGGATAAGGGAGATATTCGATCTCAATCGCCGACCGATCAAGAGATAACCGGCTGCCATCCAGGCGCCTGCCAGTGCGAGCACATCCCCAAAGAAGGCCTCTCCGCGCAGAAATTCGTCCAATGGGGGGCAGATCAACCCTTTCCGATCGAGAGAGCAAGAATCGCTGATCCCCACTACAATACCCCCGATCAGCGACAAAGCCATTCCAATGATGACGGGACGGGTGAGAGGCTCATTCAGAAAAATTGGTGAAAGCGCTGCAACCCACAGGGGTGCTGTTGAGACAAGCACCACCGAGCTGGCGACGGTTGTGTATTCCAGGGAGGTGATCCAGGTGGCAAAATGCATCGCCAGGAAAACCCCGGAAATGACCGCCAGACTGCGCTGGTTGCCGCGAATGGCGCGCACCTGGGACGGGTATCGTATAAGGACCAGTGGCGTCAGGAAGAGTGTCGCAAGGCTCAGGCGAAAAGCCGCGATCATCAGGGATGGCGCATTTGCCTGGGCGTAGCGGACAAAGATCGAGCCGGTCGAGACTGCCAGGATCCCCAACAGCAAGACGATGAAGGGGGGGAAGATCGGTGAGTTAGGGTTACGGTTCATGCGGCGGTGTTCTCATCAGGCTGTCCAGCAGAGCATTTTGTTAAATTATAATTAGAGCGCAGAGTGTCGAGCTTGACAAGGATCAAAGCGATGTTACAATCCATCACAGCGGAATTTCCGCAATACTACATTATTTCTCCACTTTCAGTCAACCCACATCAAATCACAACCTCAAAGGAGTTGAAAATGGTATTCGAATTACCCCCTCTTCCGTATGCATATGATGCCCTTGAGCCTCATATTGATGCATTGACGATGGAAATTCATCATACCAAACATCACAACGCTTATGTCTCGAATCTGAATGCAGCACTGGAGAAACATCCTGAATTGGCCGGAAAGACCCTCGAGGAGTTGGTGACCAACCTGGAGAGCCTTCCCGAGGATATCCGCACGGCCGTACGTAACAATGGGGGCGGTCACTTCAACCACAGCTTATTCTGGACCGTCATGGGTCCGCGTGGCGGAGGTGAACCAAAAGGCGAGCTTGCCCAGGCGATCTCGGCAGCATTTGGCAGCTTCTCTGCCTTCCAGTCTACTTTCAATCAGGCAGCCATCAGCAGGTTTGGCAGTGGCTGGGCATGGTTAGGATTCAGGAACGGAAATCTGGCTGTCAACTCCATGCCGAATCAGGATGTGCCGATGATGGAAGGGCTGACCCCTATCCTTGGCATCGATGTATGGGAACATGCATATTATTTGAAATATCAAAACCGCCGGGCGGATTATGTTAATGCCTGGTGGAATGTTGTCAATTGGGATGAGGTTGCCAGACGTTTCGACGAAGTTAAAAGAATGGGCTGATCATACTCGTTGGTTCCGAACATAATATCCCACCGCTGGAAAATAAGGTAAAATAGCGACAGAGGTTATTTTGATCAATTCGATCCTCTAGAACGTCCATCACAATGTTTGGGAGGTCCCTTCAATGACACACATCATCACCAGCTTGTGTTTGCGCGATTCCGGATGCGTGGATGTCTGTCCGGTCGAGTGCATTGTTCCGGGTAAACCGATCGATCAATGGCCGTGGTATTATATCGACCCCGACACATGCATCGATTGTGGAGCGTGTATCCCAGAATGCCCATTCGAGGCGATCTTTCCCGAAGATGAAGTACCTTCGGCTTATGAAGCCAAGGGCGGCGAACGACAAAGTATGCCAGCCGGCACGCCAGGATTCGACGAGCCTTACGATGGCGTTAATCATCATGGTGAACCGGTGCATCTTGACCATACTCGCACGCTCAAACCAGGGGAGATCGTTGACCTGACGCCGGATATTCAGCCTAACTACGATTATTTCCAGAAAGGACCTGGCTATAGCGCCCTGGATTAGCAAACGCAAGGGAAAAATGAACCTGCCCGCTGGAGACGTTCTCCAGCGGGCTTTGTTATCTCTGCGTGAGGGACTTCAATTCCTCAATTCGAGATTCCCAGCACCCATTTCGACCGAGATCTCCAGTCGTGGGCCTTCCCCTGAATTGGTGTAAATGCCCCCAGATCCTTCCCAGGCATCATGTACATTTACATTCGAGAGACCGCCGGAAACCGTTACCCGGGAAGCCATGCCCTCTGGGATGATAATCTCGAGGTTGCTAAAACCTGTTTTGATGACAACGATCGTGTCACGCTGCAGTTCTCCGGAGAAATCCAGGGTGTAATCGCCTGCCCCACTAGAGAATTCCATGCGGTGAAAATTGGCGTTACTCAATCCCCTGAACTCCGATTTCGAGGCACCGGTTTCGTAACGCAGGGTCTCCATCTCGACAAGATTAGGGGTGGAGAACGAAAGGCTTGTCTCAGCGGCGCCCTCACTGATGCGCAGTGAGTGCAGGCTCAACCCTCCTAATTCCATCTCACCTTGATATCCGCCCGCCGAGATGCGCAGATCCATCGGAAAAGGACCCAGCTTCAAATCCCATTCGTTCCTGATATCGTTTCCCAGCCTTGGTAGAAGGCTGCCGAGATCGTCTTCCTGGGTGATGCTCACCTGTGCATCTGCAATGCTGATAGTTGGCTTCAGTGTTTCAACGTTGTAGTTGATCGTTCCGGAGATCAATGCCTCGGTTTCCCCAGGTTTCAACTGAAATCTCCCCCCGAAGAAACTAAGGTTGACTTCGGTTACTACAGCTTTGTCATCGGGTGGTGGGACACGAATTTCTTCGGTGATCAATGGCACGGTGCTTTGCCTCCCTTCAGGTAAATTGATCGATAGATTGCAGGCCAGAGTCAGCAGGGCAGCTAATAATGCTACCATGAAAATTTTGGTTCTGTTCATTAAGAATTTCTCCTTTATGCAATGAAATTTGGAAATGCCACGGCATTTATTTCTCCCCTATGGCAACCAAAACGAATTTGGCTGCCGCTGCCCAGGAAGCAATTCCCAGCCAAGGGTTTACGACTTTGTAAGTCAGCATCAGGGGTAATGCCAGATTTTCTGCTGCATCAAGGCTTCCTGCCGGCAGGATACCCCAGATGATTGGGGTAGCGAGGGAGGTGAAATGGCTGCGGTGGATTTCCCATGTCGGTCTCATCCCGCTCCTCCCTGAGTGGTAAATTGCCAGGGAACTGGCCTCGGAAGGCTCATCGGGTAGCCAGGTGAGCTTCCAGACAGACGACCCCTTCCGAACCCACCTGGGCATCATGAACCATACCTGCCGGCAGATCGAGCCGGTCGCCCGCTTCGAGGGTCACCTGTTCACCTGAGCCCGGCAATCCAAAGGTGATCGACCCCTCGAGGACGTATATGACCTTATGGAACGGATGTGAATGAGCAGCATAGATATCACCTGGCGCATTCGACCATTTGTAGTAAGTCAGTCCTTCTGTCTCAAGTCTTTGTTGGATCAGGTCTTCTGATGGGGGATTCTGTTGAGCCCATTTTTCAGTTCGGAATGAGGTCGCAACCATGATAAGATTCTACCGCACAAGTCTTCATGGCGGCGTTCAAATTATCTTTATAAAATCAGTAAAGGAGATTAATATGACAGATCAACAGGAACCCCGAGATCAGAGCACGGCAGACGAGCTGGCCGCAGAATTTGAGAACCTGGGTAAAAATTTAAAGGAAGCTTTTCGAAAACTTTGGGAAAGCGAAGGTCGCAAGAGCTTGCAGAAGGATCTGGAAGCAGGTCTCTCCAGGATCGGTGAATCCATCGATCAGGCTGTCGATGAGTTTAAGGAAAGTCCTACCGGTCAACGTCTCAAATCCAAGGCAGAGGATCTTCAGGAACGATTGCAAAAAGGGGAAGTGGGAGAAACCATCAGAACTGATGTAGTGAAGGTTCTGCGGAAGATTAATGAGGAATTGGAGAAGATCGCCGCGCAGGTTTCTTCGAAGACTGGTGAGGAATAGGTGTCAGGGATTCTGGTAACCAGCAGTGTGATCCGAAGAGAGGACTTACCAGCGCCGACGGTTATCGTCGAAGGGCTGGAGATCACTCCTGTTGCACGCGTTTACCAGGTGGGGCTCCCAGGGAAGCGATGGGGGGTCATCTGGGGGAAGCCAAAGATGGTGATCCTCAAGACTTCCGCGGGGAGTTATTTGACTCTTAAAATCTCTGACCGTACGCGCGGGTTCCAGATCTGCCTGGTGATGTTCAGTCTCCTTACGGTAGCGGCAGCCTGGCTGTTCCTGAGAAAACGAAAGGACATCTCGAAAGTGGAGAGCTAAGATGGCAGAAAAATCAAGTGAAGAAAAAGCTACAAAGGAAACAACGCGACTCTGGGAATCGATGGATCGGGTTCACACCACCGTAATGACCACACTCGAAACAGCGCATGTGAGAAGGGTGTTTGGCGAACCCATTCAGGTGGGCGATAATCTGATTATCCCTGCAGCCGAAATCCTCGCCGCATACGGTTACGGTTTTGGGGGTGGCTATGGAGAAGAAGGAAAGGCCGAGGTGAACCGCGGTGGTGGCGGAGGAGGGGGCGGGGGCGGGAGGACATTCTCCCGACCTGTAGCTGTGATTGTCGCCTCGTCCGAAGGAGTGCGGGTAGAACCTGTAATCGATCGGACGAAAATCGCCCTGGCTACCTTGACCGCAGCGGGATTCATGGCTGGCATGTTAGTGCGTATGATGCGGCAAACCAAGAACAAAACCTGAGGGATTTGTTGAAGTTCACTCGGATTGCACTGCAGCTCTCAGAATCGTCAGAGCGATCTCTTGAGCCGATTCGGGTCCTTCCCCTTCCAGGAAAACAACCAGAGCCAGAGGAGTCCCAGACCAGGCTGGTAAAGTGCCACCGACAAACCATGCTGTCCCGTCTGATGATTGGGCTGTACTTCCCCAGATCAGGAGTTCTGGCATGCCAAGGAGGGAGATCGCCGCGTCCGCAGCGGTTTTGGAGAACTCGATGGTCGTTTTCCCTGATGACGGAATAACCGTCCAGCCCCTTTGGGCGTCATCGATGGCAAGGACCAGGCGGGGGGAAGGCTTCTGCCCTCCTGCGCTCAGAGCCGCTGCGCCGATAGCCATCTGAAGAGGGCTGACGCGGAAATCTTCTTCTCCAGCCAGGACAGCCTGCCAGTTCGTGGGGGAGGTTGATGGTACCCCTTTATCAAGTGTGATATCAAGATCTGGAGCCTCCAGCAGACCCAGATCGGCGATCAGTGCATCGAGGGTATTCCTACCTAAGATATCCATCAGCTGTTGGACTGCACCCGGGCAGCCAGATGTGAGCGCCTGTTGCCAGCTCAGCGCGCTAACAGCCAGGGCACAATCCTGATTCCCTTGGGCTGTATCGATCGCTAGAACGTTGGGTTCGGGAGGCAGATCTTCCTGTGCTGAAACAGCGGCCAGCAGGAATGGGCCAAGCGCCGCACCGGGTTGATATTGTCCCTGGATGACACGGTTGACCAGGGGGGTGTCTGGATCTGTGACCAGCACGGACCAGATTTCATCGAGGTGATTGGCATCGAAGGTTGGGTGTGAAGCCATCACCAGGATCTCACCACTTACCGCGTTCAGAAGCACTGCGCCGCCTTTTTTTCCAATCAGTAACCGGTCTGTCAATTTTTGCAACCCGGAATCGATACTCAGGCGCACATCGCGGCCAGGTGGGGGTTGCCCGTAAAGCACATGATGCCACCAGATGACCAGCTCGGGGTTGCCTTTCAAGCCGCGCAGGTAGGGATCGAGGCTTGCCTCCAGACCAGCCTGGCCATAGACCGGATGGTTATAACCGATCACAGCTCCCATCTCGGATGAGAGATAAACCCTTTCGTAAGCTCCGGCTTCCCCCCGGGTGACGACCAGAGGCTGGGAGCTGCGGTCGAGGATGTCTCCGCGAGCCACAAAGCGCTCCGCAATCGCACGCCGGGCGTTGTCCGTGCGCAGAAGCAATGCTGGCCCGCGCCAGACTGACCACCAGCCAGTCGCGAGACTTAAGGCAAACAGTCCAGTGAATAAAAATGCGCCTAGTTGGACATATGGTCCAGGATCAGGTAGCCATTGCAGGTCTTCTCCGTCAGATTGACTGATGTGAAGCAAAATCGATAGGGAGAGGAATGCGGTCAGAAGGGATGACCCTCCATAGGAGATGAAAGGCAGTGTGACACCCGTCAAAGGTAGCAGACGCAGATTTCCGCCTATGATCAGTATGGTCTGTCCAATCAGGTAAGCTGTCAGACCTGTAGCCAGATAACGCTGATAAGCAGCTGAAGCGCTAACTGCAACGCGCAAACCTCGCGCAGTGATTAATGCCAATATCCCGACCAGACCGATCGCCTGGAGGAAACCACCTTCCTCCACCAGGGCTGCATAGATGAAATCGGAATGAGCCACTGGCACCAACGTTGGACTGCCCATGCCAGGTCCGCGTCCGCCAACGCCGCCATTTGCCAATGCAAGGATCGATTGAACGATCTGGTAAGATCGCCCGCTTGGATCGACCCAGGGATTCAGCCAGGCATCGATGCGCAGCCGAACGACATCGAATAGGAGATAACCGGTGATGCCTCCCAGGAGGATCAGCAAGGCGCTCATCAGCACCAGCCATTTATGCCGGGTCGCTACATATGCCGTGACACTGAACAGGAATATGAAGATGATGGCAGTTCCCAGGTCACGCTGCGCCAACAGCAGGAACAGGGCTAGACCAGTCATGATCAGGCTTGGCATCAGTTCTGATAAAAGCCCTCGAAGATTTCTGCCTTTCGTTTGTGATCTTTCATGAGCATAGTGTGATTGTTTCTCGTGGTTTATTTGCCCTATCGTTTGCTGATGGTTTGCAAAGTAAGCTGCCAGATAAATGATGAGCAGCAATTTGAGGGGCTCGGAAGGCTGGAAATATAGCCCGCAGCATCCCAGCCAGAGACGAGGATTCGACCCTGTTGCCGGGTTCGTCCCCAGTAAAAGAGTCAAACTGGTGAGCAGCAATCCAGCGAAAAGCAGAAGGTACTTATAGTTCTTGAGGATACCAGGGAGATTACGCACACGAAGCAGCAGGCTGAATACCGTCAGGGACAGGGCGAACCAGATTGTTTGTCGCATCCCAAATTCGGGGGAAAGCCTCCAGATGGTCATCAACCCCCAGCCGCTCAACAAGAGCCCTGCGGGGAGCAGGAATGCATCGCGTTCAGGCAGGTAGCGGCTTGAAAAACGATCTGCCAGATATGCACCCACCACCCAGACCAAAAAACCCCACCAATGCTCGTAGCGCAGGTTCAACACCATCGACCGCGCCCGCGCCATAGGAGAGAGGCTGAGCGCCAGCGCAAAGCAACCCAGGAACCCTGCTGCGAGCCAGATCAGGCGCCGTTGGATTTTGTCTTGGGAAATCATAAGCTTGATCAGTGCTGTCGTTCGACAAAGATTATTTGGTTCCCCCTTAATTCCTCATGCATGTCACTTCAGATATTTATCTACCAGCAAGCCAAGGCGCTGACGGGTGTCAACAGGGATGACTTTTGGATCGGTGATCAACGCCGAGGCGAGGGCGTCCTGGCAATCGCAAGAGCGTTCTCCAGGCAGGATGCTGATCAGATTCTTCACAGCCTGCTGAGCGATTTCAGTATTGCGATTGAGGATTTCGATCACCATCTCGACGGTTACTGGTTTTTCGCTGACATGCCAACAATCATAGTCGGTCACATGTGCCATGACAGCGTAACACATCTCGGCCTCGCGGGCGAGAAAAGCTTCGGGAGTGGTGGTCATGCCGATCACGGACATCCCCCAGGCTCGAAAGGTATGCGACTCGATCTTTGTGGAAAAGCGGGGTCCTTCGATGGTGATGGACGCCCCACCCTGGTGCACAGTGACGCCCGTCTGCTTGGCTGCCTGGTAGAGGTGCCTGGACAGATCAGCACAGAAAGGATCCGCACCGCTGATATGAGCGACGAGACCCCCTTCGAAGAAGGTGCGCTTTCTTCCGCGGGTGAAATCGAAGAGCTGATCGGGAATGACAATGTCGCCCGGAGCGAAGTCCTCCCGGAGCGAGCCACAGGCGCTGATGCTGACGATGCGCTCCGCGCCAAGGGATTTCAGGGCATAGATGTTGGCTCGGTAGTTCACTTCGGAGGGTGAGATAAAATGGCCGATTCCATGCCGGGCGAGAAAGGCGACTTTCTCACCTTCCAGAGAGCCGGTGACGATCGGCGCGCTGGGTTCACCAAAAGGCGTAGTGACGCGTAGCTCCTCCGCATCCTGCAGTCCTGGCATGTTGTAGAGACCCGAACCTCCGATGATAGCAAGCTTGTACAATTCTGCCTCCTCTCTATGTGTTCCTCTCGCCGAGATCAATTGTCAGAGCGGTCTGTCCAAATTCCAACTCATCCCCCGATTTGAGCACAACTGCGGACAATACCGGTGTGTGATTGAGATATGTCCCGTTCTTCGAACCAAGGTCTTCAACCCACCACTGGTTGTGGTGGAACGCCAGCCGGGCATGCTCGGCGGAAACGGTGGCGTCATCCAGACAGAGGTCGCATTGGCTGTCCCTACCGATCAAAATGACAGGGAGATTAAATTGATACTCGCGCATCCCATCCTGGGAGGTGTGAATAAGGGTGATGGGAGGGATCTGACGCACGGATCTGGATTGTGCCTCGTGGCGAAAATCTCTCCATAAAACCAGTAATGCCCAGCCCAGGAAAGAGAAGAGAAACAATGCGAGGGTAAATCTGATCAGGAGCAACAGCGTGGCGACCATATCACTGGCTCCTCTATTGCTCTGGACGAAACGGGGTGAGTGGTTGAGTCTCACCAGATCCAGGTTCCGCCTCCCCGGTAGCGTGTGTAGATTTGAAACCGGGATCCTGACCATAAACCAGGGTCACCCCACCAAGGGAGATCACGTCGCCAGGGGAGAGCAAGCATTGGTTCTGGCGGATCCCATTCACGAATGTTCCACTGGTGGAGCCCAGGTCGAAGATCACGAAATGACCCCTGACTGCGCGCAACTGGGCATGCAGACGGGAGACGCGTTCATCATCGATGACCAGATGATTATCCGGCCGACGGCCGATGTTTATGACTGGCCTGTTCAAGGGGTAAATCGTTTTGCTGTCTACGATTATGAAAGCATCGGGCGGCAGGAGATTTTCCGTACCAGCGTTTGCCAGGTTCATCGTCGCTGTTTCAGGCTTGGGTTGTTCACTGATGGAAGCCTGAATCCTGATCTCCCCTGAAGGTAATTCTCTATCAGGGATGAATCGCACCTGTGGTGGAGATGAGAAGCGGAGACCAGCATCCTCGCCCGCCTGCGTAATGAGCTCCGAGAGCTGATCCCATAGTGCCGGTTCATCTTCCCACACACGGGGGTCATCGGGGTTGGCGCGGATCGTAAAAGCATTGGGTACGAGAGGGTTATCGGTTTGATCCCCGGAAGACCCCGCGTACATCTCCCGGACGAGCAGGCTGCTGATGGATCCGTCGAGCTCCTTACCTTGAAGCCAGCGCGATAGCTTCACCTCGATCAGATCAGCCAGACGGGCTTCCAATAAATCGAGTTTCTCTTTGATGTGGGTCATATACCCTGTAATTATAGGGGAGGGGAATATAACTCGCAAGTCTTGTCGAAGAGATGCCACGCTCGTAATATTTCCTGCCAGCGGCCTGTAACCCTCTTCGAACTACCCATATTTGCGCCGGGACAAGAGGCTCTTATAAAATATATGGATTTTTCCTGTTTATTTTCCGTTAAGTTACTGGGATGGTATACTGTTTAACGCTATGAAACAGGATGCCGGATATATAGAAGAAGCACACACCGCAGACTGGGAACTGCATGTCTGGGGTCCGAACTTGCCCGCGTTGCTCGAACAGGCTGCGCAAGGCATGTACCGGCTTGCCGGAGTGCGCTCGAAAGAGATCCCTCAGGAATCGAGGACTATCGAAATCGAGTTTACCGAACCGGAGAGTTTACTGGTGGATTTTTTGAGCGAATTGCTCTATCTGCTCGAATCGGATCGCCTGGTCTTCGATCGATTCGATCTGGCGATCGAGGCAAACAGGTTGATTGCAAATGTGAGAGGTGCCCCGCTCGATTCAATTGACAAGGAGATCAAAGCGGTGACCTATCATAATCTGACGGTACGCACAAGTGAGCGCGGGCTGGAAGCAAATGTGGTCTTCGATGTGTAGGAGGTTCGAGATGGTAAGGCTCCAAGATCTGAAAAGAATCAACGATTATGAGTGGGAGATCCCCAAAAGTTTTCGTGAGGACATGCGTGTGCCGGTGCGGATTTTCGCAACCCGCCAACTCTTGGAAGACATTCAGGATGATAAGTCCCTGGAGCAAGCGGCCAACGCTGCCACACTGCCTGGGCTGGTCGGTCAGGTGGTGGTCATGCCCGATGTGCATCAGGGATACGGCTTTCCGATCGGTGGGGTGGCTGCTACCCGGCTGCCGGATGGGATCATCTCGCCAGGGGCGATCGGTTACGATATCAACTGCGGGGTGCGGGTGCTTGGTTCGTTCATCGAGCTTGAAGAAGCAGAGCCATATCTCTCAGATCTGGCCAGCGCGCTGAATCATTACTGTCCCAGCGGGGTCGGAACCAAGGGTCATGTGCGCGTGACGGATAAGGAGCTGGATCAGGTCTGCCGAGAGGGAAGCCGGTGGGCGCTGAAGCAGGGCTATGCCTCCGAAACGGATCTACGCCGCACAGAAGAAGAAGGGTGTCTGGAGGGAGCCGATCCGGCTCAGGTCAGTGCCCGCGCAAAAGAGCGCGGGCGAGCGCAGATCGGCACCCTGGGGGCCGGCAACCATTTCATCGAGGTGGACGTGGTCGATCAGGTGTTTTATCCAGAGGCTGCCCAGGTGATGGGGCTGCAAGAAGGCTGCCTGGCGGTGATGATCCACTGCGGATCGCGCGGGTTTGGTCATCAGATCTGCACTGATTATGTCAAGGATTTTCAAGCAGCGGTGAAACGCTATGGGATACACCTGCCGGACCGGGAGTTGGTGTGTGCACCGCTGGATTCACCGGAAGGGCAGGCTTATCTGGGCGCTATGCGCGCCGCTGCCAATTACGCCTTCGCCAACCGTCAGGTGCTGGCTTACTTCGCCCGCAAGGCCTTCGAAGAAGCCCTGGCAGGCAAGGTAAAGAACTGGCACCTGCATCAGGTCTACGATATTGCACACAACATGGGCAAGATTGAGACCCACACGGTGGACGGAAAACTGGTGAAAGTCTGTGTGCATCGTAAAGGCGCCACGCGCGCGTTCGGTCCAGGTTTCGAAGGGCTACCAGAGGAATACCGTCCCATTGGACAACCGGTGCTCGTCCCGGGAAGCATGGGGACAGCTTCCTGGGTTCTGGTGGGGACTGAGGTCAGTATGCAGCGTTCATTCGGTTCGACCTGCCATGGGGCAGGACGGATGATGAGCCGCGCGAAAGCCAAGAAGACCGTAAGAGGAGAAGAACTGCGCAAGGAGCTGGAAGCGCGCGGTATCCGCGTGCGCGCCGGTTCGATGGCTGGGCTTGCAGAGGAAGCACCCCAGGCTTATAAAGACGTGGATGAGGTCGTGGAAATCGTGGATAAAGCCGGCATCGCCCGCAAGGTCGCACGCCTGCGGCCGGTAGCAGTGATTAAGGGCTAGAGGCAAAACCGAGGCAACCGAACCCCGGCACAAGGGGATAAGTCGGAACTACTTGGTTGTATCTGGCGTCTCTTAATTAGGATGAAGGATGTCTTGAGAGCGCGGCGGCAGGCATCGACCCCTTGAATTTCACAATTGCCCGCAGCGCTCAAACCGAAGGAGATAACCATGAGATCTATATTACGGTCGTTGCTATTGCTGATTTGCCTGATCCCGGCCGCCTGTGCGGGTGCTGTTTCTTCGAGCGGTGGGGGAGAACGCACTCCCTCACCCTGGGAGCCGCAGCCTGGAGACGAAAATCTGGCGAGAGGCGAGGCCTTCGTGGATCAGGCAGAGATCGTGATCCTGGAGAGCTTCCCACCGCAGTTCAGGCTGAAGCTGACCGGGACGCTGCCCACCCCTTGCCATCAGTTGCGTGTGGTTGTGTCAGAGCCTGATGCACAGGAGCGCATCGACATCGAAGTCTATTCTGTTGTCGATCCAGACCAGGCCTGCATCCAGGTTGTGGAACCTTTTGAAGCGAACATCCCGATCGGAAGCTTCACAAGCGGTGAATATACTGTACTTGTCAACGGGAAGCAGGTTGGGGAGATCAAACCGTGACAGGTGCGCCACAACCGAGGGAGTTGAAATTACATCTTGATATACCCTTCCACCCGTTGGCGCGATAATATTCACATGGTATAACACTTCGTGCCCGTTGAACGCGAGGGGCTATAACGGACCGTAAAACCCGGTAGGATAAAGTGGATCTGGCCATCCTGGCCGTCATGCTGGTCGCGCTGGCGTTCGGGATGATCGTTTTGTTTCGGGCTGTGAGCCGGTGAGGATCGGGCCGCTGGCGAAGGCAAGCCCCACGCCGGGGGAGTTCTGACGGCCACAGATACCCCCTACCTAACTTTTACACCTTATCCTAGCCCAGCCTTACGACCAGGCCCGACCGACACCCCCCATACCCATTATCGGATCGGCGAAGAATGCTGCTGGGACAATATTATTAAATATCCCGTCATTTAGATCAGACATACTCTATTAAAGATACAAACACTATTCTGATCGACACAGAGGTTGGCGAAGCTCGGTCCATTCTACTTGATGGTAGCACAGGCAACATCGATCCTGCCTGGGCAGCAGATGGTAAGCTAATAGTATTTGTCTCCAATCACAGTGGTGCGCCTGAGATGTGGGTGGTGAACGTGGATAGGAGCAATTTACGCCAGCTTACTGATGCCAGTGGATTTGCCTGATAAATCGGATATGCCTGGCGGTTTCATCGGTTCCGCTTTCTTGACCGCGAATAATAAATTCATCGCAATCGGCAACGCCTCGTGCAGATTGAGATGCAGCGACGATGCCGGCCTGACCTACAACTGGGTCAACCGCTGGCCTGGATTTTATGGCGCGCTTCGTTCTAGTGGGATAATATCTGTGACAGGAACAGCTTCGTGCGGTCCTCCTTGGGAGATTTAAAGATCTCCTCTGGCGTGCCACTTTCGACGATCAGCCCCTCGTCGAAGAAATACATGCGGTTGGCCACTGCCTTGGCGAAGCCCATCTCATGGGTCACGACGATCATGGTCATCCCGCTGCGTGCCAACTCGATCATCACGTCGAGCACCTCTTTGATCATCTCAGGGTCGAGGGCGGAGGTGGGTTCGTCGAAGAGCATTATCTTGGGCTGCATGGCGAGGGCGCGAGCGATGGCAACGCGTTGCTGCTGGCCGCCTGAAAGCTGTCCAGGGTATTTATCCGCCTGCTCCGGGATGCCCACCCTTACCAGCAGCTGCCGGGCGATCTCCTCCGCCTTCTCACGTGGCCACTTACGCACCTGGATCGGTGCCAGGGTAATGTTTTGTAATACTGTTAGGTGGGGGAATAGATTGAATTGCTGGAAGACCATCCCAGTCTCCATGCGCACCTTTTCAATGTTGCGCACATCATGCGTGAGTTCAATGCCATCGACGATGATTTGGCCACGCTGATGCTCCTCCAGTCTGTTCAATGTGCGGATGAACGTCGATTTCCCGGAACCGGAAGGGCCAAAGATGACGATCACCTCCCCTTTATAGACTTCCATCGAGATCCCGCGCAGCGCGTGGAAGTGACCGAACCATTTGTGCACGTCCCGACAAAGGATGATGGGTTCTTCGTTAAGTCTGTCGAATGGCTGCATGGGTCATTCCCTTAATAAAATTATTCTTTTAATTATACTGCAGCTATAAAAGTGAAGAAGATCAACGCTCTCCCACGCCGAGGGCTTTCTCCAGCTGCAGGCTGGCATAAGACATGAAGTAGCTGAATATCCAGAAAATAACGGCGATGAACAGATACACCTCCATCTGAAGGCGGACGAACTGTGGGTCGAGATTCAGAATGGCATTCCCAATGCCGAGCAGATCATTGATGCCAACAATCACGACCAGGGTGGTGTCCTTGAAGAGGGAGATGAACTGGCCGACGATAGCCGGGATCACGATGCGCAAGGCCTGGGGGAGGACGATGAACCAGGTTGTTTGAAAGCCATTCAACCCCAAGGCTTTGGCTGCTTCGATCTGTCCGGGTGGGATCGCCTGCAATCCGCCGCGCACATTCTCTGCAGTATAGGCCGCGCTGAAGACCACCATAGCCAACAAAGCCCGTACCAGACGGTCGATACGTGCCTCGGCTGGCAGGAAAAGGGCCAGGATAACCGAGAACATAAACAGGATGGTTACCAGAGGAACCCCGCGGATGATCTCGATGAACAGGATCGAGAAGACTTTGGCGACGGGAAGGGTCGAACGGCGCCCCAGGGCAAGCAGCACGCCGAGAGGAAATGATAGGACGATCCCTCCCACAGCGAGCAGGAGCGTCACCAGCAAACCACCCCAGGCTGTGGTGGGCACGGTGGAAAGGCCGGGGATGTTTTTCGCGCCTGGCAGGAGCACCAGCGTGATCAAGACCGAAGCGAGCAGCCAGAGCAGGACGACCAGACGCCCTTTGACACCGGGAAGCCTGCCGAGGCGATATCCTGCGTAGATCAGAAATGGATTCAGCAAAAAGACCGCTCGAACGGTAGTCGTGATGGTCGGAGTCTCGAGCGGGAATAAGGCAAGGAGAGCCAGAAGGAATCCGACAAAGATAGCAAACGCCTTCAGATATCTTTCCCACACCCCCCAGCTCATTCCGAGCAGAAAAGTCGAAATCAACAGGCTGAGCCCTGGTCGCCAAAGCGCGTCGCGTGGGTATTGACCAACCAGGTAGAGCAGCGGTGCCATAGTCACTGGACGCCAATCCGCAGAAAAGAAAACCCACCTCAGGATCCCGGTCAGAGCGAAGTAAATAAAAACTGCAGATAGGATGGTCAGGATGGCATTAAAGAGGTCACCAAACAGATTCTTGCGCAGCCATTCGATCAGGGTGGGGGGTGCGGGAGGGCTAATGGTTCCGGTCGTCGTGGTCACAATTACTTCTCGACAAATTGGATACGGCGGTTATAGATATTCAAAATAAAGGAAGTGAACAGGCTCAATGCCAGGTATGTCGCCATCACCATCAGAAAGACTGGGACAGCCCGACCAGCCTGGTTGATAGCTACTTTTCCCACAGCGAAAACCTCCTGATAGCCGATGTAGAGTGCCAGACTGGAGTTTTTCGTCAGGTTGAGGTATTGGCTGATCAAAGGCGGGATGATCACCCGGAGAGCCTGGGGGATGACGATCAGGCTCAGCACCTGCCCGGGGCGCAGCCCGATGGCGCGGGCAGCTTCCACCTGACCGCGAGGGACTGCCTGGATACCTGCCCGGATAACCTCAGCGATAAAGGCTGCTGTGTACATCGTCAGGCCAAACAATAAAGAAGCAAATTCCGGGCTTAGGCGCAGCCCTCCGCTGAAGTTGAAGCCCTGTAAGATGGGTTGGTCCAAGCGCAGAGGCGCGCTGCCTGCGGCAAACCAACCCGCCAAGGGGACAGTGATAAGGATGACCATGCTTATCGTCCCATAATAGGTGGATCGGCCTGTTTCGATGCGGATCCTGCGCAGGATACTCCAGGCGAGCGCCGCCAGGATAATACCAGCCAATACAAAAGCCAAGAAGATCGGACCACTCTCGGTCAGACGTGGCCAGGTTAGGTATAAGCCGCGTTGATTTAGATAGCTCGGGCCAGGAAGCACAATGCTCTCGGTCACGCGTGGGAAGCGGTTGAAAAGGCCAAAATACCAGATCACTAGGAGCACCAACAGCGGAATATTGCGGTGAAATTCGATGTAAGCCAAAGCGATGCGGCTGACGAGCCAGTTCGAGGACAGGCGTCCCAGGGCGACGATGAAGCCCAGCAAAGTTGCCAGGGCGATGCCCACACTGGAGACAACCATGGTATTGACCAGGCCAGCGAGAAAAGCCCTGCCAAAGGACATTGTTGGTGTATATGGAATGTATGTTTCTTTGATGGGAAATCCAGCTGGTTCACGCAGGAAACCATAGCTAAGCGGCATCCCCCGCTGGCGGGTAGATTCCAGGAAATTCACGATCACCCAGGCGAGAAGTCCCAGTAATATCACTGCCGAAAGTAACTGAGCAGCAGCTCTAAGGACTCTTTCATCGCGCCAGAGCGGGATTCGCCCTTGAGTTCTAATGCCAACTTCCATCGGCTAAAAAGGCTTTTCTCGAACGTCAGGTAGAGGTGTGCAGCCTGCATTGTAAGCGGCTGCACACCAGTAAATCGTTCGTCTTATCTGACCGGCGGGGCGTAGATCAAGCCGCCGTTCGACCACAGATTGTTCAAGCCGCGATCCAGCTCGAAGGCGATACCGGAGGGGCCAAAATAACGATCGTAGATCTCACCGTAGTTGCCAACTGCGGCGATAGCTTTCGCCAGTGAATCCGGCTGCAATCCGAGGGTGGTGTAACCCCAGTCATCTCCAGCACCAAGCAGAGTGCGCACATCGGAGTTGTTGCTCGATTTCATCTGCTCGACATTTGCAGAAGTAACACCGAACTCCTCCGCATTGATCAGCGCCCACATGACTGTCTTGACGATGTCGAACCACTGGTCGTCTCCAGTGGGGACGGCGGGTGTCAGCGGCTCCTTGGACACAGTGATGTCCAAAATTATGTGATCATCAGGGTTATCGAAACCGGCGCGTACCGCAGCCAGCTGGGATTTATCGCTGGTGGCGACATCGCAGCGACCTTCCTGATAGGCGCCATAAACAGCGGACGTTTCCTCGAACGTGACTGCTTCGTAGGACAGACCAGCGTCTCCAAAGGAGGTCGCCAAATTCTTCTCGGTGGTGGTACCGGTAGTTACACACACCGTTGCACCGTCCATGTCCTCCAAGCTGGTGATACCGCTATCAGCTCGGACAAGGAAACCCTGACCATCATAGAACATGATCCAGGTGAAGTTGCCCCATTCCGCGTCTCGTTTTGAGGTCCAGGTCATATTGCGCGTGACGAGGTCTACTTCGGCAGTTTGCAGCACCGGGCCTCGATCGGCGGCCGTGATGGGCACCGGTTCGATGGCTTCGGGATCGCCCAACATCGCAGCTGCGACTGCCCGGCAAAGGTCGATATCGAAGCCTATGTTTCGCCCTTGCTCATCCAGGTAGCCAAAGCCAAGCAGCTCGGTATGAACCCCACAGACCACTTTGCCGCGTTGACGGACGCGTGCACTGATAGTACCATACCCTTGTGGTTGAGCAGGGGCCTGGGTCTCTTCAGGGGCAGCTGTCGCTTCTGGGGTTGTAGTGGTCGCCTCGCCACCGCAAGCCGTGACCAACAAAGCCAGAATCAACAGGCATATAAACAGGGACATTGATTTCTTCGGCATGGTTCTTTCCTCCTTAAACTCATCGAGACATGGTTGGTGGTTTTCCAGTGTTGCCGGGGAATTTATATCAGCGATCACCTCCTTGCCAGCCTGATTTCGGCCAGTAGAACGGATGGACAGCGCTTTATTGATGTTCGGCGATATGCGCTGGGGACGAAATAATTATAGAAAATAAATCCCCTGAGGGCAAGCTCTTCCCGATAATTTTACCCCACCTAGCTGCTTATATCCGCCACCAGAGCATGGGTGAGGGTGAGAAGATCAGAGACTGGGAGACGCAGATTCAATCCACGTTCGCCGCCAGATATATATATTTCGGGATAGAGCTCAATGAGCACGTCGATTACAATGTCAAAGCCCCGATCGAGTAGCGCGAGCGGAGAAATACCGCCTGCTTTGAGTCCGGTGAGCTGTTCTGCCTGGCGCTGTGTCGCGAGTACGACTTTTTTCTCCCCGGTTGCCAGGGCGAGTTTCTTCAAGTCGACCTCCAGAGGCCCCGGGAGGACTGCCAGGATCGCTCGCCGGCTCCCTTCGCGCAGCACCACGATGGTTTTAAAGACCTGGCCAGCATCCACTCCCAGGATTTGCGCTGCTTGAACCGCGCTGACTTTTTCCAGCGGCAGCTTATATGCTGAAAAGGGTATGCCGCGCGCAGTCAACATCCTGGTGACATTGTTCTGGATCATCTTGACCTGAGATTAATCATGAAATCGCCTCTGATCAGCATTTGCATGCAGGTTTCGTCTTTTATTTCAAAGGCAGGCTGAGAGTAAAGATCGCTCCCCCTTGAGGGTGATTATTGGCGGTCAGATCGCCACCATGCGCCCGAGCCAGCTGGCGGGCGATGGCTAATCCCAGACCGCTCCCTCCCTCTTCCCGACTGCGACCACGATCTGCACGATAGAACCGTTCGAACAGGTGGGGCAGGGCATCCTCAGGGATACCTGGACCACTATCGTGAACACTCAGATGGAGAATCTGTGGAGTACACTCAAGATTTATCTCGATACGGCCGCCCTTGGGTGTGAAGCGCAGCGCATTAGAAAGCAGATTACCGAGGATCTGTTCCATCCTGCCCGCATCCACTGGCACGCGAGGACAGCTTTGTGGGATGGAAACCCTTATGTCGATCTCTTGTCCGGTGGCTCGGGGGCGAAAACGTTCAGCGACGCGCTCGATAAGCTCCCGGAGATCGGTCGGGGTTTTTTCCAGTGAAAGCTGACCGGCGTCTGCCAGGGCAAGCGTCCGCAGGTCTTCGACCAGCCGATTGAGTAATCGGTTTTGGTCCAGGATGGGGGTAATCGTTTCCGGAGTTGCCGGGTAAATGCCATCGAGGATGGCTTCCAGATGAGCCTGTTGAACTGCCAGGGGATTGCGCAGCTCATGGGCAATATCGGCAGTCATTGCCCGGCGGCTTGCTTCCGCCTTCTGCAGCGAGTCTGCCATGTGATTGAAGGTCCTGGCGAGAAGAGATAGTTCGTCTTCCCCGCGAACTTCGACGCGCTGTGTCAGATCTCCGCGCGCCAGTCGAGAAGCAGCCTGGGTGAGGGCGCGAATGGGCTTGATCAGCTGGTGGCTGAGCAGGAGTGCGAGAGCCAGCGAGAACGTGACGGCGATCAAACCCGAGATCCCTACGACGCGGTTCAGCCGGCTGAGCAGATTTGCTTCATCGCCGGGTGAGAAAACCATACCGCCTTCGGTGATAAGGTATCCAACTGTGCGCTTGGAAACCTGCAGCGGAATGGCGTAAAGGAGATCCTCGGGTGATAATTGCCCGGAGGGATTAGGGTTTAGTGTGTCTGCTACCAGGTTGCCATCAGCATCCGCCAGCCTCAGGCGCTGATCCATCATCCCCGCCATCATCCCATGTCCAGACATTGGATTTCCCGCCCGACGCCCCTGACCCGGATGCACCTCAGAGAGCACTTCCTCGACCCCTTCCCATGAGCGATGGATTCGGTAGTAGTCCTCGAGAGAATTGACCAGGGTCTCTACTCCCACCATCCCTCCACGGAACATGTATGCTCTTACCTGTTGAGCAGTTGTCAGGCGGGCGATGAGGACCACGCTACCTACTGAAATGATGGCGATCAATAGAAAGGAAAGGATTAGACGTAACCGCATGGTTTATCAACTCCTGCTCTCATGCCTGCGGAAACGATAACCTATACCAAAGACCGTCTCGATATAACGCGGGTTTTTGGGATCTGGTTCGATCTTAGCACGCAGATTCTTGATGTGGGTGTCAATGGTCCTTTCGTAGCCTTCGTATGCAGATCCCTGGGTGGCTTCCAGCAATTGGGCTCGGGTGAATGCCCGCCCGGGTTGAGCTGCCAGTGTCACCAAGAGGTCGAATTCCATGGGAGTTAAATCGATCGGTTTTCTGTTCACATGGACAGAGTGTCCATCAAGGTCGATCTCCAGCTCACCAATCCGTAAGATTGAAGCCGAGACAGGAGGCGCCCCTGCCCGGCGCAGGACCGCCCGTACCCGGGCGACGACCTCCCGCGGAGAAAACGGTTTTGTGATGTAATCGTCAGCGCCAAGCTCAAGGCCGATCAGGCGGTCTACCTCTTCGACCCGGGCGGTGAGCATGATGATCGGGGTCTCTGCCCGGCGACGGATCTCTCGAGCGACATCGAGACCATCCATTCCCGGCAGGTTCAGATCGAGAATTACCAGATCGGGGCGCTTATGCTCCCAGGTTGATAAGCCACTGTCACCGCGATATGCGGTGAGTACGTTGTAGCCAACCCGCTCAAGGTAATCGCGCAAGACTTTGACCAGTGCCACTTCATCTTCAATGATGAGAACAGTTGCCATTTTTGATTTGACCGTCGTTCAAGAGCTCTCTTTGGATATAAGGTTTGGCCGTTTTGAACCCGATTGCAGCTGATCATACCCGAAATTTAAAGGTGGCGGGCGACATTCCTCGCCCGCCGGTTAATCGATCGTCTACCGTTTACAAAAACAGGGCAAGAATATTATCGATTGAACCCCCAGCGCATGCCGCCGCGAAAGCCGCCGAAATATCCACCGCCACACGGTCCAAAACCGGGGTGATAACCAGCAGCCTGACGTGCCTGCATGCGGGAGATCATCCAATCTGCCTGTTCTTGAGTGATCACACCATCAGCGACAGCCTCTTCGAGGGCTGAGGTGCGGGCCTCGATCCACAACTGGCTGAATTCCTCGGCGCTGTACCCTTCAGAGAGGGCAATCTGCCAGAGAGTTTCTCCGGCTGCGAGGCGGCTTTCCAGCTCCTCAGGTGTGAGCCCCAGAGCATTTGCAAAGGCATCGATCATGTAATCGTGGAGGATGCCCGTGCCATCCTGCCCGCGGTAACCACCCATCATCCCCTGGCCATAGCCGAGATAAGGTGGAGCTTCGGGTGTTCCTGTTTGGGCGCTGGCGAATCCGACCAGCCCCAAAGACAGAATGACAACCGCCAGCAAGGCAATCAAGGGTTTAGATTTGTTCATTTTTCACACTCCTTCATTTTTCAGTTTTAGGGATCGCTCCCTTTTTCCTTTATGATGATAGAGGAAGGGTGTGAAAAAGTTGTGAAGAGGTCGCGCAGATCTTATGAAAATTCTGAACCGAGATGAGGTAGGGGAAAGTTATTCTTCGCCCGCCAGCAGGCGCACCTTTTCCCAGGGAGGCAGTTTTGCTTCCTCAGCCAGGATGGTGCGCAACTCGAAGATCTGATCCCGCAATACAGCAGCTTTTTCGAACTCGAGCTCCCTAGCGGCTTCTTTCATCTGCTTTTCGAGTTCGTTGATGATCCCCCGAAGCTCATCCTTTGGCAGACCGCTCACTCCTCGGACACGGTATTCGCCTCTCGGTTCAGCCACTGCACGCACTGCAACCTGATCGGTCAGGTCACGGACAGCTTTAACAATGCTCACCGGCTCGATGCCATGTTCTCGATTATAAGCAATTTGCTTAGCCCGGCGGCGGTTGGTCTCATCAATCGCGCGACGCATGGAATCCGTAATTTTATCGGCGTACATGATCACTTTGCCGTTCACGTGCCGGGCAGCCCGACCAATGGTCTGGATCAAAGCAGTGTCGGAGCGGAGAAAGCCTTCTTTGTCCGCATCCAGGATAGCGACCAGCGAAACCTCGGGCAGGTCAAGACCTTCACGCAGCAGGTTGATCCCAACTACGACATCGAAGACGCCCAGACGCAAATCGCGTAGGATGCCGACCCGTTCCAGGGTTTCGATTTCAGAGTGCAGGTAATGGACTTTCACTCCCATTTCCATCAAGTAATCGGCGAGCTTCTCAGCCATGCGCTTGGTTAGCGTGGTCACAAGGGTGCGTTCACCACGCTCCACCCGCTGGCGGATCTCCGCAATTAAATCGTCGATCTGACCTTCGATCGGCCGCACTTCGACCTCGGGGTCCACCAGACCGGTGGGGCGGATGATTTGTTCGACCACCTGGTCAGCTCGCTTGAGTTCGTAAGGCCCGGGCGTTGCTGACGTGTAGATCGTGTAACCCATATATTCTTCGAATTCATCGAAAGTCAAAGGTCGGTTATCCAGGGCGGATGGCAGGCGGAAACCGTATTCCACTAACACTTCTTTTCGAGATCGATCGCCGTTGTACATGCCGCGGATTTGCGGGATGGTCATATGCGACTCGTCGATGACCAGCAGGTAATCCCCTGGCAGGTAATCCATCAAGGTCCAGGGGTGTGACCCTGGGGGACGCTGATCGAGGTGACGGGAGTAATTCTCGATGCCAGCACAGTACCCGACTTCCCGCAGCATCTCCAGGTCGTAGAGCGTGCGCTGTTCCAGGCGCTGTGCTTCGAGCAACTTCCCCTGTGATTTGAGAAAAGTGAGACGTTCCTCGAGTTCGGCCTCGATATCGGCGATGGCTTTACGGAGTTTCTCCTCTTCCGTGATGAAGTGCTTTGCAGGATAGATGGTAACGGTCGAGAGTTCGCGCCGCAGCTCGCCGGTCACCATGTTGAATTCCACGATATGCTCAAGTTCATCTCCGAAGAAAGTAATACGGTATCCATGCCGGTCCTGGTAAGCAGGGATGATCTCGAGCGTATCGCCGCGCACCCGAAAGGTGCCAGGACGAAGCTCTAAGTCGTTGCGCTCATAATGACTCTCGACCAGCTGCCGCAACAAGGCGTTGCGCCGATAGACCTGTCCGCTTTCTAGATTGATGACCACACGCCCGTAGGCTTCCGGATTTCCCAGGCCGTAGATGCAGGAGACCGAGGCGACGATAATCACATCTTTGCGGGACATCAGGGCAGTGGTGGCTGCCAGACGCAGGCGCTCGATCTCTTCGTTAATATCGGTCTCTTTTTCGATGTAAAGATCATGCCGGGGGACATAAGCCTCGGGCTGATAATAATCATAGTAGGAAACGAAATATTCAACCGCGTTCTCTGGGAAGAAGTCTTTGAACTCGGCGAAGAGCTGCGCCGCAAGGGTCTTGTTGTGTGCCATGACCAGGGTTGGTTTCTGCACCTGTTCAATCACGGAAGCGATGGTATAGGTTTTCCCGGTTCCGGTAGCACCAAGCAAAACTTGATGATGGTAATTCTTTCGGATGCCATCGACGAGCTGGCGGATGGCTTCCGGCTGATCGCCGGTTGGTCTGAATGGAGCTTTGAGTTTAAATTCCATGTCACCTCGTAGGGTCAGGCGGGAATGCTTCCGAGGGCGCCTTCCAATCGTTAATGTGAATGCCATCGGTGGTTCTTCCCGCATTGACAGTAACTTCGATCAGACGATGGTTCCCATTCGCGTGACCGCCGGCATTGCCTTTTCCATCGTAGGCAACCACCACATAAGTACCCGGGGGCAGTTCTCTGATGGTGTAGGATGTCTGACCGGGGAGTGTGAACACCCAATACCAGTAATTTGTCTCTATGTTGAATGCGACCACGCGCAATTCTGGGATTTGATCATCGAGGTAGGTCAGGTTTCCGGAGATGATGCCGGTGAGCTCCGCTGGTTCCTTGTCTGGCGGATAAGGCACATTGAAAGGTCCGGCATACCAATCACAGATATCAATCCCTTCCAGGATCCGCGTCTCGTTCACTTCGAAGGGAAGCACTGAGTGATCATCACAGTTTGCACCCATTCCACAGGCAACGGCACGAGTGTACATCCCCCCACGCGAGAAATCGGTCAACCAGGCGTAGGCGATGTATGTACCCGTTGGGAGTTTAATGGCATATTCCTGCTGATTGTCGCTGATTGAGATTTCGAAAACTTGCGAGTCTTCGGTCTCCTCGAAGTAGACCACCATGGCTGGGTTTGAGCCCCCGGGATAACAGATCCGGCCCTTCACATTTTCTGGCAGTGGGGTAGCAGTTAATGTTACGGTTGGACTGGGGATCGGTTTGTTTGTGGGGGTCGATGTGACAACAGGTTGAGGGGGTGAACTCGTGGGTGATGGGGGAGAAGTGCTGGTGGGGAACGCCTGCATCGTAGCAGCAACAATCGTCGCCACCTGATTCTCGTCCGAAGTGGGCATTGGTTGAACGCCACAGGCAAATAACCCGATAGACAGGAGCATCATCCAGCCAATCTGATTCATCGATCGCTTCACCATTCCAACCTCCAGGTTTGATTCAGATCAAACCAGGGAATCCTTCTCGAATATAGATAGGATTGCTGAAGATCCACCCTCTGCGTTTTCCGAGGAAATGGATGTAAACCTCCACACGATACACACCGGGTTCCCGCGTAATATATGTACACACCTCTCTTTTGTTCCAGATCTTAATCGTTTCTCCGTCTTTGATCAATCGACATTCAGTACGCAAGGGTAGATTTATCTGCAAAGTGACCCCATCGCAAAGGAATAACTCATCTCCCATCCACACCCTCCCATCCTTCCCATGCGCGGTAAACCGAAAACCGCGTGTGGGAGCTGGGAGATCGTAACCGATGAAGGCATGACCCTGGCGCAAGGCATCCAGGATGAGGCGGGTATCATGCGATGCCTCTCCCCGTAATTCTTCTGTGAGAAGAATGTGTGTGTTGATGGCGCGAAAATGGAACTCATAAGGGAAAAGCACCCGCCGAAGAGGTCCAAGCCGGGCTGAAAAGGCGTGCGCATCCGAGCCTCCAATGGCAACAATCCGTTTACCTTGCGTCAGCAGATTGTCCCATCTCTTTACTGCAGCAGGAAATGGTCCGGTGGCAAAACGTGCTGGGTTCAACGCGTAGACGAGGGCGCGGAATTTGTTCGTAAGCAGGGACTTGAATTCAGACATGGCGTTCCACAATTCGATTCCGGTGATATTGCTGACATCCCAGGATTCCCAGGAGATATCCGGTTCACCAAACACGGGTGCGGCGGGATCGACAGGATGAGCGATGAATGTCAGTCCACCCATTTCTGATACGGCGTCGATGAGCTCTTGCGGCTCAGAGGCGAGGGTAGCCACCTCTTTTGTGGTCCCGAACACCAGCAAGTGATTCTTGGCGGGCTGGAGTGTCTGATCGTGTACCTCCTCGCCGATGATCAGGAGCGTTCGTTTACCATCTTCCTCGTAGTATCCTGAGGGTCCGTTGACGAGGACATTATGGTCGGTGGTGATCACAGCATCCAGGCCGGCCTTAAGCGCGGCTTTGACGATTGAAGCGTGAGTGCCAGCTCCATCCGAATAGGTGGTGTGCATGTGCAGATTGACGATGATCTCGTGCATGTGTGATTTGACGATTTGGAGGGCGAAAGGTATAATCCGCCTGACTTGGTAGATGCCAGTTTGAATCTAAGCGGAGGCTTGTGTGGAACGATACCTGGATATCGCGTTGATTATAACGTCGATCGCCCTGATCTTGAGCGTGATTTTACAGAGCAAAGGCGCCGGCCTGGGCGGTTTAACCGGCGCAGACTCCGGGAGCATATTCACAGCCCGCCGGGGTATAGAGAAAACGCTTTTTCGAATCACCATTGGTCTGAGCATTTTATTTTTTGTCCTGGCAATTGTAACCGTCATCGTTGCCGGATAGTGGTTGGGGATGTGTGAGCCTCAGTCCTGAGTAATGCTCTAAACCGGGGGCAGCTCACGGCTCATGAGTGAAGCGCCCCTTTTTGCTGCCTATGAGAAAAATGCTCTGGCAACTCATCGTCGTCGCCCTCGCACTGGTGGCTATCGCTGTATTGCTCATCAGCCAGCAACCGGCTCTTCTGCCGGTCGTTCAAGAGGTCAAACCAGCGGCAGGAGGGGTTTATACCGAAGGGTTGATTGGCGCATTCGGTCGGTTGAATCCTGTCCTTGATTTCAATAACAATGCCGACCAGGATATTGACCAACTGATTTATAGCAGCCTGATCCGTTTCAACGATCGCGGATTGCCAGTCTATGATTTGGTCGAATCCATGGGTATTTCTCAGGATGGGAGGATATACAACCTTTCATTGAGCCCGGATGCAAAATGGCACGATGGCAAACCTCTGACCAGTGCGGATGTCGTCTTCACGATCGAGCTGCTCCGCGCAGAAGATCTGCCTGTTCCTGAGGATATTCGTAATCTTTGGGGGACGATCGAGGTTGAGGCGCTTGATGAGAAAACCCTTCAATTCCGCCTGCCAGAGCCTTTTGCTCCTTTCCTGGATTATCTCACATTTGGGATTCTTCCTCATCATCTGCTTGAGGACCTGTCAACAGAAGAGCTGATTGACGCTCAGTTCAATCTCAAACCGATCGGCAGTGGTCCTTACCGTTTCGATCATCTGCTGGTCGAGGATGGACAGATTACAGGTGTCGTCCTGGCTTCGAACGAAGATTATTACCGTGAACCAGCGTTTATCAAACAATTTGTCTTTAGATACTTTCCAGATACCGGTGATGTTCTATCTGCCTATCGTCGCGGCGAGGTATTGGGCATCAGCCGGGTGACCAATGATATCCTCTCTGAAGTGCTGAATGAAAAAACCCTGAATTTACACAGCGGTCAAGTGCCGGCATTAATGATCACTCTGCTGAATCTGGACAACCCGGAGGTCTCTTTTTTCCAGGACAGCAGCATTCGCCGGGCAATGCTGATGGGGATCAACCGATCGAGGATCATCAATCAGTATTTTCAAGGCCAGGCAACGATCGCCCATGGCCCGATCTTTCCTAACAGTTGGGCCTATTACGACGGTATTGAACAAATAAGCTATGATCCCGAGACTGCTATTAATTTATTGAAACAGGCTGGTTACAACATTCCTTCAGAAGGGGGTGGGGTGAGGGTGAACGATGAAGGGACAAGCCTAACTTTCGACTTGCTCTATCCGAACGACCCGCGTTATGGCTTTGTGGCAGAAGCATTGGCAGAAGACTGGAGCAGGATAGGGATGAGAGCCGAGCTGGTGCCAGTCGATTATTCTGATCTGTTGAACGATTATTTGGAACCGCGGACCTATCAGGCAGCTCTGGTGGAGTTGAACCTCTCATGGTCGCCAGATCCTGACCCTTATCCTTTCTGGCATCAGGCGCAGGTTACTGGTGGTCAGAATTACTCGAAGTGGGATGACCGCCAGGCAAGCGAATATCTGGAACAGGCGCGCATCGAGCTTGATATCGCGGAACGCACCCGACTATATCGCAATTTTCAAGTTCGCTTTGCAAGTGAACTGCCAGCTTTACCACTTTTCTATCCAATATATAACTATGCCATCGATGAGACAGTTCAAGGTGTCAGCATCGGTCCTCTCTACAGACCCAGTGATCGCTTTGCAACTGTAAACAGATGGTTCTTGATCGCTGAGCGGACGCTTGCTACGGAAACTGTTGCAACTCCAATACCTTGAACGACGAATGGACACATAAGGTTATTCTCGTACATGGTCTCATTTGGGTCTGATCTGAATTGGGCAGAATCAGGATGAGACATTGCGAATATCATAGAGGAGGGCTGAATGAGCGCCTATGTCATTGTCGATATTGACGTGACCGATCCAGCAGTCTACGAGGAATACAAGAGGCTTGCTCCACCAACTGTGACCACATATGGGGGAAAATATCTGGCGAGGGGAGGGAGGTGCGAAGTCCTGGAGGGAGACTGGCTCCCCAAGAGACTGGTTATCTTGCGTTTCGATACCATTGAACAGGCAAAGCTCTGGCTTGACTCCCCCGAATATCAACCAATCAAAAGGCTACGCCATATGGCTGCCCATTCGAATATGATCGTCGTGGAAGGAGTAGACTGATTTTCTTACAAAGGTATTCCGTGGAGCTCACAGGATTTTCCTTCGACTATTTGTTCGTAATGCTCTTCAATCTTCTGATCCTGGCAGCCTGGCCTGTATTCAGCCTGATCACGCTGTTTTATATGCGCAGCAGCAGATTAAAGGGGATCACGCAGGCAATCTGGGTGCTGATTGTCCTGGCAATCCCTTTGCTAGGAGCTCTGGCATACTGGATCATCAGGCCTGCCGGGAACGACTATGAATGAATTCAGGTTATTCAAATTTCATGAGATCGGGCAGGCATGCGATCAAGGCAGTGAGCAGGTCTTTCAAAAGCTATGCGCAAAACGGTCGGTCTGATCATTCTGACTTTAGTTCTGCTCTGTTTTATTTCCTACCTCATTCCCGTACCCTCCCGAGCTTTTACGCAGCTTTACAGCCGGGTGGATCCCGAGGTCAGTGCCTCACTGGTAACTTTCCGAGAGAAATATCCTCCCAGCAATTTCGAAGTGAATCGTGTTCAATGGGAGTACATCGTCGTCGGCAAGGGTGAAAAGACTCTCCTTTTCTTGCATGGTTTAACTGGATCGTATGACATCTGGTGGCAGCAGATCGAGGCTTTGAAAGATAGATACCGGATTGTTTCTGTGACTTATCCTGCCCTGGACTCTCTGGAGAGACTGGCGGAGGGGATTCTGGCGATCCTGGATCACGAGGGGATTTCTGAGGTGACAGTGATCGGCACATCGCTGGGTGGATATATTGCGCAGTATCTGGTCGCGATTCATCCTGAGAGAATCGAAAAGGCTGTCTTCAGCAACACTTTCCCGCCAAATGAATTGTTAATGAAAAAATATGGCCTGCTTGGGAGTTTGATCCCTTACACCCCCGAGTGGCTGATTATGATGGTGCTGCGCGTCAACGTTACCCTCAACCTCTATCCGGCGGGGAGATATTCGGAAGTTCTGAGAGCTTTTCTGATCGAACAAACCTACGGAAGGATGAGTAAATCACAAATCCTGGCTCGATACCGATGCGTGGTTGAGACTTTCGAGCCTCCTGACCTGGTGGGGAATGGTATCCCGGTGTTGATCATCGAATCAGACAACGATCCGTTGCTGACTCCTGCACTGCGCCAGCAGATGAAAGAAGCTTACCCATCAGCACTAGTGCGAACATTGCACTCAGCAGGTCATTTCCCATATCTCAGCTCTGCGGATGAATATACAGACATTTTGGAACAATTCTTGACCGGGCGAACGCCTCCACAGTGACGCTATTTGAAACAATCCCAAGGATAACCTCCACTCAAATGGAGCAACTTTTTCTGCCTTCCGGCATCGCGATGAGGAGATCCCCAGAAACCGGTTTGGGAGAGGACGGTTGTATGCGCGGGCAGGGATTTCGGGATTAGCTATGTTTCCCAGCCCGATGGTACCTTCATAAGTAGATATTATGTAAGTCCAGAAACCTTATTTTCGTAAATCTTTCGGGGGCTAAGGGGTCCGGTTGTAGATCGTACGGTAAATGGTAAATATTTCGTATATCCCTTTGATGTAATTCCGTGTCTCTTCGAGACGGATGACTTCTAGGAAAAGATCGGGATCAGGTGGCACAAGTGCTCTCCAGGTAGCCGCATTCCCCGGGCCGCCATTATAGGCAGCCAACATGCCGTACAGATCTCCACCCATAAAACCGCGCTGATGCTCAAGATAGGCGGTGCCCAGTTTGATACTCACAATAGGGCGGTAAAGGTCGTCGGGAGTGAAATCAGGAGGCCAGCCTACCCGTTTTGCGATCTCCTCTCCAGTAGATGGCAGGATCTGCATCAATCCCCGTGCGTCTGCTGACGATCTGACAAAACCCTCGAAGAGGCTTTCCTGGCGCATTATGCTGAACAAGAGAAGCGGGTGGAAATTGTATTCTTGGCTGGCCTGGACAACCAGCTCCCGGTAATAAGGTCCAAAGCGGACATGGTTGAAAAAAGCGGGTGCATGCAGGGAAGCGGCATCATCCATCCCCCCCAGGGTGAGTACCTGACGGGCAGCAAAGATGGCAGGTCGGTAGAGGCCCAATTCAAGCAGATGATTTGCCAAACGGTAACTATTAACTGGATCGCTTTCGACCGCGCGGCGGAGATCTTCGAATTCAGCCCGCGCTTGCTCATAGAGCCCCAACCGCCAGAGCTCGTTCCCACGCTGAAAGCGAATGTCTTCAGCTAGCGAGCCTGGTGATGTGAGATCGATATTGGAGGGCAGGTCGAAGACGGTCCTCATCCACTCTTCGGCCTCTCTGCGTTCCGCGCTTAAATCAAAGCCCAGGTCAAAGTCAAGGGGTGGGCTGAAAGGTGGGCGTTCTTCCTGAATATCTCGGGCGCGCTCGCTGTAATATCCGGTTGGATCGAGCATGGCAGCCTGCTGAAAAGCCGCACGGGCGGTTTCAGCTTCGCCCTGCATTTGAAGAGATTTCCCCATCCATAGGTATGCTGCTGAACGGGATTCAGGGTCAAGGGAATGGGCAAGCATGCGTTGAAAGAGATCGTGTGCGGCGGGGTAATTCGCCAGCCGGTAACGGGTGATCCCGGCCAGGAATAAAGCCCGGCTCGCCTGTTTAGCAGAGGGGTAATCTTCGGCCAGGCGTTCCCAGAGGCGGGCAGCTTGTTCCAGGCGGTCACCGCGTTCGGCGATGCTGGCTGCCCGGTAAAGGAGTTCAGCTGCTCTCGGGTGGATCGGATTGGCATCAACAAAGTCAACCAGAGTTCGTGTTGCGAGTCTGAAATTCCCCAGATGAAACCATTGAGTGTTGGCGATCTGTTCAACAGTTTCATCGGAAAGATCGGATTCTGGATATTCCTGGAGAAGTCTTTCCCAGGTCTGGATGGCACCCTGATGTTCTCCAAGCGCACTTTGGGCGAGCCCCATATAATATTGGGCTGTATCAGGTTCCTGAGGTGCGCTCTGTAAATAGCGTTCGAACGCCGCAATGGCGACGCCATATTGACCGGCAAAGTAATCCACCAGACCTCGGTCCAGCTCATCGACAGGGATGCCTGCTTCAACCAGCTCCACCAATGCCAGGTACGAATCATAGGCGAGGGGAAAATTCTCAATTGCATCCAGATAAGCGGAATATGCCTCCTCTGTGTTTCCTGTTTCCAGGTAAGCTTGCCCCAACAAACGGTCCATTTGAGCGCGGGTGTAGTCGTTTGTGGTGCGCGAGTAGATGTCCTTATAGGCGACGATGGCGGTAGCCAGATCGCCCGAGGCGTGATAGGTGCGGGCAAGTTTGATCGCCACGTCAAGATTATCGCCTGCACGGCTAGATGCCAAAGCAGACTGGTATGCTGTGATCGCGCCGGTATAATCATTGGCAGCCATCAAGGCATCACCTCGCAATTCCTGAACGTAACTGTCGATCACATTTGGGCGCAGTTCCAGGTAGCTGGCGTAAGCCTGCGCGGCTGCCTGGTGATTCCCAATCGCGCTATAAACCTGCCCAAGGAAGAAAAAGGCTTCAGCCCTCAGGGTGAAATCGATCTCTTCTTCGAGGAGGTCGTTCAAACTGGTTAGGGCTTGGTCGTAGTTCCCTGCGAGGAAGTGGGTTCTACCCAACCCAAGCAGCGCGGCAAATCTCACCTCCGGATCCGGGCTGGTGTTCAGGGCAGTCTGGAATTCCGTGAACGCGGTATCCCAATCTCCATAGAAGATCGCTCGATCGCCGAGCTCGATGCGAATGGCAGGGGGTGGCGTTGGCGTTGGGGATGGAGATGGAGTCGATGTGGGGGAGGGAGAAATTATTTGAATTGCTGTACGAGTCGGCTGAGGCGTTGCAGAGCGTAAAAATGGCGCTGGCAAATTGCATGCCAGCGCGAGGGCGATCAGCATGGCTATTGGAACAAATTGCTTTGAGACTCTCACGGAACGAAACTATAACCTACGCATTTTTTTGTGTCAATGCTATGATGTGGGGCATTATATGGTTAAATTGAAAAGCAATCTTATTGGACCAGGATTGATAATATGAGAATCCCTGACGATAAGACGTCCAAACTTTATGATGCAAATGCACCCCGGTTGCTGGTCGCCACACGCAATCCTGGGAAGCTGCTCGAATTTCGTGCTCTGCTCGATGATCTCCCGCTTAAGGTGATCACACCCGATGAGCTGGGCATACAGGATGAAGTCAGCGAAATGGGGGATTCGTATATCGAAAATGCAATTCTCAAGGCACGCGTTTACATGAAGCTGAGCGGGCTTCCATCACTTGCGGATGATTCCGGACTGGAGGTAGCCGCATTGGATGGTGGACCGGGGATAAAATCTCATCGTTTTGGCCCGCATCCCCAAGCTACAGATGCCGATCGCCGGGCTTATTTGCTTGAGAGGCTGATTGGTTTTCCAAGGCCGTGGGAGGCGCGGTTTCGCTGCGCAGTCGCTATCATGACACCTGCAGGGAAGGTCTTATTAGGGGAAGGGGAATGCCAGGGGGAGATCATCCCTGAAGAACGCGGCAATTTTGGGTTTGGCTACGATCCGATCTTTTTCATCCCGGAGATTGGTTTGACGATGGCGGAATTAAGTCTGGATCAAAAGAATCGCATCAGCCACCGCGCCAGGGCATTGCGAGTCGTTCTTCCGGAAATACTCTCAATTTTGTAATTTTCGATATCTCTTGTGACTCCATCCCGGTAAGCGGTTTTGGGTTATGATCAATACATGCATAAAACCGAAAAGTCGGAAATGGTCCAGTGGACTGGGGTGTTGCTCCGCTGGATGACATTGATCGGGCTAAGCGTTGCCCTTCTACTGGTTGAGAACAACTCACCTCTGGTTGCAGGAGTCCTTCTGGCTGGGGCGACATGGAATCTGGGGTTGACACTAATGGCTTTCCTCGGACGGATTGCAGGTATCCATCCCTGGTTCATCATCGGGATCGATCTGCTCTTAGCAAACCTGTTCACCCTGGTTAGCGCTCCGCTACGCGGTGGTCTTAACTGGACAGGGCTGCTGCCCGTTTTCAGCGCAGCTCTTTCGTTAGAAACACGCGGTCTTCTGATCGTGATCCTGATCAGTGTGGTCAGTTTGGGTGTGCAAACTATATTTCAACTTCCACTCTTGTTTGCCATATTCTCGATATTGATCTCCGGTTTGCTCTATTTAGGAGTGGGAAGCGCAATCTCATTGTTTGTAGAAAGAATCACCCATGAGCTTAAGCAGGATCGTCAAAATGAACTCGAACCAGATCGCGAAAGCAAACGAAAAGATATCGATCGTCAAAAAGCGATTTACAAGCTGACTTCGACCTTGAGTGCCACATTGAATTACCAGCAGGTGCTTGAAACGGCCCTGGACTTGAGCGCGGAGGCGTTGGCAACGGTCGAGAATTCACTGGAGCCTCCGGTCAGTGCAGTTCTGCTCTTCACGGAAGTCGAGGGTCATGGCACCAGGCTGACTATCGGTTCCGCAAGACGTTTTGCCCCGGCCGATCTACGTTTGAGTCTAAAAGGAACGCAGGGACTCATCGGAAGGGTAATCGATGGTGGTCAGACAAATCTTGAAAACCACATCTCAGAAGACGTCGAATTACGCCAGATAACTGCGCTGAGGAACTGCAAATCGGTCTGCTGTGTGCCTCTGCGCAGCGGATTCGATACCTACGGTGTTCTTCTATTTGCACATCGAGAGGAGGATTTCTTTACGGAGGAGAGGCGGGAGATCCTGGAGATCATCGCCAATCAAGCAGTAATCGCTATCCAGAATGCCCGTTTGTATCATGAACTCGAGACGGAGAAAGAGCGCATTTTGGAGGTCCAGGAGGAGGCACGCAGAAAGCTTGCTCGTGAGCTTCATGATGGGCCTACCCAGTCCGTGGCTGCTCTGGCGATGCGAGTTAACTTTGCCCGAAGGTTAATGGAGAGAGATCCCCAGGCAGCCGGGGAAGAACTGAAAAAAATCGAGGATCTGGCAAGGCGGATCACCCAGGAGATCAGGCATATGTTGTTCACTTTACGACCGATGGTGCTCGAATCCCAGGGTCTAAAGGCTGCTCTGGAGACTATGGCAGTGAAAACACAGGAGACGTTCAATCAGAAGGTGATCTTGTCGATCGATCAGAAAGTCCTCGATCGGATCGATCCCGCCCGGCAATCGGCGATCTTTTATATCGCCGAGGAGGCCATCAGTAACGCCCGCAAGCACGCTGAGGCAAATCATATCTGGGTGCGCATCAGGGATCAGAAAGGAACTTACGCTCTCTTAGAAGTAGAAGATGATGGAGTGGGTTTTGACCCCCAGGCGATTGACCACAAAGGAGATGATAGAAAATACCTGGGATTGATCAATATGCGTGAACGTGCGGAGCTTGTTCGGGGGGAATTGCGGGTCAAATCATCTCCTGGAAAAGGAACGGTCATTCAAGCGCTCATCCCCCTGACCCAGGAGGCGGTTCAAAGACAAACGCAATGATATTGACGACATGCATTATCGGCGCTTATGGTTTCGGATTGGCGCACTGCTGATCAGCGGTGGGTTGTTCGCCTGGTTGTCTTTCGAGGAATCCAGTACCTTCGGTGTCCTGCTGATCTCAGGTGGGATATGCGCCTGGGCATTGCTTAATTTCTCTTCCAGGCAGTTTGAGCAGGGCAGGTTGACGAGCATCCGGAGCGCCTTGATTGGTTTGATCAGCGGTTTGGTCATATCACCTTTGGCAATCTTCCTGATGGCTTTCAAGAGCGGGTTGCATGGTCACGGGACACCTGATTTCACAACTGCTCAGATTGAACAGGTTTTATCCTGGTTCCCCTTCTTTGGCCTGGGAGGGATTCTCTCCGGGTTGATGTGTCGGATTTGGCTGCGAGCCTCGAAAAGTAATCCCTCAAAAGGATGACGCATGCCATATATGCACAATATTTATTATTACGTCTGGCAGGACAAAGTAAAGGGAAAAATTCCTCTCGTCTTACTACATGGAGCTGGCGGGACGCATTTGTTTTGGCCGCCCCAGGTGCGCAGGCTCTCTAATCTGCAAGTCCTCGCGCCTGATCTCCCAGGCCATGGCCGATCGGGTGGGGGTGGGTTGAGAAGCATCGAGGCGTATGCCGCATGTGTGGCACGCTGGCTGTATCGAATCGGAGTTGAGCACACTTTCCTTTGCGGGCACTCAATGGGAAGTGCCATTGCCCTGCAGCTGGCTCTTGAGTTCCCCAATCGAGTCGCAGGCCTCATCCTGGTTGGAGCTGGTGCGCGCCTTAGGGTCCATCCGGATATCTTGAGCAAAGCTGCACAAGAGGAGACATTCATGGATGCCGTGAAGATGGTGGTATCTGCATCTTTCGCCGAGCGGACGCCGACTCGGTTCAAAGAGCTTGCATTGCAGCGCATGGCATCCACCCCACAGGCGATCCTGTATGGAGATTTTCTTGCCTGCAATGATTTCGATGTGATGCAGGATTTATCAAAAATAGAGCAGCCTGCGTATGTGATTTGCGGAGATCAGGATCGGTTGACGCCGCTTCGCTATGCCGAATATCTTGTTAATCGGCTGCCCAATGCCCGTTTATATGTGATCGAAGATGCCGGCCATATGGTCATGTTGGAAAAACCCGCCTTAGTTTCACAACTGATCCATGAGTTCATCTGCAGTATCACATCTTGTCAGAATGGGACCAGCGCATAAAGTAAGCGCTCAGCGATCCTCTGCTGATGAAATAAAGTGTTGACAGGGAAACTTATCGGCTTGCCATTTCATTCGTGTGTGTGTATAATCTGAACTACACGGGCGGTTAGCTCAGTTGGTTAGAGCGTTGCGTTGACATCGCAAAGGTCGTAGGTTCGAGTCCTATACCGCCCACAGCTTTTGCTATCCCAGGCATATATTGTCTGGGATGATTCTTTATTGTTGACTAATTATCGATTTCCCCGTAAGATAGATATCAGCACATATATTCTAATACTCCCTGACAAGGATTCAGGGT
>FWPU01001920.1_pt1 | contig 59945 bp, 54 predicted proteins | sample 2228361 | NCBI WGS metagenome assembly FWPU01 (sample SAMEA103939777, study PRJEB20133) | metagenome
GGAGATGATTCACGAAGGCGAGGTGGACGGCCGGCGCGACGAGGACGGGGACAAAACACACCAGGAGGATGAGCCAGAGCTTCTGCTGGACCCTGAGTCGGCTCCACCAAGATTTCAACGGCGAAATAATCCGATGGAACATCGCGTACCACAGGTGCCTATGCCCGCACGGACGAATGATAAAAATCGTATAAACCGGTTCTATCGAGAGTCAAGCCGAGGTGAAGGGAGCTGTGTGAGTGGGCGGGGCGCTCCGGTTGTTCGAGTGCCCGGGCGAGGTCATCCCTTGATGCTGCCCGCCGTGAGACCGGCCACGACCTGGCGCTGGAAGACCAGCGCGAGCAGGACGATGGGCGCCGTGACGAGGACGGTGGCGGCGGCCATCTCGCCCCACGGCGTTTCGTGCAGGCCCGGGAACAGCGCGATGGCGACCGGCGCCGTGCGCGAGGCGTCGGTTGCGGAGAGCGTCAGGGCGAACATGAACTCGTTCCAGGAATAGATGAACACGAGCAGCCCCGCCACCGCTACGCCCGGCAGCGCCGGCGGCAGGATGACCGAGACCAAAGCGCGCACGGGGCCGCATCCATCCACGCGGGCGGCCCAATAGAGTTCCACCGGAATCTGCCGGAAGACGCCGGCCAGGATCCACACGGCCAACGGCAGGGCGAAGGCGGTGTGAGTCAGAATCAGCGCCGTCAGCGTGTCCCGGAGCCCCAGTTCCCGCACCAGCAGGTACAACGGGCTGATCGCCGCGATGGGCGGGAACATCGAGATCGACAGGGCGAGCCCGAGGACGGCCGGCTTTCCCTTGATCGGCAGTCGGGCCACCGCGAAGGCGCACAAGGCGCCGAGTCCCACGGCGAGGGCCGTCGCGCTCGCGGCCACGATCGCGCTGTTGAGCAGGTTCCTGTCCAACTGCGAATGGCCCAGCACCAGACGATAATGGACTGAGGTCGGATGCTCAGGCAGGAGCGGCGGCAGCCGCAGGAGATCGGCGTCCGGTTTCACCGAGGTGATGATCTGCCACAGGACCGGGCCGAGACAAAACAGGACGACCAGCGCGAGGAGGACTCCTTGCGTCGCCCGTCCGACACCGGCCGATAAGGACGTGCGCCAACCGTCACTGTGTGAGAATGTCTTCGCCATGCGTCAACCGTCAATCGAATTGCGCAACGAGCCGGCTCGCGCGAAATGGGAGTCTCGCCGGGACCCATTGCATCCGAGAGCAATGGGTGCCCGCCATTCCCGCTCGTCGCGCTTCCACGCGTCACGCTTCACCCTTTACCCCTTACCCCCTTTACCCCGTCAGCTTATCCCGCCTCCCTGAGTCGGCGCCGGAGGAGAAACAGGTATCCACCGATCATGACCAGCATGAGTCCGAACATCGCGCAGGCCAACGCGGACCCATAGCCGAACTGCAAGGTCTGAAACAAAGTCTTATAGGCGTAGATGGACAAGGTCTCGGTGCTGTTGCCGGGTCCGCCGCCGGTCAGGACATAGACCGCGTCGAAGACGCGGAACGCGTCCAAGGAACGGAAAACCAACACGATCAGGATCGTCGGCGCCAGGAGTGGCAGCGTGATGCGGCGGAAGATCGCCCAGGCTCCCGCGCCGTCGGCGCGCGCGGCGCGATAGAGGTCTGGAGGGATCGCCTTCAACCCGGCCAGGAGCAGTAAGGCGGCGAAGGGCGTCGCCTTCCACACATCCATGGCGATCGCGGCATGGATCGCCCAGCCCGGATCGCCGACCCAGTTGATGGGATGCCGGACCAGAGCCGCACCCGTCAACAAGTAATTGATCAACCCGTGGTCGGGCTGATAGAGCCAGTCCCACATGCGGGCGGAGACGACCGTCGGCACGGCCCACGGGATGAGCACGATCGCCTGCAGCCAGGGGTGCCTGGTCCCGATTCGATCCAACAGCAGCGCGATTGCCAACCCGAGCGCCAGTTCGGCCGCGACCGAGACGCCGGTAAAGTACAACGTGACCCGGCAGGCGGACCAGAACCGGTCGTCTTCGATCAGCCGGAGGTAGTTGGCGAAACCGACGAACTCGTGAAGGCCGAAGATCGGGAGGCGCCGCTGGAGGCTCAGGCCGATGGCGGCGATGATCGGGCCCAGGGCCAGCGCCGCCAAGAGCAGAACGGCTGGGGTTGCGCACAGGTATCCCCAGACGGAATCCGGTATCGTCGCCCGCTCTCGGGCCGAGTGCCTCGCCGTCACGACTCCCGCTGTCCTTCGCGTGTGGAAGCAGAAACCGGCCGGTGCTCCTCGAGCGAGAGAATGTACGCGGTTTGCCGTCGGAGAGCCGCCAGGGCCGTCGGCGCCGACTTGGTCCCGACCAGAGCCGCGCTCAGTTCCGGCTGCCAGGCCTGGGACAGCATCAGGTAATAGGGCGTGACCGGACGGGGCCTGGCCGCTTCCAGCACAGGATACAGGTCTTCGAGCCGGGGCCCATGGCGGGGCAGGGACCCACGGCGGTACAGAGCCGGCCGGGTCGGGTTGTACCCGATCTCCTTCGCGATGGTTTCCTGGACCTCCGGGCTCGTGAGATACCGGAGCAGTTGGCCCGCCTCCTTCGCGTGAGCCGTCCTGGCCGGGATGGCCAGCATCCATCCGCCCAAGACGGAGGATGAGGTCTGTCCCGGAGCCGAGGGCAGGGGCGCCAAGCCGACCTTGCCGCGCAGGGGAGCGTCTTCCCGTTGGAAGAGCGTCCAGGCATAGGGCCAATTACGCATAAAGATCGCGTGACCGGCGCCGAATTGGTGTCGGGTGGCTTCCTCGTCCGACGTCACCACCGACAGCGGCGAGATCCCTTCGGTGATCAGCCAACGCATGAAGGTCAGGGCTTCGACGGTCGCGGCCTCGCCGCCCGCAGGCAGGTCCCCGCCGTGACTCCGGATAAATTCCAACGCCGTGCAGACGAGGCCTTCGTACTGTTTGCCCTGCCAGACGAATCCCTTCAACGTCGGGTCTCGTTCTCGGTCGAGAATCGCGCGGGCTGTGCGAGCCAGTTCCGGCCAGGTGCGTGGCGGCGCGAAGCCGTGCCGCTCGAGCAGGTCGCGACGATAGAACAGGACGCCCGCATCCACGTACCAGGGCGCCGCGTAGAGGCGTCCGTCGAACGTCGCCGCCTGGACGGCGGCGGGGAAAAACTCCCGGCGTTCCGCGGGCGGGACGACGTCCTCCAGGTCGCGAATCCAGCCGGCCCTCGCGAACTCCTGCACCCAGATGATATCTGCGGCCAGGAGATCGAACCCCGGGCTTCGGCTTTCCAGATTGACGGCGTAGAATTGATGCTGCTGATCCGAGGCGCTGGGCAAGACCTCTTCCCGCACGGTGACGCCGGGATGTCGGCGCTCGAACTCGCGCAGGATCGCGGCGACCGCCCCGGGCCGGGCGGCCAGCTTTCCGTGTTTGAAGACGAGCGTTGTCCCCGAATCGGGCGGAGAAGCCTGGGCGCAGGCTGAGGCGGAAAGGCACACACCCAAACCGATCGCCATCATCTTCGCCCACCGGCGATTCGTCATTGCCTCGCCCGCGCTTCGGTGGTAGCCGTCACTGGTCAAGCGTCACTGGTCAAGCGGATTTCGTCAACCGTTAACCGTCCGGTCTGTCTGGTCTCTTGCGTCTGTCTGGTCTATCCGGTCTCGCCTCACGAGCCACCCATCGCGTCTTACGCACCACGCGTCACGGGTCACGGATTACGCGTCACGGGTCACGGATTACGGGTCACGGGTTACGGATTACGGGTCACAGGTGTCTGAGGTCATCCGGCACTCGGTCTTTGAACCGATTCGACAGGCGACGCTCCAAAAATTCCTTGGCGAGATCCTTGGCGCCCAGCCCGAAGGCGATCGCCGCGGCCATCACCACGCCGCCCAGCGTGATCCCGAAGCCCACCACCACGATGTTCTGGGCGATGCCCAGTTGCTCCAACGCCATGGCGACGGCGAGCAGTTGAACCCCCCAACGGGAACAGGCCGCCACCAGCCGGGCCGGCGGAAGCCCGGCGTTGACGGCGGCGATCAGCACGGCTTGCGAAATGAAGTTGGATAGGAGATAGCCGGCCACAAGGATCACCGCCGCCGTGAACAAATGCGGGACATAGGCCAGGAACGATTTGGCGAACTGGTTGATCGGCTGCAGGTTCAAAGCCCCCAACGCCGCCATGGTCGAGAAAATTACGATCAGCCAGTAGGCGGCTCGCCCGACGAGGCGCGACGGGTCCGTCTTCACGCCGCCGCGGAGCAGGGCCGCGCTGACGCCGATCCGATTGCACAGGTGATCCAGCCCGACCACCCGCAGCACCCGTTCGATGAGATGGCTGACGCCCCAGGCGAGCAGCAAGCCCCCCAACAGAATGATGGTCATCGCAAGAATGTTGGGGAGCACGCCCAACACCTGACGGCCCAACAGTTCCAACGGCTGCAACAAAGCCTTTTCCCAAAAGTCTTTCATGGTCGCCTCCACACCAAGCTTCGCTCGGGCCGCCGGCTCTTTATCGCTTTATCGTCATTGACGCCGGCGGAGAGAGTCCTCCACCCACTTGCTTTTCTTGATCTCCGAACCTCCGAGGCGGAGTGCTGCTGATCAGTGAGTAAGTGATCGGTGATTGAGTGATGGGGAGAACGGCACGGTCAATTCCCGATCACGAATGACCTGCATCACCTATCACGTGGTCACTCTTTTGGCTTCCATCGTGCCACCAAATACGGCTTGTGTTTCTCGAAGGTTTGACACAGGGCCTCGATCCGGCCCTCGGCCTCCGCCGAGGTCAGGGCCTGAGTTTCCAGCACGAACGTGGCGGTGCGGCCCAGGTAGAGCGGGGTGAACGCCTTGAGCAGGTGATCGCGCGGCATCACCCGTTCATGGTACGCCACGGCTGCGTCATAGACCACGTGCGCCCACAGGTCGTCCGGGACGCGGAACTCCTGCGGCGAGGCGGTCCCGAGCGAACGCAGCCGTTTCATCGTCTCGGGCGAGAGCATCTGATCCCAAATGGCGCCCAGGTCCGTCAAGCCTTGGCGGAAGCTGGCGATCATGCGATCCACGTTGACGTTCACGGGTTCGACCCCGACTTCGTACTGGAAGCCGAACAGCTTGACCGGGTTTGATCCCTGGAGCGCGGACCAGATCCCGGCATGTTCTTCCATCAGGGCGAAGACGGCGCCCAACACCTGGACCAACATGGCGGACAGGTCCGCGGCCGGGTCTTTCGGGTTGTGGATCTTGGCGCCCAGGAAGCTCTGGCAGACGCGGGCGCCGCTCGCGATGGCTTCCGTCGTCATCCAAATGTCGATGCCGAACTTGGCGACGTCGGATTCCCAAACATGCTTGTCCAGGTAGTGGTCCGCCAGACGTCCGGAAAACCCGAAGTCGCCGCCGATGGGCTGACGGATCCGCTGCCCGTACAGCGCGCGCGTCAGCGGATACACGATGCTGTTAGTGATGGTGCCGTCGTACTTGTGGCGCAGGTAATAGGGCGCCACGTAATCGTATTGCTCTTCCAGTACGGGCCGGATCAGCAGCTCGATCCATTCGGGCGTGATACTGCGCAGATCGGAGTCCACCACCGCGCACGCCTTGGCCTTCAACCGGCGGGCGATCTCGAAGATGGTCCGGAACGCGCTGCCTTTCCCGGGAATGCCATGGTAGGGCGTGATGATCTTGTGCAGCGGGCTCTGGCGGTCGCCGATGAACAGGGCGTGGAGGTCCGCGACGGTCCGGTTGACCACTTCCTGTGTCCCGTCCGACGAGCCTCCGTCCGAGTTGACCAGGACCGACCGGGCGCCGGGGAAATACTTCGCCAAGCCCGCGTTGACGGCCCGCACGACGTGCCCGATCGTTTCGGCGTTGTTGTAACTGGGAATTCCCACCAGGATGTCCGCCTCGCCGAGTCTCCGGACTTTTTCCTCGGTCTCGGGCGTCAAGGGCGTGTCGTTGGCAGGCATCCTTGTTTCATCCTGTAAAACAGCTGTCAGCCATCAGGAGTCAGCCATCAATTCCCGATGGATGGTCGCGCGACGCGCGCGACCGGCGAGACGAGCGGGATGGGCGGAGTTGCCTTCGTCGAGTCGCGCATTTCCCGCGAGTCCCGCTTGTCGCGCTCTGCGCGACGCGCAGAGCGGGTTACGGAGCCGCCTCGCTCACCCGAATCGTGGCGGTCGGGTTCATCGTGCCCTTCGGATCATCCGGTTCCAGCCAGACATTGTAATGGACCGTGCCGGTCTGCGCGAAGCAGAGGCTCGCGTATTGCGCCGGCTCGATCGTCACGAGATCCTGGATCGCGCCGAAGCTCAGGAATCCCTTCTGGCAGGAGACCCGGTCCAGTTTCTTGTGCTCGAGGATGCCCACGTTGACGGGGCCCTCGCGGAGGTTCTGCCAGCGGACCTCGTCGCCGACGTTGACGTACAGCGTCTGCGGGCTGATGTGGTCGCGGATCTGCACATAATGCACGGCGCCGGTGCGGCTGGTCTCGTGCAGGCCGCTGCAACCGGACGCGGCGCCGAGGACGGTGCAGAGAATGAGGAACATGCGGGGCGGCGTCGTGGATCGTGTTTCCGTCATGACTCCTCTTTCAGAGACTTCGCGGATCGGCGGGATTTGGGTTCTCCGCTCGGTTCCCAGTCATGGTCTTCCTCAACCGCTTCGATCAGTCGGCCGAAGATGTCCGGCACCGCGGCGGTCACGCGGCTCCAGTTGGAAATCATCGGCACACCCAGGGGGTCGTCCAGGAAGCGGTCCGTCGCGAGCTTGATGCCTTTGAGGAACACCTCGACGGCGGTCCGTTCTTCGTGGCGGTCGAATTTCAGGCTGTTGATGGCCGCATCGTTCTCGTAGCGACTGATGGCTTCCTGGGCCGCCTGCAGATAAGTCGCCCGCAGGGTCTTGAGCGTGCCCTCCGAAAGAACGACCCCGTCGCTGGCCAGGTTGCGGAACAGCGCCTTCGTAATATCCACGCACATCTTGAGCAGGCCGCCTTCCGGGTTGTTCGCGGACAACGGCTGGTGTTTGTGCTCATACGCGTCCGCGATATCCACCTGACAGATCCGCCGCAACGCGCAGTTACGGTGCACCTCCGCCAGCACCCCAATCTCCAGCCCCCAGTCGCCGGGGATGCGATTGATCCAGGCCAGGTCCCGCACCATCGCGAACTCGCCGGCCAGCGGATAGCGGAAGCTGTCGAGGTACGTGAGCAACGGCTGGGGACCCACAAGCTGCTGGAGGCTCCGCAAGAGCGGCGTGATAAAGAGGCGGGTTACGCGGCCGTGAAGCCGGTCGGTCACCCGGGCGTAGTAGCCCTTGCAGAATTCATAACCGAGGTTGGGGTTGGCGATCGGGTAACAGAGCCGGGCGAGATATTCCCGGTTGTAGCTGAGGATGTCGCAATCGTGCAGCGCGATCACCTTGCTCTGCCTCCGGGCCAACACGTATCCGAAGGCGGTCCAACAGCCACGCCCTTTGCCCTGCAGGCCGATGTCGATCTCGTGGGAGACCAGCAGTTTGAGGATCTCCTGGATACGCGCGCCGTCGTTCCAGATGATCCGCACGCGTTGGGGGAGCGCGGAGAAATACTGCTTCGCCAGGCGGAACTCCAGCGCGGAGGCCCGGTCGAGCGAGATCACGATCTCGTTCAGGTACCGGACGTGTTTCAGCGTGTCCACGATGCCTTTCAACGCCGGCCGCTCGAGCTCCGCGTAGAGCGAAGGCAGCACGAGCGCGATCGGATTCTCCGAGGCGTGGCGTTCGAGTTCGATTTCGAGTTGCTCGATGTTCGGCCGCCCCAGCCGGTGGAGCACGGTGACGACGCCGTTTTGATGGAAGTCCGCCATACGTAACCCGCTGCTGCTTTGAAAAGAGGCGCGCGGCTAGAGGCATCCCCGCGTGAAGCGCGCCTCGTGAAGCGTATCTCGCAAGACGCCACGCACGATCCACGCTTCACGAACAACGAGATACGCGCGGTGCCCCGAGCCCCTTGCCTCCTGCCCGTTCATGATGTTCATCATGCGTGGGTGAGCCATCGCTCATGAGGACTGTGGTGGTGTTCAGTGTCGTTCATCCGGGCGGTTTATGCAACCCGGTTTCCAATGCGGGCGCGACGGGTTGCGTGGCAGCGGCGGGCTGAGGTGAAGGGGAGGCCGTCGGGAATCGCCACGGGAGCAACGGAGAAACGGCAAGATGCCGGTCCGACGCAGGACCCTGCGTCCGCCTCAGGCCGGGTCGTCCTGGCCCAGGAAGATCCGTCGGCATTTCTTGGCGAAGAGGTCCTCGTCGAACGGTTTGACCAGATACTCGCCGGCGCCGAGCGTAATTGCCGACCTGAGTCGATCCAAATCGGCCGCGGTGGACATCGCGATCACGGGGATTTCCGGGTGCCGGTCGCGTATCTCCCGGAGCACGGCCATCCCATCCGGACTGGGCGTGTGCAGGTCGAGCAGCACGCCGTGGATCGGAGTCCTGTCCGTGTCCGTCGCGATTCGCGCAAGACCTGCGCGGCCGTCCTGCTCTCCGACGACGTCGAACCCCATCGCCGACAACCGGTTGCAAACCAGCGCGCGGGACTGCTCATCGTCGTCGACCACCAGGATTCTCCTGCGCATCCCGTGGCTGTTCATCGCCTCCGTCCTGTCCCGCTTCCTCGCGCCGTCGAGAATCGGGAGAGGACCCGCGGTCGCCGCCTCTATGCCTTCCGCTCATGCGTCGCTCTCGCTCACAGTCCGCGGCGCGGATCGCCTCAACTGATCACGATACCGGCCTTCTTGGATCGGGCCCGGCCGTGCGCCGGCTCCGGACGGGCGATGCGGTTTTGCACGATGAGGGGGTCGACGATGTCTCCGCACGTGATGCAACGCCAGCCCGTGAAATACAAGGCTCCGGTGTCGGATTCCCAATCGACGAACGTCTCCTGCACCATCAGGCTATGGCAACGTGGGCATCCCATCGGGGACCTCGCGGTGCGCGATTCCTCGGGTGTCTCTACCGTGACTCACAGACTCACGTGCCGGCCGCCGGGCGGTAAGCGGGTCGGTCGACGAAACTCTGATCGCCGCGCCCATAGCTCATAAGCTGCCGGTAGAACACGCAGCAATCGGGACAGTACGTATGGGAAAAAATGAAATCCGCGGGGGCGAGACGATATCGCTTCATGTAGACCAGCACGTCGCCCCATTCGCCTTGACCGAATCCGGTTCCGTTATCGTCCCGGACGCGCCGACACAGCGAACACAGTGGGACCAACGCCGTCATGGACCGCCTCCTTACCACGCTTCGCTTGAACCGGTCGCGCGGTAATCGGCTCGACCGGATGGACACCTCACCTAAATGTGTTCTCCCTTTCCATGCAAACGCGCCCTTCCGATACCGTGATGAGGGGGAAAAGAAAACCCGTCATCTCCCCAGGAGCGAAGAGGAAAATCCCCAGGGGATACGACAATCGGCACGAGTGCGGCGGCGAGGGGGGATTACTGGGACGTCGTCAAACCGTGGGCGATCGCGTACTTGGTCAATTCCGCCGTCGTGTGGAGGTTGAGTTGCTCCATGATCTGGGATTTGTGGAATTCGACGGTTTTCGCCGAAATGTTGAGCACTTTGGCGATTTCCTTGTTCGAACGTCCCTCGGCCACGAGCTGCAACACCTCGCGTTGGCGGAGGGTCAACGAATCGCGGCGGGAGGCCGGACCGCTCCCGCTGTCCAGCAGCGAGTGGATGAGGTCCTTGGTGATCAACGGCGTGATGTAGAAGTGGCCGTCAAGGACGGAGTCGATCGCCTGGATGAGTTCCGCGCCCGCCGATCGTTTCAAGAGATACCCGGATGCGCCCGCTTTGAAGGCTTCGTTCACGTAGGCCGGGTCAGCGTGCATCGTGACGAAGACGAGTTTGACCTCCGGCATCAGCTTCTTCAGTTGGCGCGCCGCGTCGATCCCGTTCAGCAGCGGCATCGAAATGTCCAGCGTCACGAGGTCGGGTCGAAGCCGGGGCGCGACGTCGAGCAGCGCGCGGCCGTCCTCGACCGTACCGACCACCTCGTACCGTTCGCCCAACAGCTTGCGGAAGCCTTCCAGGACCAGCGTATGGTCGTCCGCCAACAGCACCCGAGGCAATGGACTCATCAGATCCTCCCGGGCACCGGGATCCAAACGCGCACCGAGGTGCCCTGACCCGGACCCGACGCAAGGTCGAATGTGCCGTTCACCAGACGCACCCGTTCCTTCATGCTGACCAGACCCAGTCCGGTCTGCCGGCGCTTCACGAGCTTGAGGTCGAATCCGCAGCCGTTGTCCCGCACGGTCAGGGCCACCCCCTGTTCGACGCCGGCCAGTTCCACATCGACGCAGGACGCGTTGGCGTGCCGGCTCGCATTGCCGAGGCTTTCCTGCGCCACCCGGTAGAGGCAGGTGGACACCGTCTGCGGCAACGGGTCGGCGACGTTGCGCAGCACGAAGGTGCCCTTGATGCCGGTCCGCGCGGAAAAATCGTCGACCAGGCGCTCGAGCGCGATCGGCAGGCCCAAGTCGTCCAGGATCGAAGGATGGAATTGATACGCCAGGCGTCTGACGTCGTCCGAGAGTTCCGCCAGACGATTCTGAATCGTCCGCAGCCCCCGGCCGATCCGTTCCGGGGACGACGGCAGGCTCCGTTCCAGCGTTTCCACTTCCACGGTCAGCATCGCCAGCCGCTGGTTCACGTCGTCGTGCAGGTCGCGTGACAGGCGCCGCCGCTCTTCTTCCTGCGCGGTCAACAGGCGGGCGGCCAGGGCCCGCAGCTCCTCGCGACTCTGCCGCAGCGCCTGCTGGCTGGCTTCGAGGGCTTGCTGCGCGCGTTTCCGGTCCGTGATGTCCGAATGGACGGCGACCCATACGGTTCCGTGCTCCGGATGTTCCAGCGTGGAGATGCTGGCCCAGGACCAGAACGGCGTCCCGTCTTTTTTTCGGTTGAGGATCTCCCCTTTCCACACGCCGGCGGCGTCGAGCTGGCGCACGATGTCGCCGGCCGCCTCGCCCGGCGCGTTGATGATCCCGACGGGCTTCCCCGTCAGTTCATCGGAGTCGTACCCGAATATGTGTTCGAACGTGGGATTGGCGTACACGATGGTCGCATCGCTCTTGCGGACCAGACAGATCCCCTCGGCCATGTTGGCGGCGACGACGCTTTGGAGGCGGAGGGCCTCCTCGGCCTGCTTACGCTCCGTGACATCGCGCGTGATCTTGAGGAACCCGCGCAGCCGCCCCGACTCGTCCCGCAGAGCCGTGAGCACCACGTTGGCCCAAAAGCGGGAGCCGTCCCTGCGGACGCGCCAGCCTTCGTCCTCCACGCGCCCCTGGGCGGCGGCCTGTTCGAGCTGCCGTCGGGGCTTGCCGCTCCACTCGTCGTCCGGCGTATACAACCGGGCGAAACTGCGGCCGATGATCTCGTCCGCCTTGTAGCCGATGACACGCGCGGCGCCGGCGTTCCAACTGGCCACCAACCCCTCACGGTCCAGAAGAAAAATCGCATAGTCCTGCGTGCCCTCCACCAGCAGGCGAAACCGCTCCTCGCTGGCGCGCAGGGATCGTTCGGTCTCCATCCGTTCCGTGATCTCGGCCACCAGCGCTTTGTTGACGCTCGCCAGTTCCGACGTCCGTTCCTGGACCCGGACTTCCAGCTCGTCGTAGGCGCGGCGGAGCGATTCTTCCGCCCGCCGGCGTTGCAGAAAGAACAGCACGGGGATCCAGATGACGAGCCCGCTGAACAGCCGATTGGTCAGGACCATCCACGTCGGCACTCCGGCGATCGTCGGGCTGAACCACGCGCCCAACGCGTCCAGCCCCGAACAGAGGCCCGCCACGATAATGGGAAACCGTCGGCTGGATGAAGCAAAGGCCAGAATCACGACGCCGCCGTACAAGACGCCGTTGGCCACTCCCAACGGAAGCGACAGGTCGAGAAGGAACAGGCCGAGGATCAGTCCCGTGACTCCGAGGACGAGGGATGTGTCATTGCGCGAGGTCATTCCGCCGGCACGCTCCCGTTGCGGGGAATTATCCTCCCCGGTCGTCGGTCTATTCAAGTGCGGGGCGTTCCGGGTGGACCCTCGGTTGCGCCGACCGGGCGCGGAACAAGCGGCGAGGAGCGAAACGGACACGCCGGATCGACCGGCGCGCCGGCCTGCGACGTGCGAAAGGCTCGTTATTGGCCGGGAGCGGCGGCGCGGCTCATGCTGACGGCCTTGACGATTTTGGCTTGCCGGATGGACTCGAGAAACCGGTCGGGCGGGCCGACCGGGCGCGGCACTTCCACCGGATACCAGCCGGCGTTGACGGAGCCCTTCCGGCCGTGAATCTCGTCGATCAAGTGCTGGATGCTTTCTTCCGACGTCCCTTCCTGGAACGTGACCCAGAAGGTGAAGGGTTGCGCCTGGGGGTCGGGGCGCACCTCGGCGATTTGCGTGGACGCGGCGGAGTCCTTGGGCTTTCCGGCCACCGCCGGGGTCTCACCGGACGCCGGAAGGGCCTTGGACACATCCACGCCCGCCGACTTCAGCCGATTTTTCAGCTCTTGGTTGCTGCTCTCCAGCGTCGCCATCTGCTTGCTCAGCGCCTCGTTGGCCGCGGTCAGGGTTCTGAGTTCGTGGCGCAACTGCTCGCGCTCCAGATCGGCCCGGCTCAGGAGCAAGCGGGCGAGGTGTTCGACCTCTCGGCTGACGGCCTTGTTGCGGTCGCCGAGGTTCTGCCGCACGGTCAGCACGCTGTCGTTGAGCTTCTGCTGTGTCTCCGCGACCGCGGCCAGCGTTCGCTGAAGCTGCTCCAACTCCTGCCGCTGGCTCTGCACGGTCTGCAAGGCTTCGGTCTGGGCGTCGGCCAGTTGCGCGACTTCCTGCCGGAGGCGATCCACGTGGGCCTGCGTCGCCGAAACCAGCGCCGAGACCTGGCTGGCGGGCATGACCGGAGGTTCGGGTTTCAGCCAACCGGTCATCCGATCGGTCCACAGCACCACCACCGCTGCGGCGAGCGCGACCTGCGTCAGGACCAACACGCGCGGCCATGCCGGTTCACGGGGTTCGGTACTGGAGACTCCGGAAACCAGCGAAGCAGCCGCCTGCCGGACCCGATGCCACAGCGCCGGAGCGGCCCTGTATGCGACCCGAACCGATCCTCCGTCCATCCGGTTGTGGACGGTGATCTCGATCGCGTCGCGTGAAAGCGGAACGCGCGCGGTGCGAAGGCCGAACTCCGGCGCGCACAGGCCGCCGATGAGCACGCCGTCCTCCGTCCGGATCTCTACGGAGTGGACGATCCGTTCGCGGCTGGAAAAGGCGAACGTCGGCTCGGTGGCCGCGCAGGCGACCGTGCCGACCCGCTCTTGATTGACGAACACCTCCAGCAGGTCGGGCTCCTCCCGACGCCGCCGGGTCGAATGGGTCTTGAGCGCGTCAAGCAGACGTTGGCGATATTCGCTGAGCAGGCCGTCCTGTTCCATGTCTTCTCCCACCTCCTTGTTCCGGTAGGAAAAAGGTCACCACCCCGCCCTTCTGGCGCGGGCGGATATGGAGGTCGATGCGTGGTTTCAACGCGCCGTTGAGCTCAATGTACCGAAGGTCGCAGACTTCGACAAAACAATCGCGACACATGGCCAGATGCCAGACCCGGTAGTCGTATCCGTAGTCCTGCTGAAACAGTTCGTCCCACTTCTGTCGGGGCAGACAGGGATAGTGCTCGGGTTCGCTCTTCCGGTAATGGGTCTGGAGCAGACGAATGAGCCGTTCGGTCTCCGCGTTCACGCGTTCGGGATGCCGTTCCTTCTGCTCTTCCAGTTCGTGCAACTCTTCCTCGGTGAGACCAATTTCCTCGACGGCCCGTTGCCAGCCGCTCTGGCGCCACCGTTCGAAGTTCTTGTAGACGCGTTGGCTTTCGGCCATGCCGAGCCCCAGGATTTTCACCACCTGGCCCTGTCCGAAGCCGTATACGTGGTAGAACAACGCCATCAGCGCATCGCGGCTGACCACCGCCCGCGATGTGAGCCCGTCCAGAAACCGGCCCAATGGAGACAACAAATCCTTGTGGTAACAGAGGGGGTCCGGCTGACTGTAGTATTTCGCGATCAGACTGTCCAACAAAAACAGCGGACGGCAGGGAACCTCGGTTCGCCCGCAGACCAAAAACCGCTCGACCAGTTCATACCCCCATCGCAAGGCCAATTTCTCGTGGGCGATATCGCTCTCCCACTGGCCCGTTTCTTTCAAAAATCGTTTGGTATGGCCGGTGGCGCGGTCAAGCAACTCGGGCATCGCCTCCGCCGCAAAGCGGTCGAACTCCTCCGCACTGGCGACGACGCTGCTCAACCCGCCCGACGCGTCTCGGTCTTCGCCCATCGAGGCTCCTCGCGCGGGTGTATCTTCCCTCCGACCGGGGTGGGAATGCAATTGGACATTTTTCGGAGACATCCGGGCTTTTTGTCCATTGGGCCCTCACGGGGAATTTCGTAAAAAATTCCCATGCGCCATGCATGGGGCACGGCGCGAGGCAAACCGCTTTTCCTACCGATAGGAGGGTGTCATGAGAAAGTTGGCTGGATTGATCGCGATGGCCGTCGTGTTGGTATTCGGACTGGCGACGACCGTCGCCTACACCGCGACGACGGTCTTCGCAGGTGAGGAGAAGAAGGAGGAGAAAAAAGGCGACAAGGGCGGCAAGTTGACGGACGAAAAAAAGGACGAAAAGAAGGATAAAGGCGGTCATTAATCGGTGCAGTCTGCCGCGGAAGGGACACGGCGTTCAACGCCGTGTCCCTTCGTCGCTTTTGTATTCTTGCACTCCGCCGGGAGGGAGGTCATGAGCGCAATCATCGGACTTGCCCTGCTCTCGCTCGTCGGCTGCTGGCTGGGTCCACCCGCGACCTTCGCAGCGAACACGAGCACGGCTCCGGTCACCGGCTCTCCTCGGTCGATCAAAGTCGAACTCCTCCGGATCGACGGCGAGTTCTACATCGTCAAAGACGAATCGGGTAAAGAACGGCGGCTGCACGTCGGCAAGGACACGGAGGTGTACGGCCGGATCAAACCGGGCGACCTCATCGAAGTCTGGGTTCAACCCGACGGGCATGCCAGGACGATCATGATCGTCAAGAGCGCGCCCGCCGCCGCCAACTGACCCGTCGTTGCGCCCGCCATCCTTCGCCGGCGAGCCATCGCAATCGTTTCCACTGATGCCGGAAAGCGCCGGCAACCCCGACGACACCTTTGTGGTCCGGCAGCGGGACCTTGATGTAAAGGTCCGGTTTCACACGTCCGACGGTGACAGGCGCGAAGGCCTTCTCTCCTCCGTCGGTGAACACGGACTGTTCATTGAACACCATGATCCTTTCCCGGTCGGGATCGAGCTGAACCGGGAATTCGTCCTGCCCGACGGTTCATCGGAGCGGCTGGAAGCGAAGGGCGTGGTGGCCTGGGTGTGGTGGCCTGGGTGTGTCCCCATCCCGATGAGTACGCCTTTCCGCGCGGGATGGGGGTGCGCCTCACGGAGGTGCTCGAGAGCCGTGGGCTGGAGAAGGCGATAGAGAGGGCGCCGACAAGCGATCCCGCAACCTTCTCGCACCTGCTCATGCTCTATGCGCGGACACTACAGGCTCGCTGACGCCGGGCACGGCCCCTCCGATCCTTGCTGTCCTCATTGGCGTCGCCGCTCGGCCTGGGTCGAGGGGGTAGGCGATGCAGACCGGAGTGTTGCGTAAGGGTAGCGGTGGGGGTATGCTCGCTTCGGAACTCGAAACAAGGAGGAACCGATTATGACACGCACGACGATGATTCTGTTGTTGGCCCTGTCGGCCGCGGTGGCTGCCGGATGCGTCAGCCAAGGCACCCATACGCAGACGCTGGGGGAGTTGGACGAAGCACGGAAATCGATGGCCCGGACCGCGGCCGAACTCGAGAAGCTGAAAAAAGAGTCGGCGGAGGAGCTGCAGGCGAGCCGGCAGGCCAACGCCAAGCTGGCGGGCGATCTGGAGGCCGCGCAGGCCGAGATCGGCAAGCTCAAGGAGAACTTCGCTTCGGTGCAGAAGAGCCTGTACGAGGAGCGGGATACTCTTCGGCGGACGGAAGGCGAGCTGAAGAAACTGCGGGACGACTACCAGGCCGCGCAGCAACAGATGGGCGACTTCCGGCGGGAGCGCGACCTCCTCCAGGCCAAGGTGGACGAGCTGAAGCGAGACCTGGCTGCCGCGAACAAGGCGGTGACGGACGCCGAGGCGCGGATCGCCGCAGTGCAAAAGGAGAAGCAGGAACTGATGGTCTCTCTCGGCGAAGCCCGGGATCGCGCCCGCGATCTCGAGACGAAATTGGCGGCCGAGTCGGCGCAGGCCGCCGCGCTCCGTGAGGACAAGCAACGGCTCATGAGCGGGACCACGACGGCCCAGGAGGAAATCGCCAAGCTCCAGAAACGGGCCGGCGAATTGGAGACCCAGGCGGCGCTGGCCGCGGATTTGAACAAGCGACTGGAGGAGCGGGATCAGGAGATCGGCAAACTCCGCCAGGCGGCCGCCGATCGCGATGCCCTGGCCGCTAAGGTGGCGTCGCTGACGGAGGAATTGAACAAGGCGAAGGAACGCGTGGCGATCGTGACCGGCGATCTGTCCAGCCTGCGCGAGGAAGAGGCCAAGCTGAAACAGGAACGGGATCAGTTGGCGCAGGAACGGGAAAAGCTCCAAGCGAGTCTGCAACGGGAGCAGGAGCGACTGAAGGCGGAAGAAGCCGAGAAGGCCAGGCTGGAGCAGGAGCGGGCCGCCAAGGAAGCGGAGATCAAGCGGCTCACCAAGACGCAGGAAGAACTGAACAGGGCGCTCCAGGAAGAAATCGCCAAAGGCAACATCAAAATCAAGCAGATCGGGGACCGGTTGACCATCAACATGGTGGACAAAATTCTGTTCGATTCCGGACAGGCCAAGGTGAAGCCGGAAGGGCTCACGGTGTTGAAACAGGTCAGCGACATTCTCAAGACCGTGACGGACAAGCAGATCCGGATCGAAGGCCACACGGACAACGTGCCGATCGGCGTGAAGTTGCGCGAAAAGTTTCCGACCAACTGGGAGCTCTCCACCGCCCGCGCGACCAGCGTCGTGCGTTACCTGATCGAAGAGGGCGGGGTGGATCGGAGCAACATCGCGGCCGTCGGCTATGCGGATACGAGGCCGGTCGAAAGCAACGACACGGAGGAAGGCAAAGCCGCCAATCGGCGGATCGAGATCACGCTCTATCCGAAGGACCTGTCCGAGATCGTCAAGGAGGTAAAGCAGGCGAGCTGAACAGTCCTCATGAGCCTTCAGCTCACCCGTGCATGATGAACATCATGAACGGGCAAGAGGCCAGGGGCTCGGGGCACCGCGCGTATCTCGTTGTTCGTGAAGCGTGGATCGTGCGCGGCGTCTTGCGAGATACGCTTCACGAGGCGCGCTTCACGGGGGGATGCCTCTCGCCGCGGGCCTCGCGCCTATTTTCAGAGGAAGGGAATCGCACAGTCTTTCGGATCGATCACCGAAGAGACGGATGGTTGCTTCCTTGGCCCTTCAGAAGAAAGTCTTCGGCGGAATTTCCCTCCCGGCTCTCATTCTGTTTTGGTGGCTCGCGCCGTCGGTGCCGCCTGTGCAATCGGCGGAGCGGTCCGGATCGGGCGGGACGGCGACCAACAATGAGACGACGTCCGAAGCCGGCCTTTCTCCCGCCGCCGAGAGCGCACACGAATTTCCCCCTCTCCCGATCACCTGGTCGACCGGCACCGGCGCATGGCGCGGGCAATGGGGTCGACGGGAAGCGCTGTTCTGCCCGCCGGGCGGCACGCCCGAACCTGTGTGGGGCACGGACATCTATACGGATGACTCTTCCGTGTGCACCGCCGCGATCCACGCCGGTCTGCTCGAATCGGCCGAAGTCGGCGGAAGGGTCATGATCGAAGTGCGTCCCGACATCTCGCAGTACTTGGGAAGCACGCGGAACGGTGTGACGAGCGGGGATTGGATGGATGTGTGGCCGAGCAGCTTCATCTTCATCTGGGGCGCTGCGCAGCATGAGCCCGCTCCCGCTGTTCAGATCGATGCCAGGACAAGCGCCGAATCGTGGCAGGGGCGGCCGGGGCGAACGGTCACGGTCCTGTGTCCGCCGAGGTTTGAACTGCTCAGCGTGTACGGCGGCGGAGTCTACACCATCGATACTCCCATCTGTTCAGCCGGTGTGCATGCCGGCAGGATTACTCGGGCGAAGGGAGGAATGCTGACGATCAAGCTGCTGCCCGGTCGGTCCGTCTATCCCGGCAGCACCAACAACGGCATGACGAGTTTCACCGCCGAAGCGCGGCCTCAGAGCTACACCTTCGTCCCGACTCCGCCGCACACGCCGCTTCCGCCCAGGGCGATGTCGCCGTTTCTCCCTCCGCCGGGCTAGCACGAACGGATCTCCTGGATGGCCGACACGGCCTGCGGGTTCTCCAGGCTGGAGAGGTCGCCCGGGTCCTGACCGAGAAACGCGGCCCGGATCACCCGTCGAAGAATCTTGGCGTTCCGGGTCTTCGGGAGGTCCGGCACCGCATGGACCGCGGCCGGCTTGAGCGGCTTGCCGAGCCGTTCCGCCACCCGGCTCGCCAGCTCATCGGAGAGCGCCTCGCCGGCTGTCCATCCTTGGCGCAGCACCACGAAGCACACCAACGCTTCCCCTTTCACCGGATGGGGCACGCCGATCGCGGCGGCTTCGCTGACCGCCTGATGGCCGGTGAGGATCGCCTCCACTTCGGCCGGCCCCAGGCGTTTTCCGGCTATTTTGATGGTGTCGTCCGAGCGACCCAGGATGTACCAGAACCCGTCCTCATCGGTGGCCGCCCAATCGCCGTGTACCCACACCTGCGGCCACCGGGACCAGTAGGTGTCCAGGTAGCGCTGCGGATCGCGCCAGAAGCCCTGCGTCATCCCGACCCAGGGTTTGGTGACCACCAGTTCCCCGACCTGTCGACGCACGGGCCGCCCGTCGGCGTCGAAAATCTCCGCCGCCATTCCCAGGCAAGGGCCGGTGAACGCGCAGGGTTTGCAGGGTTGCAGGACCGTGCCTCCCACGATCCCGCCGGAGATTTCGGTGCCGCCGGAATAGTTGATGATCGGGCACCGCCCCTGACCGACCTGCTGGAAGTACCAGTGGTAGGCATCCGGGGTCCACGGCTCGCCGGTGGAGCCCAGCACGCGCAGAGAGTCGAGATGATGCTGACGCACCGGAGCGTCGCCGTGCCGCATGAGGGCTCGAACCGCGGTGGGGGAAAGGCCCAGAATCGTCACGCGGTGGCGTTCCACGAGTTCCCACAGTCGTCCCGGGTGAGGCCAGTCCGGAGCGCCTTCGTAGAGCAGGCAGGTCGCCCCCAAAGAGAGCGCGCCCAAGATTTCCCACGGCCCCATCATCCAGCCCATGTCGGTGAACCAGAACAACGTGTCGTCGGGTTGAAGATCGAAGTGGAACGCCAGGTCCTGCGCGGCCTTGATGGGAAAGCCGCTGTGCACGTGCACCGTCCCCTTGGGCCGTCCGGTGGTGCCGGACGTGTAAATGATCATGAACGGGTCGTCGGCCGCCATCTCCTCGGTCGCCGGTGCTTCACCCTCGCCGGGTGGCGGCTCATGCCACCAGACGTCACGCCCGGCCTGCCAGGAGACCGGACAGGCGGCCCGACGGACGACCAGCAGATGCTCCACGGTCGGGCAACGCGCCGCCGCCTCATCGGCGACCTGTTTCATCCTGACCAAGCCGCCGCGGCGGGAAAAGCCGTCGGCCGTGACCAGGAGCTTCGCCTCGCAGTCCTGCACGCGCGTCGCCACGGCCTCCGCCGCAAAGCCGGAGAAAATCGGCGTGTAGACGGCGCCGATCTTGGAGCAGGCCAGCGTGATGGCGGCCGCTTCGGGAATCATCGGCAAAAAGACCGCCACACGGTCTCCGCGACGCACCCCGAGTCCGCGAAGGATCGACGCGGCATGGGAGACTTCGGCGCCCAGTTGGCGGTAGGTCAGGGATCGCCGCGTACCGTCTTCGCCTTCCCAGCGGATCGCCTGACGATCGGCCCGCGGGCCGGCGCCGTGCTTGTCGACGCAGTTGTGCGCCACGTTCAGGCGCCCGCCCACGAACCATCGGGGCCACTGGATCCCGTTCTTCAAGTCCAACACCTGCGAATAGGGACGAGCCCACTCGATCCCTAGCTCGTTGAGGGCCGCCTCCGCGAACCATTCGATCTCGGAGATCGAGCGCCGATACAGGGAGGGATAGTCGGCGATCCGGTGCTGCTGCATGAAGCGGACGAGCCGGCTCCGCTGGACATACTCCGGGGTGGGACGCCAGAGAATCGGCAGCGACTGGTCAGGTCCGTTCGTCGATCGGGACATAGGCTCGGGGCGGCGGCCCCGTGTAGAGCGCGCGGGGGCGGATCAGCCGGTTGTGGTCCTGTTGCTCGATCACGTGGGCGCACCAGCCGGTGATGCGCGAGCAGACGAACACCGGCGTGTAGAGGTCGCGGGGAATGCCCATCAGAAGATAGGCGACCGCGGTGTAGAAATCCAGGTTGGGGTACAGGCCCTTCTCCTGCTGCATGATCCGGTCGATGGCGGCCGCGATCTCGTACCAGCGCGTGTCGCCGCAGGAGCGGCTGAGCGCTTCGGCGTGTCGCTGGATGATCGCCGAGCGCGGATCGCCTTTTTTCAACACCCGGTGCCCGAAGCCCATCACGCGACGCTTGGCCGCCAGCGCGTCGCGCACCCATCGCTCGGCCCGGTCGCGCGTTTTGATGTCCAGCAACATGGCCGCGACGGCTTCGTTCGCACCGCCGTGGAGCGGTCCCTTGAGCGTGCCGATCGCCGAGGTAATTGCCGCATGCAGGTCGGTCATGGTGGAGGCCGTGACCCGCGCGGCGAAGGTCGAGGCGTTGAACTCGTGTTCGGCGTACAGGATGAGCGACACATCCAGCACGCGGGCCATGGCCTTGGCCCGGCCGTCGCCCTGATGGTCGGTCAGCAGATAGAGTAGGTTCTCGGCGAAGCCCAGGTCGGTGCGGGGCTGGACCTGCCGTTTGCCGTGCGCAAGCCGGTAGGCGGCGGCGATCAGGACCGGAATCTGAGTCAACAGCCGAACGGACTTGCGGACGTTCGCCTCGTGCGAACAGTCGGCGGCATCGGGGTCGGTCATGCCGAGCAACGACACCCCGGTGCGCAGCAGGTCCATCGGATGGGCGTCGCGCGGCACCACGCCGATGAAGGCTTCCACCGGGCCGGGCAGCACCCATTGACTGTGCAGTTGGATGGAAAAGTCGTCCAACTCCTTGCGGGTCGGCAGCTTGCCGAACAGGAGCAGATAGGCGACCTCCTCGAAGGTGGCCCGCTCCGCCAGGTCGCCGATCGCGTACCCGCGATAGCGCAGGCCCGCGTCGCCCTCGTCCACCTGGCAGAGGGCCGACTCTCCGGCCAACACGCCTTCGAGGCCCGGGCTGTAAGGCGGGAGGGGTGAGGGGTGAGGGGTAGGGGTAAGGGATGAACCGGGCTGCGATTCGTCAGCTTTGGGATTCATGGTCACCGGACCGGAATTGCCGCTCCCGTTGTTCGTATTCCGTGTAGCGCAGCAGCTCGTACAGTTGCTGTCGCGTGAGCATGTGGTTCAACGAGTCCCGCTGCGAGCCCAACGTTTTCAGCTCCTTGAGCACGTTCTCGATCGCTTTGGTCGCCACGCGCAGGGTGGTGACGGGAAACAGCACGAGGCGATAGCCCAGTTGCTCGAATTCCCCAACGCTCAGGTACGGGGTCTTGCCGAATTCGGTCATATTGGCGACCAGCGGAATCTTGATCCCCGCCTTGGCCAACCGCTCGGCGAAGCGACGGAACTCGTCCGCGGACTCGAGCGCTTCCGGGAAGATCGCGTCGGCTCCGGCCTCGACATAGGTTCGCGCTCGTTGCACGGCTGCATCCAGGCCCTCGACCGCGCGGGCGTCGGTGCGGGCGACGATCACAAAATCCGGATCGCGTCGCGCTTCTACGGCGGCGCGGACCTTGGCAGCCATCTCCTGTGTGGAGACTAGTCGCTTGCCCGGCAGGTGCCCGCACTTCTTGGGGGTTTCCTGGTCTTCCAACTGAATGCCGGCCAGGCCCGCCTGCTCGAATTCCCGGATCGTCCGCATGACCGACAAGGGCGGGCCGAAGCCGGTATCGACGTCGGCGAGCGCCGGGATCGACACCGCGTTGGCGATCGTCGCGGCGTCGGCCAGCACCTCCGTCATGGAGAGCAGGCCGATGTCCGGCAATCCCCGCGCCGCCGCGAGCGCGGCGCCGGACACGTAGCACGCTTCGAAGCCGGCCCGCTCGATCTGGATCGCCGTGAGCGCGTTGAACGCGCCTGGCAACACCACGGTCCGCTTGGCGATCAGCTCGCGCAGGCGCTGGGGTTTGCTCCGGGCCTTGTCACGCATGACCCACCTTGAAAAGAGCCGTCAATGGTCAACCGAAACGCGCGACAGGCAGTCCGTCTATTTTAGATTTCACGCAAGTCCCGCCATTCTCGCAAGTCTCGCTTCTCCGCCTCACGCCTCGCGCCTCACGATTTTCAAGAGCGGCATCAAGACACCGATGTCCTTCACGCGGTCCAGTCGCCAAACCAACTCGATCACCCGGCGCGCCCGCGCGCGTCCCAGTTGCTTGGCTGCGAGCGTGAGAAACTTATCTTCGACCTGGCGGTCCGACATCGGATTTCGCGGATGGCCGAGCGGGTCGTCCACCTGTTTCACGTACTCTTTGCCGGATGCCGTCTTGACGGTCACGCGCGTCGGCATCGACTCCGGGTAACGGCCGACGAATTCTGGTTGCGGCACCACGCGGATCTTGTGCATCAGCTTGTGAACGTCCGGGTCGGCGAGCCGTTTCCGGTCGAACGAGGCGAGCGTCACGGTCCCGTCCAGCAGCGCCACCGCGACGCAATAAGGAAAACTATGGTCGGCCGTCTCTCGCGTGCGGGGCCGCCACTTTTCCGGATCGCGCCCGATGATTTCGATCGCCACGTCGTAACTGCCGATTTCCACCTCCGCGATGTCGGCCGGCGCCCGGGGGCCTTCCGCCTTCAGCAACTCCTCGCGCAACGCGAGGGCCGCCTCCACCGCCGTCTGCGCATGGTACTCGACCGGGTAATGTTTGATGTAGGCGTCCAGAATCTTGAACGGGGATTGGCCCCTTTCCTGGCCTTCCGAGGCGGGGCCTGTTCTCTTGCCGGATGACAACCCTCCCCCTCCGAGGGAGGAGGGAAGGGCAGGGGTGCGCTCGCCGCCCAAGGTCGACAACTCGAACGGTCCGGAAACCAGTTTCATAAATCCTTTCTCGCCCTCGAAAATCGGCGAAGGGCCCGTCATGCCCTGCCGGGCCAGCATCGCCGCGAACACGCCGTTGCGCGCCGCGTTGGAGAAGGCGCAGGCCTTCCACATGGACAGATCCCCGACCCGCGTCTGGCGTAAGGCGATGTTCGCCACGCCGGCCAGATTGATCGCCTGGACGGTCCGCGCCGGCGAGAGCTTAAAGAGCTTCGCCGCCGCCGCCGCCGTGGTGAACGGGCCGTACGTCACGTGGTCCCAGCCGCGGGGGCGGAGCGCCGCCGCGTCGCAGAGGCGACAATGCAGTTCATAGGCCAGGACCAGCGCTTCGATGACCTCTCTGCCCGATGCCCCCGCGACCTCGCCGACCGCCAGGACGGCCGAGAGGTTGTCGGACGGGTGGGCCGGCTCCTGGGAAAGATAGGTGTCGTTGAAGTCCAGATAGCGCACCATCGCGCCGTTGGCGAACGCCGCCAGATCGGGCGTCGTCTTACGGCCGGTCCCCCAGAGGGTCGAGCCCCCCGGAACCTTCACCGATTCGGCCACTCGTCGCGCGATGCGGCAGGGCTCCGCGCGCCACGCGCCGAACGCGCAACCCAGACTGTCCAGCACACGGCGCTTGGTTTCATGCACGACAGCCTGTGGGAAATCCCTGTAAGAAAGCCGATGGACGTAGTCGGCCAGCCGTTCCGCAAGCATGCTTCCAACTCTTGAGGAAACCGTCATGCGTCGACCGTCATTCGTCAATCGAGCGATGGCGGCTCATCATGCACGCTTGGCGCTTGACAGTTGACGATCGACGAGAATCGTTCACTCGTCGCCGAACTTCGGCGGTCGCTTCTCCAGGAACGCCTGCACGCCTTCCTTCTTGTCCGCCGTCTCGCACAGCGCGCCGAACAACTCGGCCTCGCGCGCGAGCCCTTCCGCCATCGGACTGTCGAGCCCGGTGCGGATGGCGCGGAGCGCGGCCTGGACGGCGCGGCGGCCTTTCGAGACGACCTTGGCTGCCACGGCGGTCGCCTCCTTCACGACCTCGGTCGCCGGCACGACCCGATTCACCAATCCCAAGTCCAGCGCCTGCTCGGCCGTGATCGTCTCCCCCGTCAGGATCATCTCCGCCGCTCGAGACGGGCCGATGATCCGCGGCAGGCGTTGGGTGCCGCCGAATCCCGGAATCAGCCCCAGCGTGATTTCGGGCAAGCCGAGGGTGATACCGGCCGCGGCGATCCGCATGTGGCAGGCCATGGCAAGTTCGAGCCCACCGCCCAGGCACGGTCCGTTGATCGCCGCGATAATCGGTTTGTCGAACCGTTCGATGCGATTCAGCAGGGCTTGCCCGCGGCCGGCGAGATCCGACCCACTGTGCGCGCTGTTTACCTGCGCCAACTCTTTGATATCCGCCCCGGCGCAAAAGAAGCGACCTTCGCCGGTGAGCACCAGGGCGGCGAGGCGTTTGTCCGCCTCCAATTCTCCCAGCAACCGATCCAACTGGTCCAGGATCGATCGGGTGAGCGCGTTGGCGGGCGGGTTGTTCAAGATGATTCGTCCGATCCGGTCCGCGACGGTCACGGTCACGCCTGGTTCAGCCATCGTGTCTCTCCTTACCCGAGCCTGCTTTCCCCGCCCGGTCGTCCGCGCCGATCACATCTCACATCCCGAGATGCTTCTTCAGAATCGGCGAGTCCTTGATCGCCACATTGGTCGGGGCCAGTTCCGCCGCTTTCTTGAATTCGGCCGTCGCCTCGTCGTGTTTGCCCATCTTGTCGAGGGTCAACGCCAGATTGAAATGCGCCTCGGCCAGATTGGCGTCCTTTTTGATGGCCTTCTGGAACCATTCGGCCGCTACATCCCAGTGGCCTTGCCTGAAATGCCCCACGCCTTCGTCGTTGTCCTCGCGGCCGGTCGAGCCGGCCGGCGACATCAGGGCCGTCTCCGCGCCGCCCGTCGGTTTGCCGGAGTCGCAAGCCGAGACCGAAATGAACAATCCGACCGCCCCTATGATCAGGAGAAATAAGCGCGCCATGACACCCTCCATACCAAGCTTCGCTTGACCCGCCGGCTCTTCATCACGTTATCGTAATAGACGCCGGCGGATAGAGTCTTCACCCCACCAGTGTTTCTTGGCCGTTGTCTTTGTAGAAACCAAGCTTCGCTTGACCCGCCGGCTCTTCATCGCGTTATCGTAATAGACGCCGGCGGATGGAGTCCTCACCCCGCTTGGGTTTCTTGCTCTCCCACACCGAGACTACGCACCCTTGCCCTGAAGATCCAGGATTCGTTGATGCTCGGCGATTGCCCGGATGAGGTCGGGGACGCCGTCGCCCTTCAACGCCGACACACGCACCACTCGTGGATGCCACTCCTGCAGCTCCCGAACCGTCGAGTCGGCGCCTTCCCGATCCGCCTTATTCACCACGATGAGGTCGGCGATCTCCAAGAGCCCCGCCTTCATGGCCTGCACCTCATCGCCCAGTCCGGGCGCCACGACCGCCACGACGGTCCGCGCGACCGTGCCGACGTCCGTGTCATCCTGGCCGACCCCGATCGTCTCGACGAGGATCACGTCGTAACCCGCCGCGTCCAGCACCGTCACGGCGTTCCGCGTCGCCTGCGCCAGGCCTCCGTGCCGGCCGCGCGTGGCCATGCTGCGGATATAGACGCGGGGATCGAGCGCATGGTCCTGCATGCGGATGCGGTCTCCGAGAATGGCGCCGCCGGTGCGCGGACTGGTCATATCCACCGCCAGCACCGCGACCGTCTTATTCTGCCGGCGGTACGCCCGCACGAGCTGGTCGATCAGCGTGCTCTTGCCGGCGCCGGGATAGCCGGTGATGCCGATCACGGCCGCGCGGTTTCGGCCGGGCAGCAGGGCAAGTGCGGCGGTCCCGTTCGGGTCTCCGTTCTCCAGCAAGGTGATCAGGCGGGAGACGGCCCGCACGTCGCCGGCTTTCACGCGTTCGGCCAGCGCCGAGACATCCATCATGGGCCGCACTCCTGACTTCATCATTGCCCCTGGCCCCGCGCCCCTAGCTCCGTGCCCATTGTCAAAGCCGACAGCCGCGAGGCCAGATCGCGGCGCAGATGTCGGCCGAGCCGCCGAGCCGCTGCGACCACTTTCGTTTCATCCACCGGTACCGTCGCGCCGGAGGCCTTGAGCGCGTACACCAGGTCTTCAGTGGCCACGTTCCCGGACGCGCCCGGTGCGAAGGGACAGCCTCCCAAACCTCCGGCTGAACTGTCGAACGCCTCGATCCCGTATTCCCACCAGGCGGTCAACGCATTGGCGACTGCCATCCCGTAGGTATCGTGAAAATGGAGCGAGAGGCGGTCCCGCGAGAGACACGGGAGCGCCGCGTCCAAGAGTTTCCGCACGTCGGCCGGTGACGCTTTCCCGATTGTGTCGCCCAGCGAGATCTCGTCCACGCCCAGGTCGAGCAGCCGTTTCATCACCTCCGTCACCTGTGTCGGCGCGATCCGACCTTCATAGGGGCAGGACACCGCCGTCGAGATATACCCCCGCACGACCATGCCGTCGCGTTTGGCGCCGGCCACCACCGGCCGGAAGCGTTCGATCGACTCGCGGATCGTCGCCTTGATGTTGCGTTGCGTAAAGGTCTCGGAAGCCGCGGTGAAGACCGCGATCTTCTGCGCCGACACCGCCCGCGCCCGCGCCAAACCGCGTTCGTTCGGGACCAGCGCCGAGTAGATAACGCCCGGCATCCGCTCGATCTTGCGGAACACGTCGTCGGTGTCCGCCAGTTGGGGTACGGCCTCAGGCGACACGAACGAGCCGACTTCGATCTCGACTGCGCCGGTCCGCGACAACGCGTCGATGAAGGCGACCTTGTCGTCGGTCGGCACGATCGCCGGCTCGTTCTGCAGCCCGTCCCTGGGACCGACCTCGATGATCCGCACGGGAGCCGCGCGTGAATCAGGCTGGACGGCGTGCGACATCGGGCGCGATGGGTTCTCCATGCTCGGTCCGTTCCACCGCCCACGCCGGGGCGCGTTTCTCCACAAAGGCCCGAAGCCCTTCCCGGGCTTCCGCCGAAACTCTGGCCTCCGCGTTGGCCTGCGCGCACACCGTCCAGCGATCCGCCTCGGGCAACCGAAGAATCCGGCGGAACAGCGCCTTGGTGTGTTGCGACGCCGAGGGCGCCAGTTGCAAGACCGCCTCGATCAGTTCATCGATCCGCTTTTCGAGCCCGTCCTTCTCGACGACATCGTGGACCAGGTTGAACTGTTTGGCGACCGACGCGGAGAAGGGTTCGCCGGTCAGACAATAGCAACGCACAAACGATTCCCCGGCCTTGCGCAATAAGAACGGCGCGATCACCGCGGGAACCAGCCCCAGCTTGACCTCGCTGAGCGCAAAGACGGTGTCGTCCGCCGCCACCACGATATCGCAGACCGCCGCCAGGCCGACTCCGCCCCCGAAGGCCGACCCGTGGACGCGTCCGATCACGGGACAGGGACATTCGTCGATCGCGCGGTACATGCGGATCAGCCGGTCGGCGTCCTCTCGCGCCTGCGTTTCAGATACGGGCGAGTCCGGGCTCATCCACCGGAGATCGGCGCCGGCGCAGAAGGCCGGACCGGCGCCGGCCAGGACCGCGCCTCGCACCGAAGAATCGCCGCCCAGTTCCTCGAAGGCTTCGCGCAGTTCATCCGCCATAAGCGCGTCGAACGCGTTCCGCCGCTCGGGCCGATTCAAGGTGATCCGTGCGATCGCGCGTGAGGACTCGACCAGAAGGGTGTGGAATCGAGACATCGATGCATCCTTTTTAGCGGGAAGCTCATAGCGAACAACCAACAGCGAGGAGCTCACAGGCCCCCGCCCAACCTTCCCCTTAGATTAAGGGGGAGGTCGGGGGAAGTGATCACATCCGAAACACCGGCGCGTGGGTCTCGCGCATCGGCGCGGTCGTTGCGATATCGAGGCACAGGCCGAGGACGCGGCGCGTCTCCGCCGGGTCGAGAATCCCGTCGTCCCACAGGCGAGCCGTGCTGAAATAAGGGCTTCCCTCCCGCTCATATTGCGTGAGAATGGACTCGGTGATGCGCCGCCGCTCTTCGTCCGACAGAGTCTTGCGCTCCCGTTCGAACTGCTGCTGTTTCACGGTCGCCAACACCTGGGCCGCCTGCCAGGGACCCATCACCGAGATCCGCGCATGGGGCCAGAGGAAGAGGAAGCGGGGACTGTAGCCGCGCCCGCACATGGCATAGTTGCCGGCGCCGTGCGACGCCCCGATGATCACCGTGAATTTGGGCACCTCCACGGTGGCGACGGCTTGCACCATTTTGGCGCCGTCTTTGATGATCCCTCGTTCTTCGTACTCCCGGCCGACCATGAAGCCGGTGATGTTCTGAAGGAAGATCAGGGGAATACGCCGCTGACCGCAGAGCTGGACGAAGTGCGCGCCCTTGAGCGCGGATTCGGATAAGAGCACGCCGTTGTTCGCCACGATGCCGACCTGATGGCCCATCCAGCGAGCGAAGCCGCAGACCAGCGTCTGCCCGTAGCGGGCCTTGAATTCGTGGAAACGGCTGCCGTCCACCAGGCGCGCGATGATCTCCCTCGCGTCGAAGGTCTGGCGCGGATTGCTCGGGATCAGGCCGTACAAGTCGCTCGCCGGGTAGAGCGGCTCCTCGACCTCGGCGCGCCGCGGCTTCGGCGGCAGCTTCCCCAGTGTGGCGACGATGGAGCGGCAGATGTCCAGCGCGTCGTGGTCGTCTTCCGCCAAGTGGTCGCTCACGCCGGAAAGCCGCGTATGCAGGTCGGCCCCGCCCAGCGCTTCCGCGGTGACGTCCTCGCCGGTGGCGGCTTTGACGAGCGGCGGGCCGGCCAAATAGATCGTGCCGGTTCCTTTGACGATCACGTTTTCATCGCACATGGCCGGGACATACGCGCCCCCGGCCGTGCACATGCCCATCACGACCGCGATCTGCGGAATGCCCAGCGCCGACATGCGGGCCTGGTTGTAAAAAATACGCCCGAAGTGATCGCGATCCGCGAAGACCTCGGCCTGCAAAGGCAGAAACACGCCGCCGGAATCTACCAGGTAGATCGCCGGCAGACGGTTCTCCAGCGCGATTTCCTGGGCCCGGAGGTGTTTCTTGATGGTGATAGGAAAATAGGTGCCGCCTTTGACGGTCGCATCGTTGGCGGCGATCACGCAGGGGCGCCCGCAGATATACCCGATGCCCGTGATGAGCCCGGCGGCGGGAACCTGGTTGTCGTACAGGCCGAAGGCTGCCAGAGGACTCAACTCCAACCAGGGAGAATCGGGATCGAGCAACGCGGCGATCCGCTCGCGGGCCGTGAGCTTGCCGCGGTTCTTGTGCAACGTCACTGCGTCGGCCGGCCCGCCGGCTTGGGCCTGAGCGAGGTGTTTCTTCAGATCGGCGAGGAGGTTTTCGTAATGCCGCTGATTCTGTTGAAACTCCTCGGAGGTCGTGACTACCGTTGTTTTGAGCGCGCGCATAGAAGAGGTCCTCTTACGGATTCGCCTTGAGTCCTTTGACGAACTCCACGATCTCGCTCAGCGGCGTGCCCGGCCGGAACAGCGCCCGCACACCGGCCGCCTTCAGGCGCGGGACGTCTTCATCCGGGATAATCCCGCCGCCGAACACGGGGATGTCGTCCGCCCCGTGTTCCCTCAGCAATTCCAACACGCGGGCGAAGAGCGTGTTATGCGCGCCGGACAGCACGCTCAGCCCGATCGCATCCACGTCCTCCTGGACGGCGGCGCTCACGACTTGCTCCGGCGTCTGGTGGAGGCCCGTATAGATCACCTCCATGCCGGCGTCACGGAGGGCCCGCGCGACCAGCTTCACGCCTCGGTCGTGGCCGTCGAGCCCGACTTTGCCGATCAGCACGCGAACGGGTTTCGTAGCCACGGTCATTGATTCACCTTTTGGAGTAGAGTGATTAGGTGATTTTGGCGATCGAGCGATTGCCTTGCAGAACAATCGAGGCGTATGATCGTTCGTTCACCAATTACTTAATCACTCGATCACTAACTCTGACCGGCTCCAAGAAATACTTGCCCTCGCCGTTCTTCCACACGTGGCCCATCTGGACGGCCGGATCGTGTTCGAAGATCAACAGCCAGTTCTCGTCGCAGGCCCGTCGGAGCACCTTCCGTTTGGTCTCGAGCGTCTGCAACGGATAGAGATCGTATCCCATTATATAGGGTAGGGGCAGATGCGAGGCGGTCGGAATCAGGTCGCCGAGAAAGAAGGCCGCCTTGCCATCCGACTCGATCTTCACGCTCTGATGGTGAGTCGTATGGCCGTGCGTCACCATCACGGACACACCGGGCACGATCTCGGCGTCGCCGTCGAGAAATTCCCATCGACGCTGATGCGCGATGGGCATGAAATTCTCTTCACGATAGCTGGCCTTCGTCCGCTCGTTGGCCAGGACCGCCTCCTCGTACTCGCCCCGCTGGATGAAATAGGCGGCCTTGGGAAACGTGGGAACGAAGTGTGCCCCCTGCTGCGTCGTATTCCCGCCCGCATGGTCGAAGTGGAGATGCGTATTGATGACCAGATGAATGTCCTCGGCCGCGACGCCATGCTCCTTCAACGACTCGAGCAGGGTCGGCGTGCGGTCGATCGCGAACCGCTCGCGGTATTTGGCGTCCCACTTGTCGCCGAGGCCCGTATCCACCAGGATGTTTTTCCTGTGCGCCCGCACCAACAGGCAGGTCACGCTCAACTGAATGCGGTTCTGCTCGTCCGCCGGGCAGCACTGCTGCCACAGGACCTTCGGCACGACCCCGAACATCGCCCCGCCGTCCAGCCGGAACCGGCCGTCGGTGACGGGGAAGATGTCAAATGCGCCGAGCTTCATAGCACACGTCATTCGTCAATGGTGCTGACTCTGGTATGAAACTAGCTGCCAGGCTAGAGGTTCGGGGCCAGTCGTCGGAGGCGCTTTCCTCCTCGCCTCTCGTCCCGCCGTGATTTTTATCACGGCGGGTGTGGGCGGCGTGCGAGTATGCGCCCGTTGCATTGGAAAACCAGCAACGGGTCCCCGGCTGGTCGGCGACAGGCCTTGCGCCTTTCCCGCTCACAACACCACCGGCTCGCGATACGTCCCGAACACTTCCCTGAGCGCCGCGCAAATCTCCCCCAGCGTCGCCTTCGCCTTCACCGCCTCGATCAGGTACGGCATCACGTTTTCGCTGCAGGCGGCGGCCTCCTGCAGTTCTTCCAACGCGCCGGCCATTTTGAAGGAATCGCGCGCCTTGCGGAGATCGGAGAGTCGCGCCACCTGCTCCCGCTCCACCTCCGGGCTGATCCGGAGGATGGGGATCGGGTGAGCCTGCTGTTCGACGTACTCATTGACGCCGACGATGATCCGCTCTTTCTGTTCCACCTCGCGCTGATAGCGCTGCGAGGCCTCGAGGATTTCGCGTTGCGGATAGCCGCGTTCGATGGCCTTCACCATGCCGCCCATGGCGTCCAGTTTGCGAAAATACTCGCGCACCCCCTCTTCCAGGCGATTGGTGAGCGCCTCGACATAGTACGAGCCGCCCAGAGGGTCCACGGTATTCGTCACTTCGCTCTCGTGGGCGATGATCTGCTGCGTCCGCAGGGCCAGTTTGACCGCCTCCTCCGTCGGCAGGGCCAGCGTTTCGTCCATGGAGTTGGTGTGGAGCGATTGGGTGCCGCCCAACACCGCGGCGAGGGCCTGGAGCGTCGTCCGGACGACGTTGTTCATCGGCTGCTGCGCGGTGAGCGAGCAGCCGGCGGTCTGCGCATGGCACCGGAGTTGGAGCGACCGGGGATCTGTGGGATGGTACCGGCGGGCCATCTCGCGCGCCCACAGCCGCCGGGCCGCCCGGAACTTGGCGATTTCCTCGAAGAAGTCGTTGTGGACGTTGAAGAAGAACGACAACTGCGGTGCGAACTCGTCCACCGCCAGCCCGGCCTTCACCGCCTCGTCCACGTACGTCAAGCCGTCATAGAGCGTGAAGGCCAGTTCCTGCACCGCCGTCGAACCGGCCTCGCGGATATGATACCCGCTGATGCTGACCGGGTGCCACTTGGGGACGGACTTGGCGCAATAGGCGATCGTATCCGTGATGAGCCTGAGCGACGGTTCGGGTGGAAACAGCCATTCCTTCTGCGCGATGTATTCCTTCAGAATGTCGTTCTGGAGCGTCCCGTCGAGGCGCTCGAAGGGGATCCCGCGTTTCTCCGCCACCGCCAGGTACATGGCGAAGATCACGGCCGCCGGACCGTTGATGGTCATGGAGGTCGTGACCTGATCCAGCGGGATGTCTTCGAACAGCCGCTCCATGTCGGCGAGGCAGGAAACGGCGACGCCGCAATAGCCGACTTCGCCGTGCGCCCGCGGATCGTCGGCGTCGATCCCCATGAGCGTCGGCATATCGAAGGCGACGCTCAGGCCGGTCTGCCCGTGCTGGAGCAGGTACTTGAAACGGCGGTTCGTGTCCTCCGCGCTGCCGAAGCCGGCGAATTGGCGCATGGTCCACAGGCGGCCGCGGTACATGGTGGGATAAACACCGCGGGTATAGGGGAATTCACCCGGCGCGCCGAGATCGGTGTCCGGCGCCCAGTCTTTGAGGTCATCGCCGGTATAGAGGCGATGGATCTCCAGTCCCGAGAGCGACGTGAACCGCGGCTTGCGCTCTTGCATCGATCCGCTCCTTAGACTCGAGGCACGGGGCATGAGGCAAAAGGTCAGGTCTTGTTGCTCGTTGCCTCGTGCCTCTCGCCGCTCGTCTCATACATGTAGAATCCGCGTCCGCTCTTGCGTCCCAACCATCCCGCTTCGACGTACTTGCGCAGCAACGGACAGGGCCGGAACTTGGGATCGCCGAGGTCCGCATAGAGGACTTCGCAGATCGCCAGCACGGTGTCCAAGCCGATCCGATCGGCCAGGGCGAGCGGCCCCACGGGATGGTTCGCGCCGGCGGTCATGGCGAGATCGATGTCCTCGGCCGTGCCGACCCCCTCTTCGAGGGCGAAGACGGCCTCGTTGATCATGGGGATCAGGACTCGATTCACGATGAACCCCGGGACGTCCTTGCACACCACCGGTGTCTTGCCGAGACGCCGGACCAAGTCGAGGACGAGGTTCATGGTGTGCTCGGAGGTCTCCAGCCCCCGCACCACCTCGACCAGCCGCATCACCGGCGCCGGGTTCATGAAGTGCAGTCCGACGACGCGGTCCGGGCGGCCCGAGGCCGCGCCGAGCTTCGTAATGGAAATGGACGACGTATTGCTGGCCAGGATGGTGTCGCGCGGGCACACGCGATCCAATTGCGTGAAGAGCTCCTGCTTGACCGCGAGATCTTCCGGAATGGCTTCGACGACGAGCCGGGCGTCGCGAAGCCGATCCAGGAACGTCATGGGGTGGATCAGCGTCATGACGCTGCCCGCCTGGTGCCGGGTGAGGCTGCCGCGCTCGACGGCCCGTTCGACGCCCTGGCGGATCTTCTTCAGCGCCTCTTCGAGCGCCGGTTCGGCCACATCGATCAGCAGGACCTGGTAGCCGGCCGTCGCGAAGACCTGGCTGATCCCCCGTCCCATCTGCCCGGCGCCGACAACGCCGATCGTCTTGATGTCGTCGAGAGTCATGACATACCCGTGAAACGTGATGCGTCACGCGTGATGCGTGACGACTCGAGTTGCGAGCAAAGAAACAGCTAATTCCGCTTCACGCTTCACGTATCACGCATCACGTTCTATTATCATCGCCAGCGCTTCGCCGCCGCCGATGCAGAGGCTGGCCAGGCCGAGCCGGGCGCCTCGAGTCTCCATGGCGTAGAGCAGGGTCGTGAGAATCCGCGCACCCGTCGCACCGATAGGATGGCCCAACGCCACGGCGCCGCCGTTCACGTTGACCTTCCGCGGATCCAGCCCCAATTCCCGGTTGATCGCCACCGACACGGCGGAGAACGCCTCGTTGATCTCGAACAAGTCGATGTCGCTCACCGACAGGTCGGTCTTTTTCAGCACGAGTTTAATGGCCTCGATCGGCGCGATCGTGAACCATTCGGGGGCCAGCGCCGCGCCCGCATACCCGACGATCCGGGCCATCGGCCTGAGCCCGAAGGCGGCCGCCTCGTCCTCGGCCATCACGACGAGCGCCGCCGCGCCGTCGTTGCAGGACGGCGAGTTTCCCACGGTGAGCACGCCGTTTTCCTGAAACACCGGCTTCAAGCTTCGCAGCTTGCCGAGGTCCACGCGGTTGGGCTCTTCATCCTCCGTCACGATGAGCGGCGGGCCCTTCTTCTGCGGAACCTCGACCGCGACGATTTCCCGCTTGAACGCCCCGGTCGCGACGGCCTCCCGCGCGCGACGGTAGCTTTCGAGCGCAAAGTCGTCCAACTCGGTGCGGGTCAGCCCATACTTGGCAGCGCACAGCTCGCCCGCGTTGCCCATATGGAATTGGTTGTAGACGTCCCACAGCCCGTCTTTGACCAAGCTGTCGATCAATTCGGCGTGGCCCAGCCGGTACCCTTGGCGGGCCTTTTCCAAGAGATAGGGCGCGCGCGTCATGCTTTCCATGCCGCCCGCCACCACCACACGGGCGTCGCCGGCGGCGATGGCTTGGGCCGCCATGATGACGGTCTTCAAGCTCGACCCGCAGACCTTGTTCACGGTCGTCGCGCCGACGGAATTCGGAATCCTGGCGCCGATGGCGGCCTGCCTGGCCGGCGCCTGCCCCAATCCGGCGCTCAAGACGCAGCCCATGAAGACTTCGTCCACCCGCTCCGGCGGCAGGTCGATCCGTTTCAAAGCTTCGGCGACGGCGATGCTGCCCAGCTTAGTGGCCGGGATGGGGCTGAAAACGCCGTTGAAACTCCCCATCGGGGTCCGCACCGCGCTGACGATGACGGCTTGCCGTGTCTTCATCACAGCAACTTCTCCCATTCGCTCTGTTCGAGGTGCTGCTTCACCTTGGCCATGAACTGATCGGCCGTCGCGCCGTCGATCACCCGGTGGTCGAACGACAGGCTGAGATAGCACATGGGCCGGATCGCGATCGCATCGTGAATCACGACGGCGCGTTTCTGCACCGCCCCGACGCCGAGAATGGCGATCTGCGGCTGGTTGATGATCGGTGTGCTGAAGAGGCTCCCGAACCCGCCGTGATTGGTGATCGTGAACGTGCCTCCTTGCACCTCCTCGGGGTTCAGTTTCTTGGTCCTGGCCCGCTCCGCCAGATCGGCCACTTCCCGGCCCAACTGCTGGAGCCCCTTTCGATCCGCATGGCGGACGACCGGCACCAGCAGCCCGTCCTCCAGCGCGACCGCGATCCCCATATGGACGTCTTTCTTGATGATGATCCCCTGGTCCCCCCACGATGAGTTCAGGATGGGGAAGGCCTTGATCGCGCGGGTGACCGCGCTGATCACAAAGGGAAGATACGTCAGCGTCCGGCCTTCGCGGAACGTGTTGATTGCGCTGAAGTCCGCCTCGAAAAAGGTGGCCACATGGGCCGACGTCTGCCTGCTCTTGACCATCCGCTCGGCGATGGTCTTGCGCATCTGGGTCAGCGGCAAAAGCTCCTCGCGAGGGGTGAGGGGCGAGGAGAAAAGGGGGTGCGCTTCTCCTGACGCCTCACGCCTGACGCCTAACGCTCCACGCTTAGCCACATGATCCAGGACATCTTTCTTGGTCACCCGTCCGCCGGCGCCGGTGCCGGTGACCTGAGACAGATCCACGCCGTGTTCCTTCGCCAGTTGTCTGACGGCCGGGGAGTAGTGGTCCGGTCCGGCGCCGGGCGATTCCATCGGACGGACGACCACGCCGCCGACGCGGTTGATGACGCCGGTCGAGGGCTGCTCGCTTTCCAGTCGCCCGAGCAACGTGCCGATCGGCACCGTCTGGCCAGCCTGCACCAGCACTTCGCTCAGCACGCCCGAGGCCGGAGAGGGGATTTCGAGTGAGACCTTGTCGGTCTCCACTTCCAGCAACGGCTGGTCTTTTTCGATCCGGGCGCCCGGCTCAATCATCCACTTGATGATGGTCCCCTCGGCGATGCTTTCACCGAGTTGGGGCATGATGATGTCGGTGGCCACGGGAACCCTCGTTATGCGCGATGCGTCATGCGGGATGGGTTAGAAGCGGACATGAGCCGAACAGTTGACCTCACAACGCTTCACGAATCACCCGTCACGCTTCACGCGTCACGCCTTCTAGTACGCCGCCAACTTCCGTGCCGCGGCGACGATGTCGCCGACCTTGGGGAGAAAATACTCTTCCAGCGGCGTGCTGAACGGCACAGGGGTATCGGGCGCGGCGATGCGGAGAATCGGCCCGTCCAAACAGTCGAAGCATTCCTCCGCCAGCAGCGCGGCGATCTCCGCGCCGATGCCGCCCGTCTTGTTGTCCTCGTGCAGCATGATGGCCTTGCTGGTTTTGCGCACCGAGGCGAAGATCGTCTCCTTGTCGAGCGGAATCAGCGTCCGGAGGTCCACAATTTCCAGATCGATCCCTTCCTTGGCCAACAGCTCAGCCGCCTCCAACGCGAGGTGCACCGTCGCCCCGTAGGTCACGACCGTGATGTCGCCGCCGGTCCGTTTCACCTCGGCTTTTCCGATCGGGACGATGAAGTCCTCTTGCGGGAGCACCGCCTTGATCCGACGGTAGAGAAACTTGTGCTCGAAATAGATGACCGGATTGGGATCGCGTATCGCGGCCTTCAGCAAGCCCTTGGCGTCGTACGGCGTCGAGGGGGCGACGATCTTCAGCCCCGGCGAGTGAAAGAACCATCCTTCCGGGCATTCCGAGTGGAAGGGGCCACCGTGCACGCCGCCGCCGAAGGGGGCCCGGATCACCATCGGTACTGCGGCGCCCCAGCGGTAGTGGTTCTTGGCCGCAACTTCCGTGATCTGATCGAACGCGCAGGAGATGAAATCGGCGAACTGCATTTCCACCACCGGCCGCATCCCCATCATTGCGGCGCCGATCGCCGCGCCGACGAAGCCGGACTCCGACAGCGGCGTGTCCAGGACCCGCCACTCGCCGTATTTCTTTTGGAATCCCTCGGTAATGCGGAAGGCCCCGCCGTATGGTCCGATGTCCTCGCCCAGCAGGAACACGCGCTCATCGCGGGCCATTTCTTCGTCGAGCGCCTGGGAGATCGCCTCTAGATAGGTGACTTCTTGCACGGCGGCCGTCGTCATGGCTGCACCTCATCTTCGGTCGCGAACACGCCGTCCAGTACCTCCCGTCCTTCCGGGAGCGGACTCTGTTCCGCAAACTCCACACCGGCCTCGACTTCTTTCTTCACCCGTTCTTCGACTTCTCTGAAGGTCGCCTCGTCGCCGTAACCGAGCTGGGTGAGCATCTGCTCAGCCTTCATGATCGGGTCCTTCTTCTTCCATTCCTCCAACAACTCGCGCGGCACGTACTTGGCCGCATCGTGCTCCGAATGCCCGTGCATCCGCATCGTCTTGGCTTCGATGAAGGTCGGCCCCTCGCCGGACCTGGCCCGCTGAATCGCGCGCTTGGCGGCCAAGTAGACCTCCGCCACGTCGTTGCCGTCCACGATCTCGCCGGGCATGGCGTAGGCCTTGGCGCGCTCGACCACGTCGCGGATCGCCATCTGCAGACGGAGCGGCGTTGAATAGGCGTATTGATTGTTGTTGCAGAAGAAAGCGACCGGCAGTTTCCGCACGGAGGCAAAGTTCAGGGCTTCGTGAAAATCGCCCCGGCTGGTTCCGCCGTCGCCCGTGTTGGTGACTACCACCCGCGACTCGCCGCGCAGCTTAAACGCCAGCGCCGCGCCGGTTGCCACCGGCAGGTTGTCGGCCAGATGGCTCACGAACCCGATGACACCGCGTTTCAGGTCCCCGATGTGGACGTTCCCGTCCTTTCCCTTGGTCGGCCCAGTGCGCTTGCCCAAATACTGGGCGATCACCTCGCCCGGGGTGATGCCGCGGATGAGAAACGCGCCCATGTCCCGGTGATAGGGTGCGATGATGTCGTCTCGTTCCAAGGCGGAGGCATAGCCGACCGCGATCGCCTCCATGCCGTGGCTGGTGTAGACTCCGCCCATGATCCGGCCTTGTCGGTACAGAGCCGTGATCCGTTCCTCCAGCGTTCTGGTCAACCGGAGGTAGTAGTACATCTGGAGCAGATCGTCCTTTTTGATCTCTTTCGCGACCACGGCGAGATCCATGATGGCCTCCATACCAACCTTCGGTTGAGCCGCCGGCTCTTCATCGCCTTATCGTAATTGGCGCCGGCGGAGAGAGTCTTCAACCCACAAGTGTTTCGCGGCTGTTGTTTTGTGGAAACCAAGCTTCGCTTGAGCCGGCGTCTCTTCATGATCGCGTCGAATCGAATGCGCCGGTCCGGCTGTTCGCTAGAATTCGGGCATCTCCTTCCACGACAACAATGGTTTCTTGGCCTTGCACAGCGGGCACTGGTCCGGCTCCCACTGCGGCATGTCGAGGTCGGCCGCGTAGTAAAAGGGATACTGCTGCACGAGTTCCTGCATCAACGGAAATTGGCCGCTGTCCCGCCGCGCGAAGACCATCATGCCCGCCAGGATGCCGCCGTGATCCGTGATCACGCTCCCCAGCTTGCTGACGCAATTCCCGCGCGTCGTCACGTCGTTCAAGGCGACAAACCGCTCCCCCGTGCGAATGGCGCCGGTCCTGATCTCCGTGCCGATCTTGCCGGTCTCCGGGTTGTAGGGCGTCAGGGTGACCCGCAACCGCATTTTGTCGTGCAGAATATCGGCGATCCCTTCGGCCAGGAGTTCGGCCGCCGACGTCGTCGCGACGATGCCGGTGATCGGGTCGCGCTGAAAGGTCAGCCTGACCCAGTCCGCCATGTCGCGCGCGATCAGCCGGATCAGTTGAGGGATGCGCGCGATGGATTCGAACCGCAGATACGTTGCGGTGTGGTGCCCGGAGACCATCTCGACGTGCGTGTCGAAGTACACGCAGCGGGCGGTCCGCAACAGTCGATGGATGTCCCAGTCGGACAGTTTGGATTGGGGGCCGTCGCGGATGATATGCTTCAATTTGGACTCGATGTCCGGCCCGTCGTACAGGGCCCAATGGCGCTCGATCAATTCTCCAAGGGTTCGGTCGTCCGTCACGTGTACACTCATGATGCGTTCTCCTGCTCCGGTTGTTTCACGATGCGCGTCCGAAGCACGCCGATGGGCTGAATTTCCAACTCGACCACATCGCCGGGACTCAAGAAGCGATCCAGCTCCAGGCCGCAACCGCCTCCGACCGTGCCCGATCCGAACAGGTCCCCGGGATAGATCGTTTCGCCGCGCGACACATGGGCGATCATTTGCGGGAACGACCAGTGGATGGTGCCGAACCGACCTTGGGACCAGACCTCTCCGTTGACCCTTGCGATCATGATGAGCGCGTCGAGATCGGGAATTTCGTCCGGCGTCACGAGGCAGGGGCCGATGGCCGTCGCGAAGTCCTTGCCTTTCGCGGGACCCAGCCGGCAGGCCATCTCCTGGAACTGGATATCGCGGGCGCTGAAATCGTTCATGATCGTATAGCCGGCGATATAGTCCGCCGCCTCCCGCTCGGGCACGTCCCGCCCTCGCCGGCCGATCACGCAAGCCAGTTCCAACTCGTAGTCCAACTTCGTCGTCTGAAGCGGCCACGGAAGATCTTCGTCCGGACCGATGATCGTCCGATGGTTGCCCTTGTAGTAGACGGGGGCCTTGTACCACTCGGGCGGAATCGGCTGTCCCCGTTTCCTGGACGTCGCGGCGATGTGCTCTTCGAAGGCGATGAAATCGCGCAGCGACGGCGGGTTCGGCAGAGGGGCGATGATCCGCACGTTCCCGGCGGAATAGACGATCGTTTCTCCCTGGGGACCCAGCGCCTGATCACCCAGCTTGCCCGCATAGTCGAGGGCCTGCCTGGCCGCGGCCATGGCCGAAGCGCCGCCTTCGAGCAACTCCAGCATGGTCGCCGGGACCACCGCGTTGGCGAGCCGATAGGGCTGCGCTTCGTTCCGATCGGCCAGCATGCGAGCGTAGGCCATGTTCAAGTCCGCCAGCTTCTGACCGAGCCGCGCACCGACACGGGTGAACGTGCCGACCGGCGTACGGACCTCAAAGCTGTACAGCTTCATCGGCGGCTCCAGCTCAGCGCGTAGTCTTTGACCTCGACGGATTCCAGGGCCGGCGTCACTTGGAAGGGCCGCCGCGCTTCGATCATGATAGCCACTTCGTCCGTGTGGGTCTTGGTTGTGCTCGCCTCGACCGCCTGCGGTTGAGGACCATGATGGATGCCTTGGGGATGCAAGGTCAGCATACCAGGCCCGATACCGGCTCGGCTGAAGAAGTCGCCTAGATGGTAGAACAAGACTTCATCGTAGTCCATGTTCCGGTGATAAAACGGTACGCGCAGCGCTTGGGGATCGCTCTCCAGCGGGCGCGGGGCAAACGTGGAAAACATCGTACCGCCGGCCTGAAACGTGACATGCACGCTGGGCGGCAGGTGATACCGCGCGCTCGTCACGGGACGGAAGTCCCGGACATTGAGCTTGGCGACCCACAGGTCGCCTTTCCAGCCCACCACGTCCATGGGATAGAAAGGATAGAAGACCCTCGTGTACTCCCCATGGCGCTTGATCCGCACTTCCCACTCGCGCCGCTCTCCGCCGTCTCGGACTGAGTCTAGGTCCGGCGGAACCAGCACGCCTTTGTCGAAGAGCGCGTGCCGGCCGAGCATGCCCCGGTCGGGCAGGGTGACGGGCTCCGGAGTCTCGACGATCAGAAACAAGGATGGGGTCGATTCGACGAGGGTCCGGTACGTCGTGCCTTTGGGGATGACGATGTAATCGCCGGGCTCATACGCGAGCCAGCCGTAATCGGTCTCGTAACGGCCACGCCCGCTGTGCACGAAGTGGACTTCGTCGCCGTCCGAATTGCGGATGAAATAGGTCATCGATTCGGATCGACGCGAGAGGAAGACGATCGCATCCGGGCTGCGGAGGATCTCCAACGGGCTCGCCTCCGCCGAACGTTGGTCCGGGGTGGCAAGAGCCGCACAGGTAAACGCGCGGGGCCGGAGCGGGCCTTCGATCCTCACCCAGCCGGTCGGCGGATGGGTCCGATAGAGATGCGAGGATGGGCCGCTGAATCCTTGGCGCCCGTGTTCTTCTTCACACAGGCCCTCCGGAATGCCCACGTGAGCTTGATTCGGAACCTTGCCTTTCTTCAGGAGATACATCGCGCCTCCCCCTTCTCGCCGGTGTCTCTTCATGCGCTCGCTCGACAGGACGGGCGCTCGCCGGCGCCGAGCACGCTCAGGCGGTCTTTTTGAACGAGACCGGACAGGATTCGTAGTCGATGATCGTTTGTTTAACGCCGCTGATCTGGTCGCGTTCGATATCCTTATAGAGCGCTTCGACCGTGCCCCGCACGAACGTCTTCGACTGCTCGTTCCCGTGCTGGCGTTGGGTCAGTTCGAAGAAGAGGCCGCTGCCGGGAAAGAGCGGGTATGTAAACCGCTGCTTCAGGGGACCGAAACCGTCCCGTCCTTCCTTCAGAGGACCGCTGAACTTCACGCCGTGTGCCTCCCATTCTCGGCAGACCGCCTCGATGTCGTCCACTTCCATGGCGATGTGCTGGACTCCTTGCCCGTATTTCTCGATGAACTCGTTGATCTGGGACTTGACGACCTTGTCTCGCCCCTGCATGAGCGCGATCTTGGCGTTACCGCGCTGCACGACGATGGTATCCATGCTGGATTTGTCGCTTCCGACATCCCGCGCCGACCAGATCACTTCGAACCCCAGAATCTTGGTGAACAAGTACTCTGCGGCGTCCAGGTTCTCCACGCACAGCGTGATGTGATCGATACCCATTGATCGTTTCATAACGGCGCCTCCTCCTCAACCTCGGCGGACCCGACCCGCGGTCCGCCTGTCGTGGGCGATGGTCGTGGATACAGGCGCAGTATAACATAGTAACTCTATTGTGCAATAGAGAGTTTATATCACATTGACGGAACGGTGTCGGATTACAGAGGCGAAGACTGAGATGGATGGCGCACAAAATGCAGTCCAGATAAACACCGGCGTCTGTATTGTACGGATTGCGCAAATAATATAAAAAGTATATTATTAAAAAAAAATCAGCCGCGAGGAGCGGAGAGACGCGGTCATTTCGACGTGGTGGACCGGAGTGGGAGGTGGGTCATGACGTTCTATGAGCAGATGCGCAGCGAAGTCCTCCGTCATGGAGCGATCAATAACCCGTATCTCGATCGCTTTCGGCTCGGCGATATGACGGACGAGGAGTTTCGGGTGTTCGCGGTCGAGTTCTACAATTTCGCGCGGTTCTTTCCGAAGATCCTGGTGTCGCAACTGGTCAACACCGAAGACGAAAAGGTGGCGGATGAGCTGACGAAGGTCCTGTATTCGGAACTGGGCGACGGCCAAACGAGGAATCGGCATGAACTGCTCTATCGCGATTTTCTCCGTTCGGTCGGGATCGATGTGCACGAGGCGATGACCCGGCCGATGCTGCCCTCGACGCGCGCCTACATCGAAGGCATGGAACGGCTTTACAGCGACGGCAATCACGCCACGGCGCTCGGCGCCTCTTTCGGATTGGAGAACATGGCGATCACGATGTGGGATCATCTGATCCCGGGTCTCGCCCGGCTCAAGCGGGAGCGATATCCCCGCATGGACATGACCTATTTCACGTTCCACCGGCAGCTCGAGTCCGCCCACGAAGAGGCCATGGAGCACGCCGTGGCTGCGGTCGAGGAGGCGACCGGCCCGGGCGGGTCCGGCATGTGCGAGAAGGAAAAGGAAGATTTCCGCAAGGGCATGAAGGCCGTGTTGGACTACCTGGAAGGATTTTGGATGGGGTTGGAGAACAGACGACAAGCGGGTCGTTCGCGACACACACCCACCGCGCTCGGGGCGGCATAGCCCGTCATGAGGGTCGCCGTCGTGACGAGGCGCCGGCGCCTGAGCCAGCGAGGATGCGGATGCTCAAGCCCTGGTTCCGTGAGTACGATCCGGGCGTTCCACCCTCCTGCCGGTATCCCGATTGGACGGTCGGGGACCTGCCGCGTCGATCCGCGACGCGATTTCCCGATCGCCCCGCGTGGATCTTCTACGGTCGGCGGGTGTCCTTCCGCCAATTCGACGCACTGAGCACGCGGTTTGCGCTGGCGCTGATCGCTCTGGGGGTGCGGCCCGGAGATCGCGTGGCCCTCATGTTGCCGAACATCCCGCAGTCGCTCATCGCCTATTACGGGGCGTTGAAAGCCGGAACGGTCGTCGTGCCGACCAATCCGCTGTATGTGTCGAGGGAAATCGAAGCTCAATTGGCCGACTCCGGCAGCGAGACCCTCGTCGTGTTGGACCAGTTCTTCCCGCGTCTCGAGGACGTCCGGCGGCATACGGGACTTCCCAAGCGCACGATCGTGACGAGCGTCCGGGACTTTCTCCCGCTGGTCCCGCGCCTGCTCTATCCCTTCAAGGCCATGCTCAATCGCCGCTGGATTCGCATCGACACACGGCCGCCGGTCTATGATTTCCGTGACCTGCTGGATCGGACGTCCGTGCCCGGTCAGGCGGCCCTGCCGAAACCGGGACCGGATGACCTCGCACAGCTTCAATACACCGGCGGAACCACGGGCACGCCCAAAGGCGTCATGCTGACGCACCGCAATATCGTCACCAACGCGTTCCAGTGCCGGTACTGGGTGCCTGATTTTCGCGAGGGAAGCGAAGTCTTTCTCGGAGTCATTCCGTTTTTCCATGCCTATGGATTGAGCACCTGTCAGAACCTGGCCGTCATGACCGGATGTTCCATCGTCCTCCTCCCGCGCTTCCAGGTCGTCGACGTGCTCCGCGCGATCCAACGCGACCGGGTCTCGATCTTTTCCGGCATCCCCATGATGTTCTCCAAGCTCAGCGAGTTCCCGCAGGCCAGTCGATACGACTTTCGGTCCTTGCGCGTGTGCCTGAGCGGAGGGAGCGGCCTGCCCGCGGAGGTACAGGACCGGTTCGAACGGCTCACCGGCGTGAGGATTTCCGAAGGCTACGGCCTGACCGAGGCGGGGCCCGTGACGCATTGCAACCCGATCTACGGCGAACACCCGCGCGGGTCGATAGGGCTCCCGTTCCCGGACACGGACGCCAGGATCGTGGATCTGGAAACCGGCCGACGGGACGTGCCGATCGGCGACATCGGCGAATTGATGGTGCGCGGCCCGCAGGTGATGCGCGGGTACTGGAACAACGAAGCGGAAACCAAGGCCGTGCTCTGCGACGGCTGGCTCCGCACGGGCGATATCGCCAGGCGGGACGACCGGGGGTTTTTCTTTGTCGTGGATCGGAAGAAGGACCTGATCATCTCCCGCGGCGAAAACGTCTACCCGAGAGAGGTGGAAGAGGTGCTGCTGCAGCATCCGGCCGTCGGGGACGCCGTGGTGATCGGCATCCCCCACCCTCTTTACGGAGAGGCGATCAAGGCGTACGTGGTCGGCAGATCGGGACGGTCCGTGACCGAGCAGGAGCTGATCGAACACTGCAGGCGGTCGTTGGCCCGGTTCAAGGTTCCGACGGCCGTCGAGTTCCGCTCGGAACTGCCCAGAACGGTGGTGGGGAAGGTCCTCCGCCGCCTGCTGCGCGACGAACACCTCCGCGCGAGCGACGCGGCGGCCGCTCAGCGCAAAGTCGGGTGAAGAGCCGGAACGGGGATCGTCATGAAAGAAATCGTCATTGTCGCAGGGGTCCGGACACCCATCGGGAACTTCGGCGGGGCGCTCAAGGATATCCCGGCGCACAAGCTGGGCGAACTGGTGGTCCGCGAGACCCTCGCCCGGGCCGGCCTCGATCCGGCGCTGGTCGAGGAAGTGATTATCGGGTGCGTGGGGCAGACCAGCGACGCCTACAACGTCGCCCGGGTGATCGCGCTCATGGCCGGATTGCCGATTCGTCTCCCGGCGTATTCGGTTCAGCGCAACTGCGCCTCGGGCCTGCAACCGTTCGTGAACGCCTGCCAAAACATTCGGAGCGGCGACGCCGACGTGCAGGTGGTGGGCGGCGTGGAGAACATGAGCCGCGCGCCCTTCGTGTCGCGCGATATGCGGTGGGGAAAGCGCCTGCGGCATGCCGAGTTCATCGACAGCATCTGGGAAGGGCTGACCGACGCGTTTTGCGGCCAGCTCATGGGTCGGACCGCCGAGAATCTGGCCGAAGAGTTCGGCATCAGCCGCGACGAGCAGGATCGGTTCGCCGTGGAAAGCCATCGTCGCGCGTTCAAGGCCGTCCGGGAGGGGAAGTTCAAGGAAGAAATCCTTCCGATCTCAATCCCGAAAACGGTCGCCGGCCGTGAAGTCGCACCGGCGCTGTTCGCGCAGGACGAAGGACCGAACCCCGGATTGACCGAGCAGCAGCTCGCGCTCTACCCGCCTATCTTCAAAGAGGGCGGCACGGTCACGGCGGGCAACAGTTGCCCGCTCAACGACGGGGCGGCGGCGGCAGTCGTGATGTCCGCGGACCGGGCGCGCGATCTCGGACTTCGGCCGATGGGACGGATCCGGGGATACGCCTTCGTCGGGGTAGAGCCCACCCGGATGGGAATCGGACCGGTGGAAGCGTTGCCATTGGCGCTCAAGCGGGCGGGCGTGAGTTTGACCGATCTGGAATTGATCGAGGTCAACGAGGCTTTTGCGGCGCAGTACCTGGCGGTCGAACGGCTGTTGGGACTGAAGCGGGAGATCGTGAACGTGAACGGCGGAGCCATCGCGCTGGGTCATCCGGTCGGGATGACCGGGACGCGCCTGGTCCTCACGCTTCTTCACGAGATGCGGCGGCGCGGCGCGTCCCTCGGGGCGGTGACCATGTGCGTCGGAGGCGGGCAAGGCGCGGCGATGGTGCTGGAAAGGGTGTGATGGGTGATCGGTGATCCGTCCATGGGTAAGAAACTCGGAATGAAGACACCCTCCACCTTGTCACGGATCACGGATCACGGATAACGGATAACGGGTAACGGAATAAAGATGTACATCTACACCGTCGGCGTTGTGGGAGCGGGGACGATGGGCGCGCAGATCGCGCAGGTCGTCAGCATGGCCGGCGTGCCGGTCGTGCTGGCCGACGTCAATGAGACGTTGGCAGAGCGCGGACGGGAATCCGTACGGGCTATGTATCAGGCCCGCGTCAACAAGGGCAAGATGACGCCCGAACAGCTCGAAGAAAAAATGCTCCTGGTCACGGCCGCGTCCGGTCTTGCCGGCTTTCACCAGGTCGATCTGGTCATCGAAGCGGTGCCGGAAGATATGAAGCTGAAGAAGCAGGTGTTCCATGAATTGGATCAGATCTGCCCGCGCGGCGCAATCCTGGCCAGCAACACGTCGGCACTCTCCATCTCGGCGCTGGGAGCCGCCACGAGCCGGCCGAGCAAGGTGGTGGGCTTGCACTTTTTCAACCCGGCTTATGCCATGACTCTCGTCGAGATCGTTCCCGGTCTCGCCACCGACCCTCAAACAGTGGACGACATGGTCGGCTTTGCGGAAAGCATCCGGAAGACGCCGGTCGTGGTGAAGGAATGCGCCGGGTTTCTCGTCAATCGCCTGCTGATGCCCTATCTGAACGAAGCGATCCTCTGCCTGCAGGAAGGCGCGGCGCCGGTCCAAGACATCGATCAAGAAATGGTCGCCTTCGGGATGCCGGTCGGGCCGTTCACCCTGCTGGACACAGTCGGGCTGGATATCTCCCTGGAAGTCGCACGGATCCTCCATCGCCATTATGGGCCTCGCATGACCCCGGCTCCGTTGCTGGAAGCACTGGTCAAGGCGGGGCGATTGGGCGTCAAAGCCGGTCACGGCTTCTACGACTATGTCAGCGCGGAAGAAGGGGGCCGCGAGCAGGGTCTCGACACTGTGATCCGGCGGGTGCGGGAGGAAACGGGCGCGCCCGGCACGCGCTGGACGCGATCACGGCTTCTGTTGGCGATGGTGAACGAGGCCGTGACGGCCTTGCAAGAAGGGATCGCCTCCGCCCGCGACATGGATTTCGCGATGGTCGCCGGAATCGGGTTCCCGGTCGACAAGGAAGGGCCGTTGCATTTCGCCGACCGGCTCGGTATCGACCAGGTGCTCCACGAGTTGGAGGATTTCGCGCACGGCCTCGGTCCGCGGTTCTGGCCGGCGCCCATGCTGCGCCGCATGGTGGACGCCGGATTCACCGGCCAGATCGCCGGGCGAGGATTCTTTGTGTATTGAGGTGAGGTCATGACGGCGATGGCCGACGGCATGCTCTCCTGCTCGGTGGAGGAGTTCGTCGCGACGCTGACCGTCAACCATCCTCCGGCGAACACGCTGACGGTCCACGTGCTGGACGAATTGGAAGCCGCGTTCGACGGGCTGGCCAAGGACGACGCGGTCAAGGCCGTGATCCTGACCGGAGCCGGTCGATGTTTCATCGCCGGGGCCGACATCCGCGCACTGGCCGCGATCGCATCGGCGCAGGAGGGTGAACGGATAGCACTTCGCGGGCAGGCGATCGCGGACAAGATTGAAGCCTTCGAGAAACCGGTCATCGCCGCCATCAACGGAGCTTGTCTCGGCGGTGGCCTGGAACTGGCAATGTGCTGTCATATCAGGCTGGCCGCGGAGGGCGCGAGACTGGGCCAACCGGAAATCAATCTGGGGATGATGCCGGGCATGGGCGGCACCCAGCGCCTGCCCCGGCTCATCGGTCGATCCAGAGCGACGGAGCTGATTCTCACCGGAGACGTCATCTCCGCGCAGGAGGCCAAGGTCTTGGGATTGGTGTCCCAGGTGATGCCGTCGGACGATCTGCTCCGTCAGGCGCGGGGGGTGGCGCGCAGGATCGCCTCAAAAGGCCGGGTGGCCGTCCGGGCGGTGCTCCAGGCCATCAGGGAAGGGGCCGAGCTGAACGTGCGCCAGGCTTTGGCGCTGGAGGCGCGTCTTTTCGGCCGGCTCTGCGAGACGGAGGACAGGCAGGAGGGGCTCGCCGCTTTTCTGGAAAAGCGACAGCCTCGATTCAAAGATCGGTGAGCGCGCGGCTTGACGGTCGGGCGGAGGGAGGATCGGCAAGGGGACGGGCGATTGTGGACGGAAAGCGATCATGGGAGCGGAGGGAGCGACGAAACGAGCGCTGGCGTTGGCGGGGGGAGGGTTCACCGGCTACCTCTTCGAAATCGGCGCCTTGACGGCGTTGGACGACCTCTTCGACGGGGGCTTCACGGTCAACGACTTCGATCTGTACGTCGGAGTCAGCGCCGGCTCGGCGGCGGCTTCGCTCATCGCGAACGGCGTCAAGCCGCAAGAGATTCTGGAGACGAACTTGTCGAGCACGCGGCCGTATTATTTCGACCACCGGGATATCTTCGCACCCGCCTTCGGCGAAGGACTGAAGACTTTTCCCCGCGCGGTCCGGCAACTGATCCCCTTGCTCAAAATGTATGTCCGTCACTACCCGGAGATGACCCTGATCGATCTCCTGGACAAAGCCCAGGAGGCGCTTCCGAGCGGCATCTATACGTTGAAGCCGTTCGCTCGGTTCTTGGAACGAACGTTTCGCGCCAAGGGCCTCTCCGATACGTTCGCGGAGTTGCGCCGCGAACTGTACATTCCCGCGATCGATCTCGAAACGGGGGACTGCGTGATCTTCGGCGACGAGGGTCGGCGGGAAGTCCCGATCTCCAGCGCCGTCACCGCCTCCTCGGCCGTGCCGATCTACTTTTGTCCCGTCCGAATCGATGGACGCGATTACATCGATGCCGGAATCGGGCGTCTGGCCTTCTTCGACCTGGCGGTCGCCAAACACGTCGGTTTCATGGTCGTGATCAATCCGATGGTCAGAGTTCAGCTCCCGAGCTCGACGCGTGGCCCTTCGGCTCATCCGTCATTCGAGGCCTGTCTGCGGGACAGGGGATTCTTGGCCATCGGCGAGCAGGCTTCTCGCATCAACTTCGACGTGCGGTTTTCCCAAGCCCGCGAGCTGTTCGAGCGCAGCCATCCCGATAAAGAGCTGTTGGTGATGACTCCGACCCCTCACGATGCGCTCCTATTTGAACGGAGTTTTTTGACCTACCGTGACCGGGTGCTGCTGCTCCGCGCCGGGTATGTGTCCGTCGTGACTCTGGTGAGAGAGCGGGGCGACGAGCTGGAGGCGCAATTCGCTCGTCACGGTATTGCCTTGTCCCTCGCTCGATTCGATGACCTGGCGAAGCAACGTATGGCGCGGCTCGGTCAGGGCGAGGCCGTCTCCGGCCTGCCGGAGCATCCGATCAGAGTCGTCCCAGTCGGTGTCGAGCCTGCCGGGGCCGCCTTATGCGAGGGCGATAGACGACCCGGGAACGGATGAGCGCGAAGCACAGGACCGTCCGGCGGAAAGAGGGCATCATCCCGTTTGGTTCGGTCGGCTGCGGAGGACGAGGCATTGGATTCTTCGTGGTATGATCGGCGTTTGGTGAGGCCGGCGTGACGGAGATCGCCAGTTATCTCGAAGCGGTCAAAGAACGGTATGGGTTGAGCAGCGATTACGCGCTCGCCGAAAAGCTCGGGATCGCGCAGCCCGAGGCGAATCTCATGCGTCGAGGGCTCAAAGTCCCGAAGCCCGAGGTCTGCATCACGATCGCCAAGCTGTTGGATAAGAATCCGGTGGAGTTGCTGCTGGTGGCCCAGAAGGACAAAGCGCCGGCGGCGGCCAAGGAGTATTGGAACCTGGCCCTGACCGCCGTGGACGTGATGCTGCACGTCCCGAAGAATCCCCGGTACCTTCCGAAGAAGGTCGAAGCCATCGGTCGCGAGCTGCGCCAGCTCGAATCTCAGACCCTGGTCTATGAAGGGGCGGCCGCCAACGCCGAAGCCGTCCGCCTCATGGAAACGGCCGAGCGGTCGGTGGACGCCATCATGGAGCGGTGGAACATTTGGAAGAAGGGCGAGGCGCTCTATCCCAACTATCTGTTGGCGAACCAAGCCGCGGTGCGTCGCAACGTGACGATCCGGCGGCTGTTGATTCTCACGAAGGACCAGATGCACCGGGCTTCCCTAGTGGCGGACGCGATCCAAGTCATGGACGATCAACATCGGGCCGGCATCAAGATTTATTACGCCTTTCGCGAGGAGCTCGCGCGCTCGCCGATGTTCCAGCGGCTGGAAGAGGATTACCGGAAGCAGGGCGCCGCGCAGGATATCAACGCCGCCATGTTCGACGGTGAAATCCTGATCTTCTCGCAGACCTACGGGCAGGTCCCGCTCGGGATGGTCGGCAAGCCGACGCCGATCACCATGATCAGCAAGCTCCAGATCACCTGGAAGCCGGACCTCATCCGGGACCTCGATCCCGCGCCGCTGTTCGACATGACGCGCTACGTGTTCGAGTACGAAGGGGCGAAGGCGTTCAAAGCGCAGTTGGCGCGACTCAGGAAAGACGCCTTATGAAGTTCCCGTCCGAGCCGTTCAAGATCAAAGTCGTCGAGCCGATCCGCCGAACCGCGCGCGAAGAGCGGGATCGCCTGTTGCGCGAGGCCGGCTACAACCTGTTCAAGGTGCCCGCCGAGAGCGTCTATGTGGACCTGCTCACCGACAGCGGCACCTCGGCCATGAGCGACAACCAATGGGCCGGCCTGATGCTGGGCGACGAATCCTACGCCGGCAGCCGGAATTTTTATCATTTCGAAGAGACCGTGAAGTCCATCTTCGGCTACCGGTACGTGATTCCGACCCATCAGGGCCGCATGGCCGAAAATCTGTTGTTCTCGACGGTGGTCAAGCCCGGCATGTGCGTGCCCAACAACATCCATTTCGACACCACCCGCGCGAACGTCGAGCACCAGGGAGCCGAGGCGCTCGATGTAGTCGTCAAGGAAGCCTACGATCCGCATTGCGACATCCCCTTCAAGGGCAATATGGATCTCGTGAGGTTGGAGGAAGTGATCAATCAAGTGGGGCGCGACCGCATCCCGCTCGTCATGATCACGATCACCAACAACAGCGGGGGCGGCCAGCCGGTGTCGATGGCGAACATCCGCGCGACGAGCGAGCTGGTCGGGCGCTACGGCATCCCGTTGTTCTTCGACGCCTGCCGCTTCGCGGAAAACTGTTTCTTCATCAAAGAGCGGGAACCGGGGTATCAGGCGAAATCGATTCTGGACATCGCGCGGGAACTCTTTAGTTACGGCGACGGCTGCACGATGTCCGCCAAGAAGGACGGGCTGGTGAATATCGGCGGATTCCTCAGCCTGAACAATGCCGACTGGGTCCAGGACATTACGAACATGTTGATCCTGGTCGAGGGGTTCCCGACCTACGGCGGACTGGCCGGCCGCGATCTGGAGGCGATGGCCAGGGGATTGAAAGAAGTGCTGGACGAGGAGTATCTGAGCTTCCGCATCGGCCAGGTGCGCTATCTCGGAGAGCTGCTCGAACAGGGCGGCGTGCCGATTTTGAAGCCGGTCGGCGGGCATGCCGTCTATCTCAACGCCAAGGAGTTCCTGCCGCACATTCCGCAATCGGCATTTCCCGCCCAGGCCCTGTGCGTGGCGCTCTACCGGGAATTCGGCATCCGCGGCGTCGAGATCGGCACCGTGATGTTCGGCAAGAAGGACCCGGTGACCGGCCGCACGATCCATCCGGAATTGGAAATGGTCCGCCTCGCCATCCCGCGGCGCGTCTACACGAATATGCAGATCACCTATGTCGCCGAGTCCATCATCGAGCTCTTCCGCACACGCGAGACCATCCGCGGCCTCGCCATGACCTACGAAGCCCCGGTGCTTCGCCACTTCACGGCAAGGTTCGAGGAACTACCCGCCTGATCGTCGACGGTCTTCACCGCGGCCGCGGAAGACCGTCGCGCCGGCTTTCTTCTGCGGGCTTCGAGGAAACGCGCTCACAGGCCGGTCGGCACATCGATCTCGTACACGGCCTCGTGGCTTCTCGGATCAAGGTAGGTGGGGACGTACTGCGCCCTTCCGCTCGTCTCGCGCATGTTCCCGAGGGCCGTTGTCTCAGGCCCCAAGGAATCCGCGGAGCGACCAGTCTCAGGACCGTCATATCCGGGCTCGACACGTACGGCGCACGGCATCATCTGCATCCCGATAGCCGGTCGAATAAGAAAAGCGCCACCGGTGCCGGTGGCGCTCGGGTTCAGATGGACACCCGCATCACTTACACTCTTCGATGAGGATCCGACGCGGCTTGGCCTCTTCCTTCTTGGGGAAGGTGACGGTGAGCATCCCGTCTTTGTAAGAGGCCGTGGCCTGCGCATGGTCCACGTGGGACGGAATCGCAAAGGTCCGAGTGAAGGAGCCCTCCTCGATTTCATGAACGAGCCATGAAGCGTAACCCGCTTCCGGTGCAGGGGCCTTCCGCTCGCCTTTGATGGTGAGCATCCCGTCCTGAACGAGGATATCAACGTCCTTGACATCCATGCCGGGGAGGACGGCCTGGACATAGAAGCCGTTGTCATCTTCGTACACGTTGCAGGACGGGATCCAGGCGCTCACCCGAGAGGTCACCGCGCGGACCGCCTCTTCGAAGAGCCGATCAATCTGGCTTTCGAAGGGGAGTCGCATCAGGTTCGACACATACGGGACCAGCGTCATAGCGTCATCCCTCCTTTCTCGTGAAGATTGGGAATCGGCGGGTTGGATCGAAGCGGGAGGAACCCGGCGACAAGGGAAACGGCGAAGACCAAGCGTCGCCGGTGATAAGCGGAACGGCGCTCACCGCTCCGATCCAGCTCACCAAGTTCCGCTTCTCAACATAATCACGCCCTGCGACCGGTCAAGAGCGCGCGGCGCGAGCGCGAACCGGGCAGGACGGAGCCGGGAGCGGCCTGGGATTCTTGACCGTTCGCGGCGCCTGTTTACTTAAAAAATATATAAGGACAATCCCACACCCGCCGCCCATGGCCGGTGTGAGCTGGCGTGTTTCCACAGAAGTGACGATGGATGGACACGGGATGGTGAGGACAAGTATGCGGGTGAGATTGGTGAAGGGGCTGCGCCGGATCGTTGTGTTCCTCTGCATCGGATTGGCGGTGCAGACGTGCGTGTTGCTGCCCGAGCAGCCCGGAGGCGCTGGCCCAGCCGGCGCTGTCTTGACGCCGACGGGTTTAGCCATCAACGAAGCGTTCATCGACGCAGCCGCCCGCGCCAAAGCAGCGGTGGTCAACATCTCTTCGACCTTCGGATCGGTGGCTCGCGGCGGGCCGTTCGGAGACCCCTACTCGCGGCGGTTTTTCGGCGAGGAGTTCGAACGGGGCTTTCCGCCGCCCGAACAAGGGCAGGGCTCGGGCGTGATCGTCAGCCCGGACGGCTACATTGTGACCAATAATCACGTGGTGCAGGACGCCACGGAAGTGCAGGTCCTGTTGGCCGACAAGCGCACATTCAGAGCGAAAGTCGTCGGCACCGACGCCCGCACGGACATCGCCGTCATCAAAATCGAGGCGACGAATCTGCCGACATTGCCGTGGGGAGACTCCAGCCGCCTGCGCGTCGGGGAAGTCGTGCTGGCCGTGGGCAATCCGTTCGGCCTGAACGAGACCGTCACCATGGGCATCATCAGCGCGGTGGGGCGGGCGAACGTCGGCATCGTCGATTACGAGGATTTCATTCAAACCGACGCCGCGATCAACCCGGGCAATTCCGGCGGGGCGCTGGTCAACCTCAAGGGGGAATTGATCGGGATCAACACCGCGATCTTTTCCCCGACCGGCGGCTTCATGGGCATTGGGTTCGCGATCCCCAGCAACATGGCCAAGAGCGTCATGACCAGCTTGCTTGAGCACGGCCGGGTGATCCGCGGGTGGATGGGACTCGGGGTGCAGGAGCTGACGCCGGAGCTGGCCCGTGCGTTCGGTCTGTCGGAGACGGCGAAAGGCGCGCTGGTGTCGGATGTCCTGGAAGACGGTCCGGCCGGCAAGGCGAAGCTTCAACGCGGCGACGTGATTACCGCCTATAACGGAACGCCGGTCAAAGACGCCACGCATCTGCGCATGCTGGTCGCTGAAACCAAGCCGGGCACGCCGGTCGCGCTTTCCGTTCTGCGCGGAAACCGGATGCAGGAGGTGGCCGTCACCGTCAGTGAAATGCCCACCGAGCCGGTCGCCCGCGCGGGTCCTGAAGGAGAGCGCATGGAACACCCGTTGGAAGGAGTCGCGGTGGACGAAGTGCCGCCGACCATGCGCGGGCGGTCGGGACGGAAAGAAGCGGGAGTGCTGGTCGTGGACGTGGAACCGGGAAGCCCGGCGGATCGTGCCGGCTTGCGCCCGGGCGACATCATCCGGGAAATCGATCGGAAGCCGATCAAGACCCTTCGGGACTTCGAGCGAGTGAGCAATGAGCTCGCTCCGGGCAAGCGCATTCTGTTGCTGGTAAAACGTGACGGGACCACGGTCTTCCTGTCGGTTGGGTCGTGATCCGGCCATCGGGGAGAGAATACGTCGCCCCTCCCTTCCCTCGTTTCAGAGCGTACAAATACATAGGTTTGTCAAGATCTCGCTGTTGCAACGGCTTCCCCATATTTCTCGCCTAAAGGGTCGGCCCGCTGATTGTTCCGGGATCGGGCCGTCAGAGGCCAGCTGAGCAAACTCAGCGGGCGTCTGGCACGTATGCCACTTTTGGCATAGCATGGGCGTGGATGAAGCCGGTTCATTTTGCCGGGACATCACGGGAGGATCTGCGACGGCTTCCGGACAGTGTACGGGAAGCGGCCGGATTTCAATTGTTCAAGGTCCAACAGGGGAAAGAGCCGGATGACTGGAAGCCGATGCCGACGATCGGACCCGGGTGCAAGAAATTCGAGTTCGGGACGACAGCGGCGCGTATCGAGTGTTCTATGTGGCCAAGTTCGAAGAAGCGGTGCACGTCCTTCATGTCTTTCAGAAGCGATCGCAGAAAACGGCGAGAGCCGATGTAGAACTCGGCAAGAGCCGATATGCGGATCTGCTGAGGTGGAGAAGGGAGAAAGGTCTATGAAACGCGCGCGTGTGACCAAAGGCACAGGGAATATCTTTCGGGACCTTGGGTTTTCCGAAGAACGGGCCGCTGCGCTGCTTCTGAAAAGCAGTTTACTGCAGGCGCTTCAGGGAACGATCAGGGACCGAGGATGGAAGCAGGTGGAGGCAGCCGCTCGCCTCGGAATCGACCAAGCCAAGGTGTCCAAGTTATTGGCCGGACAGATGGCCGGATTCTCGGTCGAACGCCTGGTTCATTTTCTCTCTTTACTGGGACAAGATGTAGAAGTCAGGGTGCGCCGGGCTCCTCGCGGCCGGCGATACGGCGCGGTCCGCGCGAAGGTCTCGAGGCGATCGCTTTCGTTGCGGGACCTCGGTCCGGGAGATCGCTATGATCAAGAAAGGAATGCGACTGGTCCATGATTCCAGATAACCGGGGCGCATCACGATGAAATTTGAGCTGTACACGGATGTGGCGTTGACGCGCGATCTGCCGGAGCACCGGCTCGGACGGGGCGACATCCTGAAACTGGTAGCCCATCATCTTGCGCCCGATGGCACAGAAGGGTACTCGATTGAGGTCTTTAATGCCGTCAGCGACACCATCGCCGTTACCGCCGTGCCTGCAACCGCCCTCGAAGCCCTCCGCGACGACGAAGTGCTGTGCGCTCGCCCGCTGAATGTCGCCTAGGAAGCTGTTGAAGAACCATTTTGGCGCCCCGGACACGCATGAGTGCTGGAGATCGAGGACGGGATGAGAATAGCCTGCAGGATGTTCAAAAAGGCCGTCCAGCGCGGCCGCAGCGAGCGAAGAGGCGAGGCGTACTCTTTGCGGTACGTTGAGCCTCTGAGCGACGCGAGAACAAAGCTGGCGGACTTTTTCAACATCCTGCTAGGCATCTCCCGCAACCAATTTTCAAACGCCACGGCAAAGTTTAATCGATGGAGAAGGGAAGCTCCCGTAGGCCGGAGGCTTCCCTTGAAAACCCTCAGCGTGTGAGGGCGTGCGCGGCGATCCGCACCTAGCGCGCATTATTCATGACGGTTCGTCGCATTGCACCCGTTGCTTTGGCCCATTGCAGTTGGCAGAGCAATGGGCGCCCCGAGCAACGGGTACCCGGGAGTCGCGTCGCGAGACGGGCAAGCACAGCCGCGAAGGAGAGAGACGTACTCTCTGCAGTACGTTGACCGACTGAGCGGCGAGCACGCCCGCCGCCAGGCCGGGACCCATTGCATCCTGGAGCAATGGTGCCCAGCAGCGAATCGGGGTGCCCATTGCTCTTTTGTTGCAATGGGCCCAGGCAGTAGAAGCGTTCATGGATAATGCGCGCCAGGCCTCCAGCGCCACGTCCATCAGGGCCTCAAGGTCGTTGAGGCCCTCCTCTTTCCTCCTTTGTGGAAAAGAAGTTGGCTCTCACGAGCCGAGCAAAGCCAACGCACAGTTCAGGGAGAAACAGGAGACAGCGGCCTTTGTCGGCGTGCCGGAGAGGACCAAGCAGCTGGAGTGGACAGCCTTGCTGGCGCGAGCGGTGCGCCTCGCAGGTGCTAGCCGGTGGGACGATGCCGGCGGCTACAGGCCAAAACCCGCGGTACGAGTTCTCACGAATTAATGGGGAGAATATCTGGAGGCTACTCGTCCTGAGCTCACTTCTTTATCGCGCGCATGAACGACCGCGGAGACATCGCCCCACGGTGCTCGCTCGCCTTGACCTGGAAACAGAAAGCTTCACAAACTTTTACCTGATTGGGTATTTTACCCATACGGTAAAAATAGCCAATTGGGTAAAAATATGCAGAATTGTGGCGATTGTTTCTTGCGCAAAGCGTACGCGCCTTTCTTCGCGCGGCGCATCAGCCGATGTCTGCGCCTCAACCTTAACCCCCTCAGGATGATGAGAGTCCAGGTCTCTGTTCTGGTTAGGTCGCGGGTCGTCTTGTGCCCAAAGTGATGCCACGTCTCAAAATAAGTCGATGCGCGTGCCATGACATCATCAACCGGATAGACAGGGCCACGGGTCACGCTGCGGTCGAAAGGAGATCTGCGACTTGCGGGCGGAGTTCAGTGATCACGGTCCTCAATGAAGGAAGCCCCGGCACCAGCGGGCCCAGCCACTGGTCCCAAGTCTTCTCGACATAGGTAAGCATGGATTCCTGGAAAAAGTCCTCTGGTCGCCTGAAGCTGACTTTCCGAATTGCGCACTTCTCGGCGAGGAAAGCGGGGAAATCGGAGAGGTCCATGCGGTCCTTGTAGACGCCCAGCACACGCCAGAGATCATAGTAGTCACGGGCGCGCGATCGGCTCCAGCCACGATGTTCGAGCCTCTCCATGTGCTGGAGGATCGCTCGCAGCTTTTCCGCCACAATCTCTTCCAAGGCGTATACGGAAATCTCCGCCTCGATCGGCTCCCCGTATTCATGAAGGACCTTCCTTTTCCGCGCAGGCTTGAGGACCTTCTCGTCCGTCGCGGTCTCAATCATCACACGTGTCTGAGGTTGTCTCGCCATGGGAGGCGAGCGCGGATCGTAAAGGCCTCCTGTCCGCCAGGATGCGGTTCCCGCTCGGTATACCGTTCACAGGAGATCTCCACTGGTGCATACTCATTGAGCAGCTTCACTGCCGCACTGCAAGCCTCCTGAACAGCTCGTTCCATCGCGCTGCCGGTGGGAACACCTTCCAGCCCGGAGAAGTCCAAGTCCTCTGAGAAGGGGTAATCGCCGAAGTAGCACTTCTTCAGCGCCGTACCGCCCTTAAAAATGAGAGTGTCGCGAAGCGATTCCACCTGTACGACCCCGGCGAGAATCCAAGACAAAAGGTAATCCCGTTCTAGGGCTTCCCACGGAAGGCCGACGCGCTTGCGTGCTTCCTGAAGGCGTGTGCGGAGAGGCTTCATGCCTTGACCTTTCCGGGAAGGTTCTCTTGAATCATCCAGCGCTGGTTGTAAGGGCCCTTGCGGGGACCGGTTGGATCGAGCGTGCGGTAGCCCTTGATCGGCAGTGCGGCGAGACGTTCGAGCTTGCTTGACTCAACACCTTGGCTTTCCAGCACCCAGCCGAGGCGCTTGGCCGTCGCCGCGTCCAACTTGAGGGCGTATTGGACGATCCGCTCGACGTTCAGATCCTTGCCTCGCACCCGGAACGCATGCAGCACTTCGGCAAAGTCGCCACAGTATTGCGGCATGGACAGCCCATCAAGCAACGTCCGCTCGGGATCGGTGATCGTCACACGAGCTTCCCCGGCCCACACCTTCTCCGTTCCGAAGAACCGCTCCGGCTTGACTTGGATGAACTGGTAGGTGGTCTCGCCTATCGGGTAGCCGTTCCGGACCGTCTTCGCTCTGTCGCCCCGCACACGGGGAACCGAGGTCTCGGTTGTCGTGAGGACAAAGACCTTCCTCGGTGTCTGCTCAGTCAGGCCGTGGTACTGGAGGGCCGACCAGTGTGAAATCGCGGCCGGCTCCACCAGGGCCATGGCGATCTCGAACTCGTGGGCCGGCGAGACGCCGGGGACTGTAGACGAGATGGCGTAGAGCCCCTTGCGCAAGCGGATCAGCCATCCCGACTTGGTGAGGTGATGGAGCGCCTGGCGCAGGTAGCCGTCTGACAGGCGGACGCCCGGAGCCAACTCGCGGGCCCTGGCGATCGTGAATATCCGGTCGCCCTCAGCGGCCAGCTTTCTGACAAGCTCGACTCCTGTGCCAGAATGGATTGGATTTTCTCTGGACATTGTTCGTCTCTGTCGAACAAATGCGCAACTTTTTCTACCCGGTACCTGGATAGACATAATATGGCAATTGTTTGCCAGTATCAAACAATCGCCTCACAAAATCTACAACCTGCACTAGAAACATTTGACATGGAATGCCCAGGCGCGGGTGCGTCTAAAGGTGGCCGATCTCGTAGCCAGTCTGGCCTTAAAGGGAATCGCCATCGGGGAACGGTATGCGGAGAAGGATGCCTATGACATCTACGCGCTCTGTGCCCACTCACGCGGAGGTCCTCAGGGGGTGGCAGCGGTGCTCAAGCCTTTCATGAATGAGCAGCCCGTGCACAAAGGCCTCCGCGCAATCGCTCAGAAGTTCCGTGCCCTGGAAGCCGAAGGTCCGACGTGGGTTGCGAAGTTTCTAGGCGGGGGCGAGGCTGAGGCGGAAGCACGAGTCAGGCAGGATGCCTTCATGACAGTGCGTGAGGTCTGTCGACTCCTTGGAACAGTTGCTGACTAACCGGATCGGCAGTCTCGCACGAGCTGAGCCTGCTGAAGTACCTGACAAGATCCTCGATCCTTTTCTGGTTGTTCCGCAAGCATCCTGCGTTTCGCTGGAAGGCGCTCAACATGCGACAGCGTCGCCAGATGCGGGAAGATGCATAGGTGAAGACACGAGAGAGCCGAAAGGCTCCCGGTACTCTTTTTTAACTTCTCGGCTTCTCCTCTGCGCTTGCCAGATGTCGCTCTGTGGACTACCATGGCGCCGGACATGACCCTGTGGACAGAGCCCGAAAGGGATTTCGGACCACCGACGCCGTCAGCCCCAGCGCGCACTGCCAGAGATTACGCCGCCTATGCCGCAGATCTTCGACAACGGTGGTGTCCCTCTTCTCGTGGAAAATTAAAAGGCGTATCCTCCCGGCACCACGACAACCGGCCCTGGGGAGGGCCGAAACCAGAGGAGGA